>Ga0137403_10005396_pt1 | contig 14850 bp, 6 predicted proteins | sample CZOMad2_1_16fung_FD_122057 | JGI IMG/M metagenome (GOLD analysis project Ga0137403, IMG submission 122057) | Vadose zone soil fungal communities from Angelo Coast Range Reserve, California, USA - CZOMad2_1_16fungal (Hybrid Assembly) | ecosystem: Environmental > Terrestrial > Soil > Vadose zone... | reverse complement strand
AACGAAGGTCGCCGTCGGCTTTGTAGCCGATGACGTAAGGCAGAGCGGAGACGAGCGCGCCGACGTCGCCCATGACACTCCTCCCGCCTTCACCTTCGAAGCCTTCGGCGATGAATCGCATCGCGTAGGTCGCGTCGGCGAAGCGTTCGAGCTGCAAATCAAAAGCGGCGTGGCCTTCGCCGTCCGTTTTCTGTTCGCCGAGATCGACCGTTTGCTCTTGCGGATTTTTCTTTTCGTCAACGAGCGGGTCGAAAAAAGTGAAGTCGCGAAATTCCGGAAATGAAAATGCCGCCGGCGCGAGCTCAACCTTGCCGGTCACACGCCGATCCGTCGCCGGCGTGCCGTAAAGATTGGCCAGCGTGACAGACCCGTGCATTTCCTTGGGCTGAATCCAGCCGCGCGGCGCAGCTTTGGAAAGGCGCGTCTCGATCTTCATGCGATCTGGCAGAAATTCCTTCACCTGCGCCGTGGCGGAGCCGAGCAAACTCTCGCGCTTGTTATTCTTGATCAGATAAACGTTGAACGTGTAGAGGCCGGTCGGCGATTCGTTTGCGGTTTGATAGCTGAGTTCGGTAAAGCCAGTTTCCGGCAAAGCGAGTTTCTTCGTCTGCACGGGCAGATCTCGCGCATCCACGACTTCGGTGTCAATAGGCAAACCTTTGAGATTGCCGCCCCAGCTTCGCTGTTTCACCACCAGACCGATGTGAATTTCATCTCCGGGTCGGTAAACGCCCCGCTCGGTAAAAACGAACGCGTCCAGACCTTCTGGCGCGATGTTCTGCGCCCCTTCGGTCTCGAAGCGCGAAAAATTCAGGACACGGTCTTCGCGCGCGAACGGCATGAACGCGATGTCGTCGCCATTGCGCGCCACAAACGCCACTGGCGTTTTCTCGCGCTCCGATTTTTCAACAGAAGGGAAAGCGCAATGACCGTCTGCGCCCGTTTGGGCCGTCTGGATCGGCACGCCGTTCTTGCCTAGGATTTCCACTGTGGCGCCATTGATCGGTTGGCCATTCTTGATCGACATCAAAAAAACGTCGCTGGTCCCGTCGGTATTTTTCTTCGTCAAAATTCCGATGTCGGTAACGAGCAAGAATCTGCTATCTCTGGCCGACCTTATCGGTTTCTTTTTCACCGGGTCCCAGCCGCGTGCGGTCAGAAAGAAAAGACCGCGCTCACTCCCGCCATCCGCTGGTTTGCGGAGATGCTCCGCGAAATCAAACGCCGAGTAATTCGACTTCCATTTGTTTTCCATCGCGATCGGCTGTTGCTCGATCGCAATTCGAGAGATGTTCTCCTTGTTGAAATACCGCGGCGCCCGGAACTCCGGGTCTTCGAATTTCCCTTCGGTCTGGCTAACGAGGTGGTTGATTTGAGTGGTGGCGACGCGCGCGACTTCAAATTCGACCGCTGGCAAAGCGCGTGAACGGATCGACAATTTTCTGTCGCCGTTGAGCGCAAGCAGACCTCCTTGACCTTCGATCTGCACTTCGCGCGGAAGTTGCGGCACTGCAACGACGGCGTTGTAATCTTCCGCTAAAGGATAATCACCGAATGCGCGCACTCCTTTTGCGACACGAACGTAGAGCTCGCCTTCCGATTCGATGCGTATTTTAAAAGCATGTTGTCGATCCTGTGCCCTTTCCGAGGGAACGACCGTGAATTCAATTCGCCTGGCTTGCTCGAAAACATCATCCGGCACGTCGGTTGGACTTTGCCATTTCGGCGCATTATCGGATTCCGTCGTGTCATCAACTTCGTCCTCTTCCGATTCGGCGCTTTGCCTGTTTTCGTCGGTTTCGTCACTTTGATCGGCGGATCCCGAATTGGAGCTTCCCGAGTCGCTTTCTTCGGTCTTTTCAGCCTCACGCTTCGGCAGCAGCCGGATCTGAATGGCTTTAGCCAGTTCGCTGCTGCTGATGTCCGCCGTCGTGTTCAGAATCAGGACCTGCTCGGGTTCGCCATTCTTGTTTCGAGCGATATTTGCCTCGATGGATTTGATCTGAAATGCGGTCCCATTTGAAGGAATGAGCAGCTTTTGTTCGGCCGCGTCCCGAGTTAGGGCTCCGCCTTGCGCAGTCCGAACCCCTTTGCTCAGCTCGAGCTTCATGAAATCTTCCTTGTCCGGCAGCGTCACGTTCGAGCTCCGCAAATACGCGAGGCGCCGGTGCAATCCGTAAGTAAGCGTAAAATGCGGGGCCGAATCGGAAGGCGGAAACACAGCTGACCCGCCGATCATCTCTAGTTGGATATGTCGATCTAATTCACCGGGCTCGACTGCGTGCGTCAGTTCCAGTGTCGCGGTGATCTGCCGTTGGGTCGGATTAGCCGGGTCCTGATACAGCTCAAGTTGTTTGACCGCGATTTGGAACGGCGGCGTCTGGAACTCGTAAGTCAATCGCTCCAACTTGATGTGCGGTGGAAAAAATTTCTTGTCGAAGATGACCTTAAATTTTTGGTCGGCCGGCCAGTCCTCTGTTGGTTTGAAGAATAAATGTTTGTCGTTAGCCCACATCCATTTACCGGCTAACGGAGGATCGAGCCGGACGCCCTGCAGAGATGTTTTATCTTTATCTTCCAGGCGCGCCGCGGAATCGCTGAATCGAATATCAAGCGTTGGAAAAGTCAGATCCTTCTCCAACTTCGTTACGGGAACCGCCTCAATTATAACGCTTACGTAGCGCGGCTTGGGTCGATGTTGGTACCAGTGCAGCGTCCAGGCCGTCCCGCATGCGAGCAGGACGATGGCGATGACTCCCGAAGCCGTGATGAGGGGATGTGCGCGATTGAAATTGAAGAAGGCGGCGGCGCTTTGTGAAAGCCAGCGCGGCGGACTCCATTGTAGCCGGCCGAAGACCGCGACAGCGATCTTCTTTAGAAACTTGAAAAGAAGCAGAAATGGCCGGGCAGCCAGCTGAAGTGATCGGGTGAGGAGGGTATTCATAAGGAGGATACGTGAGTTCAGCAGGAATCTTTCAGGAAATCGATAGTAATTGTGCCCGTGGGCAGAACTGCGTTAGAAGATCGATATGAAGAACAGCGCGTTGATTGCCACGCGCCGCAGCCTGGTCGATCGCCTGGCCAACTGGGACGATCAACGGCGTTGGCAGGAGTTTTTCGACACTTATTGGAAACTGATTTACTCAGCAGCGCGAAAATCCGGCCTGGCTGATGCCGAAGCACAGGAAGTCGTGCAGGAAACTGTCATCACTGTGGCCAAAAACATTGACAGGTTGCAATACGATCCGGCAATCGGCTCGTTCAAGGGCTGGCTTTTGCAAATCACCAGGTGGCGCATCGCCGATCAATTCCGCAAACGTGAACCGGACGCTGCGAAACGCCCGTCGTCACCGGACGATCCTCTTACCGCAACAATCGAGCGCGTCCCGGATTTGCAGACTGTCGATCTTGATGCGGTCTGGGAAGCGGAGTGGAAGGACAATTTATTGGAAGCGGCGATCGCGCGCGTGAAGAAGAAAATCGATCCAAAGCAGTTTCAAATTTTCGATTGTTACGTGCGCAAAGAATGGCCCGCGCAAAAAGTTGCTGCGCGATTGGCAGTCAACGTTGGTCAGGTGTATTTGGCGCGACATCGTGTTTCCGCGCTCTTGAAAAAGGAGATTAAAACGCTGGAAAAGATCGATCGCTGATCGGCTCTGCGTCTGGGAATCGCATGCGCCTCACATGTGGTTGCCGTGCCCTCGCGAGCATCCGACGGCGCGCTCCCCGGCATTGCTTCGCGGTGGCGGGTTGTGTAAAATCGGCCATTCCTGACCAAGTTACCGCTCAGATTCCGATTATCCCAGATCATGAATTGCTACGCGTAATCGGCCGCGGCGCTTACGGTGAGATTTGGCTGGCGCGGACGGTGACCGGCGCATTTCGCGCGGTTAAAGTTGTGTACCGAAGCACGTTTGAAACGGAGCGTACGTTTCTGCGGGAGTTCGAAGGCATGTCTGCATTCGAACCCATCTCGCGCGCGCACGCTGGGTTCGTTGACATTCTTCACGTCGGGCGGACTGCCGATTATCTCTATTACAGCATGGAGCTGGCCGACGATCATCTGGCTGGCCGTGAGATTGACGTCGTCAATTACGAACCGCGTACCTTGAAAAGCGACCTCGCGCGGCATAAACGCCTCTCCGCCGATACATCGATTCGCCTCGGGCTCTCGTTAACCGAAGCGCTTGAAGCGTTGCACGCGCGCGGGCTAACACACCGCGACATCAAGCCATCGAACATCATTTTCATCGAGGGCGCGCCCAAACTGGCCGACATCGGGTTGGTTGCTGCTAGTGGGCAGCAATCCTTTGTGGGAACGGAAGGTTACATGCCGCCAGAAGGCCCGGGCACTCCGCGCGCAGACATTTACAGTTTGGGCAAACTTCTTTACGAGATTTGCACGGGAAAAGACCGCCTCGATTTTCCAGAGATCGATTCACAATTGAGCACTCGGCCGGATCGGGAGCGGCTGCTGCAACTCAATCAAGTGCTCGTAAAAGCGTGCGCGAATGATTCGAAAAAGCGTTACGAGTCTGCTGCGGCCATGCATCGCGATCTCTCGGCGCTTGACGGCAGCGAACCTCTGAAAAAGTCGCGCCCGAAAATCTTGATCGCGACGATGTTGATTGTAGCGCTCGCGTTGCCGGGAATTTGGTTCTTGCTGGGCCGCCAATCCCGCAGCAGCGGGATCGATCTACACGTTCGTACGACGATTCGAACCGATCCGGCCGGAGCGCTCGTCGTGTTAGGCGATCATGCGCAGAAAAGTCCGGCCACGTTCGAAGATCTGGAGGCGCGCAGATACAAGCTGCGCATCATGGCTCCGGGGTATGATCCGCTAGAAACGAATGTCGATTTGAGCAGGAAGCAACCTGTTGACTTGCCTGCATTTCATCTTGTGCGGAGCAAAGGCGCGCTTCAAATCGAATCTCAACCGCCTGGGGCGCAGTTTTCGCTCCGAAGCGAAGACGGTCAGATTTCGCGCGAAAGCGTGACACCGCAGTCCATTGTTGATCTTCCGACGGGAAACTATTCGCTAATGGTGCATTGGGGCGATTGGTGGATGCAAGACGAAGTCGAGGTAAAACGCGGCGAGACAACGAGCAAGTCGTTCGCCTTTGTCAGCGCGACTACCAATTTCACGAGCGAGCCGAGCGGCGCGGAAATTTTTGTCGACGGAAAATCTCGCGGCCGCACGCCCCTGCGTTTGGAGTTACCGGCGCGTACTCACGAACTGGTGGCGCATCTGGATGGATGGCCTGACGAACAGGAAAGAATCGACGTTGATGCGCAACGCGAGAATGCGGCCCATTTTGTCTTTGCCAATGGTAGCGTCAAGATCACGAGCGCGCCGGGAGGCGCGACCGTCATCGCGAGCGGGAAAGAACTTGGGCAGACACCACTGGTGGTGGAGGAAGTAAAGCCGGGCGATGCAGCTTACGAGGTTAGGCTTGCTGGTTACAAAGCAACTTCCGTTAGTGGCAAAGTGGAGCCGCAACAACAGACGTTCTTGGCGGTGCGCTTGGAAAAGAGCGCAGGCCCCGTTTCCGGGCTGCCGTTTACCAATTCGTTAGGGATGAAATTCGTTCCGCTTGGCGACATTTACGTCTCGGTGTGGGAAACGCGGGTGCAAGACTACCAAGCGTTTTGCCGCGCAACCGGACGGCATTATGAGCCGGCCGATTTCCCGCAGACAGCAACCAATCCGGTCGTGAAAGTCAACTGGTTCGATGCGGTGGCATTTTGCAAATGGCTGACCACTAAAGAGCGCGACGAGAATTTGATCGAAGATCAACAAGTTTACCGGCTCCCAACCGATCTCGAATGGAGCATGGCAGCGAGTCTGCCGAACGAGAGCGGCGCGACACCAGAAGCGCGAGACGGTAAAATTAAGAATGAGTTTCCCTGGGGCAAACAATGGCCGCCGCCCCACGACGGAGGAAATTATTCCGCAATCTCAGGACAGCGCCGCGGCGCGACGATGCAAGTAGGAAGTTTTAAACCGAATTCGTTAGGCTTGTACGATCTTGGCGGAAACGCGTGGGAATGGTGCGACGACACTTATAAGGGCGACAGCGTGGTAACTGGCCGCGATTGGGGCGTGCTGCGCGGCGGTTCCTGGGCGACGAGCAATCGGCTTGAGATGCAATCCTCGTATCGGAACGTCGTCGACCGAAGTGATCGGGACGTGATCTACGGCTTTCGCTGCGTTTTAGCGAGACAGCCCGAAAACAAAAGCGACAATTAATAATTTCTACCGCCACTCGTTAGTGGCGCTGACAGTCCATCGTCGCGCATCACGGAACAGTTACGCGGCAGTTGCGGCAGCGCGTTTCCGGGTGGTCGCGTCCAGAATGCGCTTGCGCAAGCGAAGTGATTTTGGCGTTGCTTCCACGTACTCATCCGCATCGATGTATTCGATCGCGCGCTCGAGGGTCATCCGCAGTGGCGCTTCAAGCTGAATTCCTTTGCCTTCGCCCTGGCTGCGCATGTTGGTGAGGTGCTTTTCCCTGCACGGATTGACTGGCAAGTCGTCCGGGCGCGCGTTTTCGCCCACGATCATTCCCTCGTAGATGTCCTCTTGCGGCCCAATGAAAAGCCGGCCGCGCTCTTGAATACTGTTGAGTGCGTAAGCAGTGCTGATCCCTGATTCCATCGACACCATCACACCGCGACCGCGTCCACCGATTTCGCCTTTAAACGGCGCGTATTCGCGAAAAAGGTGACTCATCAATCCTTCCCCGCGAGTCAAGTTGACCAGGTCGGTCTCGAATCCGATTAAGCCGCGCGTCGGGATGACCGCTTCGATGGATACGCGTGACGCGTGATGATCCATGCCGAGAATCTCGCCTTTGCGATTAGCGATGGATTGCAGGATGTCGCCGAGATTTTCATTCGGTAGATCGACATACAGATTTTCAAGCGGCTCGAGCAAGGTGCCATCCTCCGCCCGCTGAAAAATCACTTCGGGCCGCGAGACCATCAGCTCATAGCCTTCGCGACGCATCTGTTCCACCAGGATGGCGATTTGCATTTCGCCGCGCGCGTTGATCTCAAATGCGCCTGCAGTTTCGGTATCGTTGACCTGAAGCGAAACGTTGCCCCGCGTTTCACGAACCAAGCGTTCTCTAAGATGCCGCGCAGTCACAAATTTTCCGTCGCGACCTGCGAACGGCGAATCGTTGACGAGAATGCGCATGCGAATTGTTGGCGGATCGATATCGACGAATTGAAGTGGCGAGCGTTCCTCGCGATCAGTGAGCGTTTCACCGATGTAAACATCCTCGAAGCCGGTTAACCCAATGATATCGCCGGCGGAAGCATGCTTGATTTCAACTTGTTCTAATCCTGCGTGGGTGAAAAGCGTAGTGACAGTAGCTCGTTCGCGGCGGCCATCCCGGTGAATGCAGACGATCGGATCGCCGACGGCGACGCCGCCGCTCACAATGCGCCCCAGCGCAATTCTCCCAAGATAGTCGCTGTAATCGAGGTTCGATACGAGCATTTGGAAAAATGGTTCGGTTGAGATTTTCGGCGCCGGCACGTGTTGCACGATTGCTTCAAAAAGCGGCGTCATGTCCTGGTTATTTTCGTGCAGCTCGCGCATGGCAAAGCCGTTCTTTGCGCTGGCATAGACGATTGGGAAATCGAGTTGCTCGTCGGTCGCCTTCAGTTCGACAAAAAGATCGAAGACCATGTCGAGGACCTTGTGTGGACGCGCGTTTTCCCTGTCGATCTTGTTAATGACGACGACGGGCTTGAGTTTGTTTTCCAACGCCTTGCGCAAAACAAAGCGCGTCTGCGCCTGCGGTCCGTCATGTGCGTCGACGACTAAAAGCACGCCGTCCACCATTTTCATGATCCGCTCGACTTCGCCGCCGAAATCGGCGTGGCCGGGCGTATCGACAATGTTGATGCGGTAACCTTTCCACTGAAAAGACGCGTTCTTGGCACGAATTGTAATTCCCTTTTCGCGCTCCAAATCCATTGAATCCATTACGCGCTCCTCAATCTTTTGATTGGAGCGAAACGTGCCGGATTGTCGCAGCAATTGATCAACGAGCGTCGTCTTGCCGTGATCGACGTGCGCAATGATGGCAATATTACGGATTTTATCCATGGAAGAGTGGCTTTCCGGGGAGGGAAGCGGGGAGTATCGCAGAGACTGAAGAGGAGTCAAACCTCAGCGCGTGCTGATGCGCGGGAAATAGGAGGACGCGGCGCAAGGCTTCTCAGCCAAATCTTGCGTCAAACTACGACTTCCAGAACGTAGACTACTTCTATTGACACCCAGGGAGCTTGAAACTGCCGATTCGAGTCTGCCAGCCCGCCGGGCTGGATTGCTGGCCGGCGAGCGTATAGTACTCATTTACGTACCAGAAGGTGCAGTCGTCAGTGGGATCAACTGTGATGTCCGTGTAGTCGCCCCAACGGGAGTTCAGCGTCGTCTGCACCCCTGAACCGTCGATGATCGTGCCTTCGCCTAGAGTCATCTGGCCTAACGGATCACCGCTGAGCCTGCCTGTGTAGCGAACGCCGGGAAAGACATCTACTCCATTCACTACGCTATAGCCGAGAGCCATATTTCCGTTTTTGTCTTGCGCAATGCTACCCATCCAACGATGGATGCCATCACCCGGCGCGAAAGTACCCTGCTGGTAGAGGCTGTAGGTACCGTTCGTCCGCCGGATCTCGTACCAACGAGCGCCAGCGACACCGGGCATCGCCTCGACCGACTGGTTGGTCACGAGTGCCTCATAGGTTTTGAAGTTCCGGTACGCCAGACGGAAAGTCGGCCGCTGCCGGTACGACAGGATGTCGAGGTACCGGTTCGGGTCCGCGATACCCGGTTGTGGCAGGCAGTCACGCGACGTCGGCGCGCAGGGGAAGATCGAGTCGAACGGTGCTGTCGACAATTGCGTATTCAGCACCAGCGTCGCGATTGGTGTCGAGCGCCACTTCACCAGGAGATCCCAGATGTTGAGGGCGTCGAAGGTCGCGCCGTAAGAGGCGTCGTCGTCCTGCGTTCCGATGATCGGAATCGCGGCATCATTCTTTGGCTTCTGCTTGCCGTCGGGATCCGCTGGCAACAGTCCATCGCCAACGAGCGGCAGCAGATCGGGATCATTCCCGTCGATGAAGAATCTCACGTTTCGCGCGTTCGGATCGCCATTGACCATCTTGTTCTTCTCGAGCGCATAAACACCGATGCCGTACTCGATTGTTGGTCCGAACTCACGCGTTGTAATCACATAAGAGTCCGTCCAATTGCCGTACTTAGGGTAGTCTGGGAAGTTGGGTCCGGTGGAGAAAGCATATCGGAAATAGGAACCAGTGGGGTCGCTGGTCGTCGAAATCGCCACGCAGTTAAAGAACTCTGGCCCTGCGGTCGTGAACTGAGAAAGAAGCCAGCGATCCATGAATTGATCGTAAAGCACAACCGGGTCCCCGGAGGGATCCGTGCAATCCGAGACCGGAAACCCGGCCCACAGCGAACCGGTGTCTACCGGTCCGACCAGCAAGTTGCCGGCCTTGTCATACACAGCAAAAACCAGATTAATCATCTCGACGTAATGGTTCGGGCCGACTTCTCCGTTTGGATCGGGCGGGTTCACCCGGAAGCCGAAGACGTTGAAGTTGTCTTGATTTGACATGCCCTCGAAGGTCAACAGCGGAGCCGGAATAGTCGGCGCGGGCTTGAGCAGCTGCAGTGCTCCATCAGCACTGTGGCCTTTGACTCCGTGGGCCTGTGGACCTTCTGATCCTCCTCGCTCCGGTCGCATTTCCAGTATTGTGTCGGGTGAGAACGTTCGGGGCCTCGCAATCGGCTGCAGGCCTCGGAGGGCAGGCGATACGTCAAAAGCCACCGCTTTAGAGAATTTTGGAGTTAGCGGCTGCGGGCGTGCAGTCGGCTGAGCAGTGGCGGGCGGCGATACCGCCAGGAATACTAATGCTGCCGCTGCGATGACAAAGAGAACCGCGGCTAAGATGCGTGCATGTGTAAACGCACGATTTTTGCTGATTCGACGGAGAGTTTTCATATTTTTTTTGCTGAAGTTGGAGTTGGAGTTTTGTTCCCTACACGTTCCCCGAGGAACGAGTTTGTTACCGTCATCGGAAACAGGTCAATTCTTTTAACCTTATATTTTTGTAATGCGGTCAAGGCTCCTGGCTTGAACAATCCAGAGCCACGGCTCGGAGGCATCAGCAATCGAAAACCCGAGACGCTTTCCGGGTCTATATCGAGGTGTGCTATGAAGCAGGTTCGAACGTGGCTCCGCCGTCTGCAAGCTCGACCCATTTGCCGTGCTCGCGGATCAAATCCTTCAACCGCTCCACCGCTTCCGCTTGGGGAATGTTGAATTTCACCGCCGTTTTGCCGACGTAAAGATTCACCTTGCCCGGTGCGCCGCCCACATAACCAAAATCGGCGTCGGCCATTTCGCCCGGCCCGTTCACAATGCAACCCATGATCGCGATCTTCACGCCTTTTAGATGCAACGTCGCCTCTTTGATTTTCGCCGTAGTGGTTTGCAAGTTGAATAAGGTGCGTCCGCAGGAAGGGCAGGCCACATAGTCGGTTTTGAAAATCCGCGATCCGGCTGCTTGAAGGATGTTGTAACTTAAGCGCAACGCCTGGCCCGGTGCTTCCTCACCGTGCACCAAAATCGCGTCACCGATTCCATCGCAGAGCAGGGAGCCAATGTTTGTCGCTCCGGTGAGCAACGTCGTGAGGAAATCCACACTCCGCGATCCACTATCGAAAATATCCTTCAACAAAATTGGATGCCGAGGGTGTAATCGCGCTGCCAGCAATCGAAATGCCGGAATCGCCGCAAAACCGACATCGTCTCTCACAGTGACAAGTTGCGGCTTTTGTTCTGTATTCAATTTGGCAATCGCAGCATCATCGCGCGGATCGACGTCAACTACGCGAGCGTTTTCATAAATGATCTCTGGCTTGTAATCGCCCATCTTGTCTATCTTGTGCGCGATTTTGTCGAAGTTAGTTCGCCTAACGATTACCCGAATCAATTCCTGGCCGCCAACCCGCACACCTTGGCCGGGGTCAGCGGCCCCGGCGACAGTCATCGCCTCCGATGAGCGCCGTTGATACGAATACGGGTCAAAAGACAGTTGAGCGTTGAGTGTTGGACCTTGGGCGTCGGAAGTTTTCTTGATGTTCTCAACCAAGGCTTTCGCTACCGGTATTTCATGCGGGCTGTCCTCGGTAAGCGACACACGAATCGTGTCCCCGATCCCGTCAGCGAGCAGCGAACCAATTCCGATTGCGCTTTTGATTCGTGCGTCTTCACCTTCGCCTGCTTCGGTCACGCCGAGATGCAATGGATAATTCCAGTCCGGGCCGAGTTCGTTTAGACGCGCCACCAGCAACCGATACGCCGCAATCATGATCTTCGGATTACTCGCCTTCATCGAGAAAATGAAATCGTGATAGTCCAGGTCGCGCGCGATCCGGGCGAACTCGAGCGCGCTTTCCACCATGCCCAGCGGCGTGTCTCCGTAGCGATTCAGGATACGGTCGGAAAGGGACCCGTGATTTGTCCCGATGCGCATGGCAATACCGCGCTTTTTGCATAGATCGACCAGCGGTGAAAACCGTTCGCGAATCCGATTCAATTCTGCGGCGTACTGTTCATCGGTGTATTCGCGAATGACGAACTTCTTGGAATCTGCGTAGTTGCCGGGATTGATTCGCACTTTGTCCACCCATTTGGCGGCCTCCATGGCGGCTTCTGGCTTGAAATGGATGTCCGCGACGATTGGCACATTGCAGCTACGCTCCCGCAAACCCTTTACGATGTGCTCAAGATTGCGCGAATCCTTCACTGTTGGAGCGGTAATGCGGACGATCTCACAGCCCACGTTTGCCAATTCGATGGTCTGTTGAATCGACGCGTCCGTGTCCATCGTATCGCAGGTGATCATCGATTGGAGGCGAATTGGATTGTTACCGCCGATACCGACGTTACCAACCTTCACCTGGCGCGTTTTGCGACGGCGATAGGCGAATGGGTTTTCGCAGTATGACAATTCACGCATTGTACGAGTCCAACGTCATTCAATAAAACGGCAAGTGCCAGTTCGACGACCTAGGCCTCGTCGTCACGTTGAGATTTTAAGCCTTCGCGCGCTCCCGTGCAACGCATGGCGGCTACGGAGTTTGCGTATCTTTTGAGTGTGCTTCGAGTTGATCGAGCTGTTTGCGGACAAACGGCAAATCCTGCACGTCAAAAAACGTGATATAGAGCATGTAGCCGATGATCACTACTGCGCAGCTTGTTTGCACGACTTCCAAGACACGCATGTTCACCGGTCTGCGGCGTATGGATTCGATGATCGCGAGCACGATGTGACCGCCATCGAGAACCGGAATCGGCAACATGTTCAAAATCGCCAGATTCACGTTCAGAATCACACTAAACCATAGCGCGAGCTGCCAGCCGCGTTCGCTTTGGAATAGGAGATAGTAAATGCGACCGATCCCGATTGGTCCGCTCAAGTGTTGCAACTTTACGTCCGACTTCGGCGAGGCAACCGCTCCAATTGTTTTTAACGTGCTGGTCACGCTGTTATAAACCTGTTCGATTGGATTCGGGTGCTGGATCGACACGATTCCGCTTGTGTCCCATTGAATTCCGATTCGCGGTTTCTGTTCCCCATTCGTGGGCAGAAGCGTTGGTTTTACCGGAACATCAAGCATCTGGCCACCTCGCTCCACGTGAAGAACGAGCTGATCGTTAGGATGTTTATTGATGTATTCCAGCAACGCGATCGGATTGTAGATCGGTGTCTTATCAAACCCGCGAATGATGTCTCCCGAGCGCAACCCCGCCGCAGCAGCCGGCGTGTTCGGCTCCACTTTGTCAACGATCGGTGTCTCTGCTGGATAGATGAGCAGCTGGCGTACGCTTTTTCTGCGCCACCCACGCGTCTCCGCCTTGTAAGGCTCCACCCAAACGGTCTGCACCTTTCCGTCTCGCTCGAATTTTACGGCGATCTTTTCGCCCTCGCTTCGCACTACATCCCAGCTCACGCTGTCACTCATCCCCATAAAGCGCCTGACCGGCTTGCCATCCACTGACAGGATCTTGTCGCCGGGCTGCAATCCAACCTTCTGTGCGGGAGAATCAGGCAAAACGTAACCGATCACCGTGGTTGAATCCCCTTCGCTCACCGGATGGCCGACGGCCCAGACGATGGCCGCAAAGAAAAGCGCCAGAAGCAGGCTGAACAACGGCCCGGCGATTGCCACGATGATTTTGTCGAGGGCCGAAATTTTTGGCAGCCTGGCGCGGTCCATGTCGGCTTTGCCCTCTATAATGTCCATCGGTGCAAGTTGTGGCAGGGCCACGAAGCCACCGAAGGGCAGCGATCCGAGCGAGTATTGGACGCCGTTAACTGTCTTCTTCCAGAGCGGTTTGCCGAACCAAACGCCGAATTTTTCTATGTAAAGCCCCCTCCAGCGGGCCGCCAGAAAATGGCCCAGCTCATGTACCACGATCAGCAGATTGAAGAGAATAAGGACTTCCAGCAGAATGAAAACGACGCGAACAATGTGCGATAGCATTGGAATTAGAAACAAGTGATCAGGGATTAGTCATTGATTGGACACGTCATCGCGTCTGCCGTTGTAATTCTTTTAACGATCTACCGATCTAACATGCCCCGCGCTTCCTTACGCGCCCACTGATCGGCCTGCAATATCGCATCCAGATCGGGGTGCGCAACGGACCTGTGGCGGTTCATGACTTCTCCAACAATCTGCCAGATATCCGGAAAGCGAACTTGCCGGGCTAGAAAACCAGCGACAGCTACTTCATTTGCAGCGTTCATTACGGCAGGCAACGTGCCACCGGTCTCACCCGCCCGGCGGGCCAGGTTTAACGCGGGAAAATCTTCATAGCGCGGCGTAAAAAAATCCAACCTGGACAATTTCGAGAAATCGAGCGGTGGCAAAGTATTCGGGACGCGATCCGGCCAAGTGACGGCGTATTGGATAGGAAAACACATGTTTGAATAGCTCAATTGCGCGAGCGTGGAGCCGTCTGCGAACTCGACCATCGAATGAACAATGCTCTGCGGGTGTATCACCACTTCGACGCGCTTCATCTCGACGCCAAAAAGCCAATGCGCCTCGATCATTTCCAAACCCTTGTTAAACAGCGTCGCGGAATCGATCGTGATCTTTGGTCCCATGTTCCACGTCGGATGCTTGAGCGCCTGTTCGGGAGTGATCGAGTCGAACTCTTTTCGGGGCGTTTCGCGAAATGGCCCACCTGATGCCGTCAGAATAATGCGCCTGACATCAGAAACGTCCAAAGTGCAACGTCTAACGTCCAACATCGAACTCTCTCGATTGGGCGTTGAGCGTTGGGCGTTGAATGTTGAGCGTTTGCCCTCCAAGCATTGGAAGATCGCATTGTGCTCTGAATCCACCGGCAGCACGTTTACGTCATTATCGCGCGCCTCGCGCATTACAATCTCGCCCGCCATCACCAGAATTTCCTTGCTCGCCACGGCGAGATCTTTCCCGGCTTCAATGGCGGCAAGCGCAGGACGCAATCCGGCCGTGCCAACGATCGCAATGAGCACCATCTCCGCATCGGTCAGGCACGCGATCTCGCGCAATCCCTCTTCGCCTGTGAAAACCCGCGGCTTGTACTCAAGCTTGCGCTTCAGGGCATCGATCTTCGTTTCATCGACGAGACAAACAGATTGCGCACGCGTTTCATTTGCAGCCGCCGCGAGTTTTTCAGCGTTACTGTTCGCAGCCAGCCCGACAATTTCCATCCGGTCCGGAATGTCGCGCGCTACTTTCAGCGC
>Ga0137403_10005395_pt1 | contig 14851 bp, 15 predicted proteins | sample CZOMad2_1_16fung_FD_122057 | JGI IMG/M metagenome (GOLD analysis project Ga0137403, IMG submission 122057) | Vadose zone soil fungal communities from Angelo Coast Range Reserve, California, USA - CZOMad2_1_16fungal (Hybrid Assembly) | ecosystem: Environmental > Terrestrial > Soil > Vadose zone... | reverse complement strand
TGCTGCTGACGTTCGGCGGGTTGGCGCTGCTCGCTTAGGCTGCGCGGCACCCGGGATTCTACGGCGCCCTTGGCGTGCCGGTGCCGTCCGCCGCGATGGCGCTGCTCTTGTTCGCGGTGACCGTCCCGGTCTTTGCGTTCTTTGCGACGCCCGTGATGTCCTCGTGGTCGCGCCGCCACGAGAGGCAGGCCGACGATTTTGCAGCCGAACACGCGGATGCCGGCAAGCTGGCGGCCGCCCTGGTCAAGCTGTTTCGCGACAATGCGTCGACTCTCACCCCCGATCGCATTCACTCGGCGTTCTTCGATTCCCACCCGCCGGCGCTCGAACGAATTGGTCGGCTGACTACATTGGCGTCGAGTTCTTGATCGCGTCCAGATCAGCTGGATGAGTCAGGCGTAATGACGGGCAGCCCTCGACAGGCCTGAATCCCTATCATGAAGCCAGTGGTGATTTTATCACCAAGACATCGCAGGGTAGCGACTCGAGCACCGACTCGGCCGTGCTGCCGATGTCGGGTCGCGTAGCTCTGTCGCGTGCCAGGGCGCCCATTGCCACGATACTGGCGTTGTGTTCCATTGCGACACGCGGGAGATGGGTATCCGGTAGACCAATCTTGACGTGAAGGTGCCGCTTGTCGACCGAATATCGCCTGACAAATGCATTGATCGCCCAGTGCCGGCGTTGTTCATCGACGGTGGTGGCTCGATCGACGCCGTTCGGAGGAGGCACGCCGGCATTCGTGGTCTTGGCGCTCGTGCCCGGAAATAGAGCGTGGAAAACATGCAGCTTGCCGCTCAGCCGATTTACCAAGTGGGCGGCGTACGCCATGATTTCATGATCCAGCAAGGCGTTCCGGTCGCCGCCATGCAGCGGATCGACGGCGGCGACCACGATGGGAGCATCCTGCCATTGCCCCGGCTTACTGAGGAGCAGGGGCATCGGGCAAAATCTCACCAAATGCCGGTCAGTATCGGTCAAGAGCGCTCGTTTCGCGGAGGCCTGGCGTACGTCCTTGACCACGAAATCGACGTCCGATTGCCGCAACCAGCGCAACAGCGAATCGTGAGCGGCATCTCCGTTCACGACCTGCGTGGTGACCTCAATTCCGCGCGCGCGCAACGGTATCGCAAAATGATTCAACCAAGACGGCAGACTGCTGTAGTTCGGCAAGTGATTGCGCCAGGGTGATTTCCTTGCAAGGCGCAACCCGCGCAATTGTTTGGTATCGAACGATAATAGAGTGACCGCGGCGTGAAGCCGAGTGGCGAGCGCAAGGGCTTTCGCCAGTGCCGGTTGCTTGGTGGACGTGGGATCTATGATTACCGCGAGATGGGCGATGTCTGCGGCACAACCAGGCGCACGCGGGGTGGTCCCGGTCATAGAAAATGAAACCTCTAAGAATGATTTCCTATGAAATTCACTCTCCCACGAGTGCGCCAATGCGGGGTATCAGGAATTATACGTAGCGGCTCAGTGCGGATACATATGCACATAAACGGTAGAGTGCAGACTCCGGCTCTGATTGTCCGTATCATCCGCGAATGAAAACGTCCGGCACGGTGAGTTCGGATTTGCTCGGCGGCATTGCGCGGCGGGCGATGTTGGAGCGGGGGCTATTGCCGGAGTTCTCTGCGGCGGCCCTGCAGCAGAGCGACGCCATTGCCGGGCCTGCCGCGGCGGCAGGCCTCGCTATCCGCGATTTGCGCGCGCTGCTGTGGGCATCGATCGACAACGACGATTCGCGCGACCTGGATCAACTCTCGGTAGCGCAGCCGCTCGGCAGCGGGGCAGCGAAGATATTGGTGGCGATTGCAGACGTCGACGCCATCGTCCATCGGGGTTCGCCGATCGACGATCACGCCCGTACCAACACCACCTCCGTTTACACAGTTCCGCGGATTTTTCCGATGCTGCCTGAGAAGCTGTCGACCAACCTCACCTCGCTGGGTGAAGGGCAGGAGCGTCTCGCCATCGTCATCGATATGTCGGTGACTGCCGACGGCAGATTGGGCGTGTCGGAAGTCTATCGTGCACTCGTCCGCAATCAGGCCAAACTTGCCTACAATGGGGTGGGCGCTTGGCTGGAGGGCAAGGGTCCCGCGCCCGCTCGGCTGGCTGCGGTTCCCGGACTCGATCAGCAGCTGCGCCTCCAAGACCAGATCGCACAGGCGCTCAGAGGTATACGGCAGGCTCACGGCGCATTGGCCTTGGAGACCATAGAGGCTTTGCCGGTGTTCCACGGCGAGGTATTGACCGACTTGCGGCCGGACGAGAAAAATAGAGCCCATGATCTCATCGAGGATTTCATGATCGCAGCCAACGGCGTGACCGCACGGTACCTGGCGGCCAAGGGCGCGCCGTCACTACGGCGGGTGTTGCGGACACCCAAGAAATGGAGCCGGATCGTCGAGCTGGCGAAGCAACTCGGCGAGACCCTTCCGCGAGAACCCTCAGCACCGGCGCTCAATGCCTTCCTCGACAAGCGTCGTCAGGCCGATCCGTCGCGCTTTGCGGATTTGTCTCTGAGCGTCATCAAACTGCTGGGCAGGGGTGAATACATGCTCGATCTACCCGGACAGAAGATCGAAGGACATTTCGGTCTCGCGGTCAGCGACTACACGCATTCCACGGCACCGAATCGGCGTTTCCCCGACCTGCTGACGCAGCGCTTGCTCAAATCCGCGCTGATCGGGCAAGCCGCTGAATATTCACCGGACGAGCTGCGTTCATTGGCCGCGCACTGTACGGCGCAGGAAGACAACGCTGCCAAGGTGGAACGACAAGTGGGCAAGTCGGCGGCGGCACTGTTGTTGGCACCGCGCATCGGTCAACGCTTCGACGCCATCGTTACCGGGGCTGCGGACAAGGGGACCTGGGTCCGGATCTCTGCGCCGACGGCCGAGGGTAGGCTGATCAAGGGATTTGAAGGTCTGGACGTGGGTGATCGCGCCCACGTCAAACTGGTACGGACAGACGTCGCCCGAGGCTTCATCGATTTCGAACGCTTGACGTAGAACGCATGCAATCCAACGGCACTCCAAAATCCCCCCAACTCGCCTATGAAGACGAAACCTTCCTTGCCAGTGACGACGGGCGACCGGTGCGCATTCTGGCGGAATACCTTGGACCGTTGCACCGTTTTCGTCGTGCCGACATTCACGACACGATCGTGTTCTTCGGATCGGCGCGGCTGACGAGCGATGGCCCGCTCGGACGCTATTACGTCGAGGCGAGGGAACTGTCTCGTTTGCTTACCCAATGGTCCAAAAATCTCCCATCGCACGCTCATCGCTATGTCGTGTGTACGGGCGGCGGCGGTGGAATCATGGAAGCCGCCAACCGCGGGGCTGCCGACGCCGGAGGCCGAACGATAGGCCTCAATATCAGCCTGCCGCATGAACAGCGGCCGAATGCCTATGTGACGCGCGAGCTATCGTTCGAGTTTCATTACTTCTTCATGCGTAAGCTCTGGTTCGCGCACCTGGCGCGCGCGTTGGTGGTTTTCCCCGGCGGCTTCGGCACGCTGGACGAGCTCACTGAAATCCTGACTCTGGCGCAGACCCGCAAGCTGCAGAGCCCGATTCCGGTGATTCTCTACGGCACCAGCTACTGGAATGAGATCATCAATTTCGAAGCGCTGGTACGGCATGGCATGATCGAGCGCAAAGACCTTGGGTTGTTCCAGTACGCGGACGATCCAGCAACCGCGCTGGCGCTGTTGCAAGGCACATTGCAAGCGGGACCCGATGAGACCAACCCCTGCTTCGCGCACTCGAGAACGCGCGAATCGAACGACCGCTGACCGTGTATTTTCGCACGGGAGGCGGGCGCAGCACCGCGTCATTGAGGTAAGTGCCAACTTACCGATGTCATGGTCTTCGCTCCATGCCGCTGTGGTTTCTGTCGTTCGCAAGCGAATTAACTTATCAAACGGTAATACATTGTTCACTTGTGCTGTGTTCCGGCGTGTATAGCCTAGCTTCGAGGAAGCGGCCTTGATCCCGGCACGGGCAACCAGCGCCGCACCGATGGCTATAGATGAGAGAATGCGTCCATGTTGAGATCGCTGCGCGATTGGTTCAAGACAAAGAAGATCGGCACGGGGCTGCCGTATCTACGGCGTTCGTCCGAAGTGGGTCCCAGCCGATTTCTCAAGGCGAGATTCAAGGATCCGCGCGCCTCAGATGTGTTCAAGCTGGGTATGCACCGCGAGCTCGGCTATCGACTTTATCTGCCAAGCGGTTCCTCGGGTCGCGATAGCCTGCCGTTGATCGTCATGTTGCATGGATGCCGGCAAGATTCACTCAGTTTTGCCAAGGGTACGCGCATGAACGCGCTGGCCGAAGAAGGCCGCTTTGCGGTGTTGTATCCGGAACAAAGCAAGCATGCGAACCCGCTGCGTTGCTGGAATTGGTTCGATTCGGCCTCACTGGCGGGGCAGGGCGAGGCAGCCTTGATTGCGCGTCTGATCGATCAAGTCAAGGAGCGCCGTCCCATTGATCCTCGACGCGTTCATGTCGTGGGAATGTCGGCTGGCGGTGCGATGGCTTGTATCTTGGCCGTGCGCCACAGTCGCCTATTTGCCGCGTGCGCCATTCATTCCGGCATGATGTACGGCGCTGCAGGTTCGGCGATGCAGGCGCTCGCCGCGATGGGGTCCGGTCCGTCGGCCGCGTCCATCGACAAGGCGCGGCGACTCGTCCGTGAGGCGGGCGAATCGGAGGTCGCGGTGCCGACGCTCGTGATCCACGGCGACGCCGACGCGACGGTCAATCCCGTGAATGCGGATCAAATCATCGAGCAGCTGAGGGCACGTGCCGAATACATTGATCCAAGCGCCGGTCCATTATTTGCGTCCGATGAACGGCGCATCGACAGCGGAGGCCACCCCTACCGACAGCAAGACTACACGCAGCAAGGGCGGATCGTGCTGCGAAAAGTTCTCGTTGAAGGATTGGGTCATGCTTGGAGCGGCGGCGATGCGCAGTATGAATTCAACGACGCCGCCGGGCCTGACGCCAGTCGGCTCATCTTGGATTTTGTGACGCAGTATCGTCGGGAACTCCATCCGATCGCATCGCGCATGCCGCAGGAGCAGGAGCGCGCGTCCATTGAATCAGGGGGTGCGTGACGACGCCCGCAACTTTGTGTAGGGTCGTCTCGAAACGGATCGTCAGCGCGGCGCGAGCCACCGGGCAATGGCCGCCGGCACCTCGCGTTGCGCCCGCGCGCTGACGTACATGCCGATGTGTCCGAGATCGAATTCGAGCACCGTGTAATCATCGCTCCCGACCAGCCGTTGCAGCGCAGCGGATGCAGCGGGCGGCACCAGGTGATCTCTCTTGCCGATCAGGTTCAACAGGGGCAGTCTTACGGTATGGAGATCGACTTTGCGGCCGGCGATTTCAAGCCGGTTCTTGACCAATCGATTCTCCTGATAGAACCAAAGCACGAACTCGCGAAACGCAGCGCCCGCCTGGTCAGGGCTGTCGAAAATCCATTGCTCCACGCGCATGAAGTTCTCGATTCGGTCTTGATCCGGGCTTCCCGCCAGCAGATCCACGTATTTCTGGTGCATCAGCCGGAACGGCATCAGCGATAAGAACAGCTGATTGAGCGCATCGCCGGAAACGTTGCCTTCACCCACCCAGGCCGCCACGTCGATCTTGCTGACCCACTTCGACAGCAGATCCGCGGGGCTGTGGAAATCCACCGGCGTGACCATGGTGATCAGATTCCGCACGCGCTTCGGATGGAGCGCGGTAAAGCACAAGCTGAGTACGCCGCCCTGACAGACCCCGAGCATGTTGAGAGCATTCAGCCGGTGCGTGTTCAAGATGTAGTCCACGCAGCCGACGAGATAGTCGTCGATGTAATCGGCCAAGGTGGTGAACCGGTCCGCGCCATCGGGGTAGCCCCAGTCGATGAGATACACGTCCAGGCCTTCGGCCAAGAGCCCACGGATCAGCGAACGGTCCTCCTGCAGATCCATCATGTACGGCCGATTGACCAGCGCATAGACGATGAGCAGAGGTACGCCGCCGCCGGCCGGCCGCGCGATCGGTCGGTAGCGATACAGCGTGAGCTTGTCCGATTGCCACACGGCCTCCTTCTGTGAGCAACCGGCGGCGCAATGGCTCGCAGCCGCCAGCGCCGCGTAAAAGGCCGCGCCCGTCATCGCTTGACCCTCCGGCGCGCGCGCTTTGCCCCGCCGGCCGGCGCTCGCGGCTTACGTGTTTTCGACGCCGCACGCAGTTGCTCCTCGACCGATCTGAGCCGATGCGACAGCGTATTGATCTCACTTCGCGTGGGCAGGTCGAGCAGCTTCGCCGAATGCTCGATGCTCGCCTGCACCTCTCGGCGCCATTGGCTGCTCGCGTTCACGAATTCCGATAATGCCTCGCAGAAAGCTTCGCCGTGAGCCGCGCGCGCATAGGCCTCTTCCGCGCACTCGATCCACAAGTCGTAGAGCTTGCGCGCCGCCTCTGCGCTCATGGCGGCCGCGTACGGCGGCGGCCCAAGCCGCGCCGCAAATGCCGTCGCCGCTTCGCTCAGGGCATCGGACCACAGGCGTTGCAGGCGACGCCGCGCATCATCGATGCGCCGCCAGGCTTCGGCCGTACGTTGCCAGCGCTGCTGGTGCTCGCGGGTTGGGCCGAATGCAGGTGAGTTCTCCATGGGCGCCGGTTGTACGCCGGCGGCACCAAGACCTGCGTTCCAAGGCATTTGAAAATCAGCGAAATGTTCACGCAGAAAGTCGCTGAAGGTTCGTGCCGCCTCGTCTGCGGTCCTCGCCGAGGCACTGCCGGCGCCGTCGAGGATGGTCCGCGCGGCCGCCGTGAAGCGTTCGGCCGCATCGATGAACGGCGCGAAACCAAACCCGCCGTCATGGGCCGGCCTCGCTTGCGGGGCGGGACCGGCAGAACTCAATAGCGTTGCGAATGCTTGCCACTGCCGCCACAGCTCATGATCCACGATGCCGCTCTCCATACGCACTGCAAAAGGTGACATCTTGCACGAAGAGCGAGCGCGATATTGTCGTGATTGATATGTAACGCATTGGTTTAAAACAATAATTATTGTACGGCAAAATGAGGTGATTGATGTGTCCGTGCATCTAGTTGTGCATTGCGGAAGGATCGTCTAGGATCCCTCTGGGAGTTTGGATCAAAGCAATGCCGCAAGAACGCCTCATACGGAAGTACTCGAATCGCCGCCTCTATGACACGGTTGGCAGCCGCCACGTCACGCTCGATGACTTGCGCCAGCTGATCGTATCCGGTGAGAAAATCAAGGTGGTCGACGACAAGTCGGGTGAGGACCTCACCCGGTCGGTGCTGTTGCAGATCATCGCCGAGCAAGAGCAGTTCGGTTCTCCGGTCTTGGGCGCGGAATTACTCGAGATGATCATCCGCTTCTATGGCGGTCCGATGCAAGCGCTGCTCAGCCGTTACCTCGAGCAAGCCTTCACGACGATGCTGCGGCAGCAGGAGGCCATGCATTTGGAAATAGCCAAAGCATTGCAGACCCCGCTCGCTCCGTTGACCGAACTCGCGCGCAAGAACGTCGAGATGTGGGACCAAATGCAGGCAGCTACCCGCGACGCGTTCAGCGGCCGAAGCCCCGACAGCTCCAAAACGGCGAACCACGGCGACGCGAAAACAAAGAATAACCAACAGAACAATCGCCGGAAAGGTAAATGATTCGTCATGGATATTAGCAACAAGACAGTCGTCGTGACCGGCGCGGGGCGCGGCATTGGCCGAGCGATAGCCTTGAAGCTCGCCCGTCACGGCGCGGATATCGCCCTCTTCGATTTGAATGCGGATGATCTAGCAGAGACGAGCGCGCTGTGCGCGGCCCAATCGGTCCAGGCACGCGGTTACCGCGTGAACGTCGCCGACGAAGGCGAAGTCTCCGCCGCCATGACGCGTGTCGCGGCCGACTTCGGCCGATTGGATGGTCTCGTGAACAACGCGGGGATCGTGCGCGACGGCCTGCTCGTGAAAGTGAAAGACGGCGAGGTGGTCGGACGCATGACGATGGATCAATGGAATGCGGTCATCGGCGTGAATCTCAGCGGAGTATTCCTGTGCGCGCGTGAAGCTGCCGCGCACATGATCGAGCTCGGCAACGGCGGCGTGATCGTAAATATTTCCAGTATTTCCCGCGCCGGCAATGCCGGGCAGAGCAACTACAGTGCGGCCAAAGCCGGGGTTGAATCCATGGGGGTGGTCTGGGCGAAGGAACTCGCGCGCTACGGTATCCGCGTCGGGTCGATAGCGCCCGGCTTCACTCATACCGAGATCCTCTCCTCGATGCGTCCGGAAGTGCTGGACAAACTGACTGCGCCGGTGCCGTTAAAGCGTCTGGGACAACCCGACGAAATCGCCCACGCCGTGCTGTTCATATTCGAGAACGATTTCTTTACCGGCCGCTGCCTCGAGGTGGACGGGGGTTTGCGGCTTTGAGGGCGTCCGCTCGGTTTCCAGGCCGAGCGCACCACAAATACGACTGCTCGCCCAGTTCACTCGCGTAACGGACGCCGACAGCAGACCATCCGTTGGTCTGTCGAAATCGACCGCGTCGAGCCCGGTTCTCGCCATTCCCAGGCGCGTCATCACCACCGCCTCAACCGCTTCGGCTTCGTATTCAAACACCGTGCAATACAGGCCGGGGCATGCGTCTCGATGCGCGAGCCAATGCACCAATTCGTGCACGAGCGTCAGCAATTCCTGTTCCGGAGTTAGGCCGGTGCGCAGCGTAATCACGTCGCAGCATACTCGGCCATGCACGCACTCGGGCAAAGTGGTGCGCACCAGGCGAGCGCCGCTGCGCTCAACGTAGCCTTCGAGCGAACGAATGTGGTCGAGGATCGCTGCCACGGCTTAACCCCCTGTTTGGCGGGCTCCCATCATGCGCTCCCGGGGATTGTGCCGTCGACTGTCTGATGCGTATTTTGCATTGCAAATATTTTCTACGTTACTTATACGTATACTGATAGGTACAGATAAATTTACTTAATAATAACAATTAGTTATTATACATAAAGGTGCAAATTGGATTTCCAATCAATCCTCTTGCACTGCATACAAAACGCGCTATAATAGCTCCCGTAGCGATACCACCGACCAGGAGACCAACATGAGCGACTCAACTTTTGATCCCAAAGCAATCATCGACACCTATAAAAATGCGTTCGCGCCGGTGCTGAAGGCCCAGCAGGAAGGCATCACGGCCATTGACCGCGTTGGCCGTTACCAGTACGCCGTTGCCGGCGACTATCTGGAGTGGAGCCTGGCCCAGGCCAAGGCCGCCCTCGGCGCACAGACCCCGGCCGAGTTCGTGTCCAAACAGGTAGAACTCACCACGGCACTCAGCGAGAAGCTGCGCGCACGTGCCCAGGAGTTTGTTACGCTGGCCACCGAGACTCAGAACAGCTTTACGAACGTAGTGAACGAAGCGACCGCCAAAGTCGCGGAAGTGAGCAAGAAGAAAGCGGGCTGATGCCGTGCACCACCGGAGGCGGGGGCGCTGCAGGGCGCCCGCGCCGAAGGTAGCAGTAAGGGGTAGTATCCCAACACGACGGACGGCAGACAGCGATGGACAGCAGAGCCACGGACAGCAGCATGACGAATCCCAGCGCCGATTTTGCCAAAGCCACCGCATCTCCGGACCCGACCCAGCTGGCGAGCGCTTTGCGCGCGCAGTTGGCGACGGTAACCGGCGGACTAGCCCCCGACGTCTATGTCAATGCATGGTGGGACTGGTACTTGAATCTCGCCAAGGAACCGCCCACACAGATCCAGATCATGCAGGATGCGATGGCCAAGGCTGCCGACAACTGGAGCTTTGCCCTGCGGGCGGCCACCGGCCAGTCACTGTCGCCGGCCGAGGGTGATGCTCGCTATGGCGGCGAAGCATGGGCGCAGTGGCCCTTCAACGTGTACGCACGCAGCTATCGCAATTACGTCGACTGGTGGCAGAAGGCGTGGTCGAACGTACCGGGTGTGACTCCTGAGAATGAACGCACCTTGGATTTCGTCGCCCGCAATGCTCTCGAGTCGATTTCCCCGGCCAACTTTCTTTCCACCAATCCCGAGCTGCTCGACACCACCCGCGCCGAAGCCGGGGCGAATCTGGTGCGCGGATTCGGCCATTGGCTCGAGGACATCAAGCGTACGTTCGGCGGCAAGAAACCGAACGAAGCTGAAAAATTCATCGTGGGCCGCGATATCGCCGCAACGCCCGGCAAAGTCGTGATGCGCAACGACCTGGTCGAATTGATCCAGTATTCGCCGGCGACCGAGACCGTGTTTGCCGAACCGATCCTCATCGTCCCGGCCTGGATCATGAAGTACTACATCCTCGACCTGTCGGCGACCAATTCCATGGTGAAATACCTGGTCGCACAAGGTCACACCGTGTTCATGGTGTCGTGGAAGAACCCGACCGCCAGCGACCGCGGCTTTGGCATGGACGACTACCTGAGACTCGGCATACGGGACGCGGTCGATGCAGTATCGCGCATCGTGCCGGACCGAAAAATTCATTCCGTGGGGTACTGCATCGGCGGCACGTTGCTGTCGATCGCCGCCGCGGTGTACGCCGCCGACGGCGATGAGCGGGTGGCGAGCGTAACGCTGCTTGCGGCACAGCAGGATTTCAGCGAGCCCGGCGAACTCTCGGTTTTCATCAGCCCGAGCCAGCTCGATATGCTGGAGGCGGTCATGCAACGCACCGGCGTGCTCAAGAGCGAGCAGATGGGCGCGGCATTCGCGCTGCTGCGCTCGCGTGATCTGCTGTGGACGCCGGCCGTCAACACTTATCTGCGCGGCAAACGCGAATCTCAAAACGATTTGATGGCCTGGAACGCGGACGGTACGCGTATGCCAAGCCGAATGCATGCAGAATATCTGCGCCAGCTCTACCTCAACAACGCGCTTGCCCGCGGCGAATTCCAGGCCGACGGCCGACGTGTGGATCTTGCCGGCATTCACGTACCGATGTTCGTCGTCGGCACGGAAACCGATCACGTCGCACCCTGGCAATCGGTGTACAAGGCCCGGGGCCTGACACGGTCGGCTGATTACACCTTCCTGTTGACGTCCGGCGGCCACAACGCCGGCATCGTCAGCGGCCCCGTGCACCCGCGGCGACGCTACCGCGTCCGCACCTGGTTGAATGCTGGTGAGACGCTGACGCCGCAGACCTGGTTTGAGACGACGCAGCCTCACGCAGGATCGTGGTGGCCGGTATGGCAACACTGGCTCGCGCAGCATTCCACTCAGGCGCCGGTGGCTCCGCCGCCCATCGGATCCGCCGCGGCCGGCTACCTGCCGATCGGCGATGCGCCAGGAGAGTACGTGCTGCAGAAATAGCCCGGCGTCTTTTCGACGCCTGCGCCGAGCTACATGGCACTAGATACCGTCGGAGCGGTGCGCGATCGGGATGTTGCGATCGCATCTATGCGGCGCTGCCAAACGGTGCCGGTGCGGGCACAGGATAGTGCTTAACGACAGTGACAACCTCTAATGGACAGGGTTTCGTGCGTGGCGTATATGGAAGGCACGTCCGAATAAAATATCCTGCGTGATGCACGCAGGTGCGTTCGACAAGGAAACAGAGGGTATGACAATGGCACGACTGGCTGGAAAAACAGCATTGGTTACCGGAGCATCCCGGGGCATCGGGCGCGCAATCGCGATTGCGCTCGGAAAAGAAGGCGCGGCGGTCGCCGTCAATTATCGCGTGAACGAGATGGAAGCGCGGCGTGTGGTGGAAGAGCTGAGCGCACTGGGCGTCAAAACCATGCTGATGCCGGCCAACGTGAGTATCGCTGCAGAGACGCGCGAAATGGTGCAGCAGGTGGTCAAGGCCTGGGGCCGAATCGACGTGATGGTGAACAGCGCCGGAATCACGCGCGACAAGACCTTGCGTAAAATGACCGATGAAGACTGGTTCGACGTCATCAACACGAACCTCAATAGCGTGTATTACGGCGTAATGGCGGTGATGCCTCACATGATCGAGCAAAAATTCGGGCGCATCATCAACATCAGCTCCTTCGTCGGACAGGCGGGGAATTTCGGTCAGGCGAATTACTCCGCCAGCAAGGGTGCGATCATTGCGTTCACGAAGACGGCAGCGATCGAGCTTGCCAAATACAACATCACGGTAAACTCACTGGCACCGGGCTTCACGCTCACCGACATGCTGGCCAAGGTACCGGAAAATGTCCAAGAGCAGATCAAATCGCGCATCCCCATGGGCCGTTTCGGCATGCCCGAAGAAATAGCCAAAGCGGTGCTCTTTCTGGCCGCGGATGCCGACTATGTGACCGGCCAGCAGATCAACGTCAATGGCGGCGTATATATGTGACGTTGCGCCGGGCTCGCATCTTCGGGTCAACGCCGGCGGTCACCGTACCATCCTTGGCGAATGCGGGCTTCAGCTCGCAAAGCGCGTCGGCGGTGGTTCCGTATCGAATGAATTCGTGGCTCCTAGGGTTTATCGGTCAGCGTCAAATGCAGCTTCACGAGGTGCGCAACCGAGCGCGCGCCCATCTTTTCCATGACTTTGGCGCGATGGATTTCAACGGTTCGTTCGCTCAAGTCCAGATCGATGGCGATCACTTTGTTTGCCGCGCCTTCCACGACCAAATCCATCACTTGCCGTTCTCGAGGGGTCAAGGATTCGAGCCGGTGCAGCACTTCCGCGCGGCGCGCCACCGTGTTGCGATTCTCGTTGTCTTGCTTCAGAGCGTGATTGATGTGGTCGAGCAAGTCCTGATCCCGGAACGGTTTCTGAATGAATTCAAAAGCGCCTTCCTTCATCGCCTGCACGGCCATGGGAATATCGCCATGACCGGTAATGAAAATGACGGGCAGCATGGAGCCTATGCGGTTGAGGTGCTGCTGCAGTTCCAGGCCGCTCATGTCCGGCATGCGAATGTCCAGCACCAGGCAACCCGGTGAGTCGGCCTTGAAGTTCGCCAGGAATTCGCTTGCGCGCGAAAAAACCGCGGTCTTGTATCCGATCGTACTCAATAGAGTGTCGAGGGCTCGCCGCATCTCATCATCGTCGTCAACCACATAGACGGCGGGCGCAGTGCCTTTATCATCGGGCTTTGCCATACGAACTCCGATCAACCTGCAACCGGCAAGCGGAACCAAAATCGGCTCCCGCCCGCCGGTAAATTGTCAAATCCGATCGTTCCCTCATGAGATTCAATGATCGCACGACTTGAAGCCAAGCCGAGGCCGGTGCCCTGAGGTTTCGTTGTAAAGAATGGCCGGAATAGCTGCTCTCGCACGTTGGTCGGAACGCCGGCACCGGAATCCGTAACGCCGGCCTCCACGGAATAGCGATCGGCCGATACGTCGATCCGGATCGAGGGCGTATCCGACACCTGGGCGCCGGCATCGACGGCGTTTTGGGCGAGGGCGAACAGTACGTGCTGAATTCTCAGGCGATCAATCAGCAAGTCAGGCACCGGACCCGGGATGTCCACGTTCACCTTGCTCTTGGTGCGAAGCGCGAGAACGTCGAGCGCGGGCAGCAACTCCGCAATGAGATCGGGCAGCTGGCATCGCGTACGCGTCGGTAATTCCTGCTCAAACAGGCGCCGGATGCGTTGGATTCCTGCTCCTGCGCCGAGAGCTGCCTGGTTGATCTGGCGAAAGACGTCCACGGCGTGGTTCACCATGGGGTCGGGCCGATCCAGCATCCGCTCGCCGGCTTGGGCAAAGGTCGCAATCGCGCCCAACGGCTGGTTGAGCTGGTGGGCAACACCGCTCGCCATCTCTGCAAGCGCCGACACCCTGGCGAACTCCATCAATTGCTCGAGAATGAGATCGGAGCCCGGCCGGTTCCGCTTGATTTCGCTCAACGACAACCCCTTTTGGTCAAAGAGTACCGGTTCGCCGCGCTTTGATCCCGCAAATGGGAATTGGGAATTGTGATATGGTCAAAGTCATAATTCAATCGAACGGCAGGTCCGCGCTCACCGGATAGTATTGAGTAATAGAGTCCGCAATGGGCGAAATTAGTGCGATCGCGCAGCGGTTATTGCGATTCCCTCGTGACGCGATGCTCGTCGTGGACGTCCAGGGGCATCATTCAGTTTTCCAATGAAGTGCCGATTGGTGCTGCTGGAGGACAATGACGCGGTGCGCACGGCCATCCAATTGCTGCTGTCCCTCGAAGGCTTCGAAGTTAGCACCGCCGCCACCGTTGCAGATGCTGAGAGGCTACTGATCGATATGCAGCCGGGCGATGTGTTCATCGGGGACTATCATCTCGGCGGACACCTGACCGGACTCGACGTTCTTCAGCAACTGCGCACCCGGAAGGCCCGTGACGTTCCCGCCATCCTGCTGAGCGGTGATTTGCCGTCGATGATGCGGGTCGTCAGCACGACGATTCCCCAGTGTCGTTTTCTCAGCAAGCCGGTCGACACCAAGGCATTACTTGCGGCCATTGCCGAACTCAGCGGGAATTAGATGCAGGCGATGGTACTACGTGCGCGGGGAGCACCGCTGGTCTTGGAGGAGCGGCCGGATCCCGCGCCAGGGGCCGGCGAGATTCGGGTACGCGTCGAGGCCTGCGCCATGTGCCGGGCAGGGATACAGACAACCACGACACAGCGCTGGGTTTCGATGACGTCCATGATGTGAAAGCGATCCGACTGATCGCCCGCGCGGGTGAATGCAAAGACCGCGCGTCCCTGCCACCGGCACACCTGCGCAATGACATGTGCCGCGGCGCCAAAGCCGTACAAGCCGATCTTTCTACCTCTCCGGCGGCGGAAAACGAGGTGGATCAGCGCCTCGCCGGCGGCGGCCGG
>Ga0137403_10005394_pt1 | contig 14855 bp, 16 predicted proteins | sample CZOMad2_1_16fung_FD_122057 | JGI IMG/M metagenome (GOLD analysis project Ga0137403, IMG submission 122057) | Vadose zone soil fungal communities from Angelo Coast Range Reserve, California, USA - CZOMad2_1_16fungal (Hybrid Assembly) | ecosystem: Environmental > Terrestrial > Soil > Vadose zone... | reverse complement strand
CGTCAAATCGATGGTCTCCGAGGTCCGTCGCATCCTCCGGATTCGCCGGCAAATATTGCTCGACATAGTCGTGCGCGGTCTTTCGAAACGCGTCGTCCTGTGGAGTTCCAAATAGACTCAGGATCGACGACGACAACAAGAGCGCAGCTGCGATGGTGATTCTCATCGAATTCAGCTCGGCGTGCCGCCGTGAAGAATCGGCTCCGTCGCGATTTCATCCAGAGTGGGTTGCTGTGATTGAAGGTACGTGCGTCCTTTGTAGAAGCAGGCGACCACAACGAACACAATAGCGGCTCCAAACATCAACCAGGTGAAAAAGGTAAAGTACTGATAGTCGCTGATCTTATGCGCGGCGCCTGCGCCCAAGATCCATTTATTGACCAGCCCGACGAAAAGTTCACCTGAGGCGACCGTGAGAAGCCACAGCGCCATTACGGAACTCTTCATCGTGTTAGGTGCCTGGGTATAGGAAAATTCCAGACCAGTGATCGATACCATCGCTTCACCGAGCGTGAGAACGACGTAGGCCAGGAACTGCCAATTGATGTGCGGTCTTAACCCTCCATCGATCCACCCTTGGATCATGACAATAACGACGAAGGAGAGCGCAGTGATGAAAAGCCCTATTCCGATTTTTCGCAACGGCGTGAGCGTGAAGACAGAATTAATCAGCGGGTAGATCACATAATTCACCAAGGGGATAAAAATCAGGATCAAAATAGGGTTTGCGGTTTGCACCTGCGCGGCCAGCAAATCCAAACCCCAACCCGCTGAAACGTGAAATGGCGCAAAGCTAATGTTGATCCACGGCAGCCAGGACACATGCAGATCCATTTTCTCGGCTTGTAACGTCCATTCGGCTCCGTTGCTCATTCCCCACAGGGCCCAAAAAACCAAAATAAAAACGTAAACCATCGCGATTCGCGCAAGCGTGATGAGACCTTCCTTGCTGAATGTTTCGCGCAGATAACCAAGTCCAGCCGGAGGCACGTGCACCATTTTGTTGCGACCGCCCCAAAAAAACAAAGTCGCGATCAGCATCGCGATTCCAGGGATTCCAAATGCCCATCCCGGTCCGTACTTCGGATTGCCGAGAAGCCAGGGACAAAGAAGCGAAGAAATGAAAGAGCCGGCGTTAATTGAAAAATAAAACCAGCCAAACATTTTCGAAAGCAGATGCCTATTCGATTCGCCAAACTGATCGCCCACATTGGCTGATACGCATGGTTTGATGCCGCCCGCACCCAAACAAATCAACAGCAGTCCTATCGCCAGCATCGTACGCTGTCCGATCGCAACCCCCCATGAAGTGGCCATGCATGCGAGTGTGAGGTTGCCAAAGCAGTAGACGATTGAGAGCGATAAGATTGTCCAATACTTGCCAAGAAAACCGTCGGCGATAATCGCGCCAAGAATCGGAAGGAAATAGACGCCGAAAACGAAATAGTGCGTGTACATGTACGCCTCGTTCGAACTCATGGGCGCCAGCACACCAGACTGATTCAAAATGTAGTGCGCCATGAAGACGGTCAGCACCGACTTCATGCCGTAGTAGGAGAAACGCTCGGCCGCTTCGTTGCCGATGATGTACGGCACACCCGGCGGCATGCCGGTGAGGTTGGGCGGCGAAGTTAGATAATTGTGTTTGGCCATGGGATCTCCTTTGCCTAATGAGATTCGTGTGAAGAAGACTCCGCCCGCGTCGGCGGTGTTGACGATTTTTCAGTCTCGCCCTTGCCGCCCTCCAACCAGACCTTTGCTGGGTCGGGCTGTTCACGCTGAACTTCCGGCATCTGGCCAAGCGAATGTTTCTCGCATGATATGCAAAACAGCATCATGCCGAGCGAAAGCGCGATGACGCCCTGGCGGAGGAAAAAAGCCATAATGCGCTGGCACAGTTATCAGGCTGGGAGGCAGTGCGCAAGACGAAAGCGCGCGAGCAAAGGCAAGATGCCTAGGGCCACAGTTCTAATTGAAAGACGCGGGCGGGGAGTTACTATCAGACGCGGTGGCCCGCACAGACAGACACAGCGCTTGGAGCGAAGTCTTCGCTCTCATTCTGCTTTTTATCGGCACATTGCTGTTTTTTGCGCTGATCTCCTATACGCCAAAAGATGTACCCTCCTGGTTTTGGTTTAGCCATATCTCGCCGTCGAATCATCCTGCGCAGAATTTTATTGGGCCAATAGGCGCGATTGTCGCGGGAATTTGCTATCAGTTGATTGGTGTTTTCGCTTCGCTGTTAGTGGCAGCAGTTCTACTGGGTTTCGGCGCGGCGAAATTATTTCATCCTCGATTGCGTGTGGCGCCCAGAATCCCATGGATGGTTTTGTTCATCATATCTGGTGCGTGCCTCGACCAATTATGGGACATCAGCCACTTGCTCGGGTTGAAGGTGCCCGTGGATATTCAAGGGTCCGGCGGCCTGATCGGCTATCGCCTGGCCGATGAACATCGCGGCCTGCTTCGCGCGGGTCTAGGGCCTGTCGGCTCGCTAATTCTCGTGATGGGAATTTATCTGACCACGTTGATTCTGGTTACAGGACTGCGCCCGATTCATCTTGTTCGCGAGACGGTAGGCGGCACGCGCAGAGTCGGGATAAGACTGCGCGAATGGCAATTACGCCGGAAGCTTGGGAGGTCGGATCTCAAGGAAAAACTGGAGATCAGTGAACGGCAGCTTGCCCGGCAACGGCGCGCGTTGGAAAAGCAGCTCAGGAAAAAAGGCATGCCTGTGCCTGAACCCGTCGGGACGACGATTTCATCGGACGAATTGGTAAATCGACCAAAACCAAAGGTGGTCGACACAACTGCGCTGCCGACGGAGCAAGTCGCGCCGGCTGCGCGGAAGCCGTCACTCGCTGAGTTGCGGGCAAGCGAGGAGAAGGCAAGGCCACTTTCGACTCTGCCGAGCCAAAGCTGGAGCTCGGAAAATTACGTATTGCCGGGCCTCGATCTCCTCGACGAGCACAGCTTCGAGGGCCGTGCGGCGGCTGATCCTTCTGAGCTGCAAGAGGTGCAACAAATCCTGATTGAAGCGCTGGCGCAGTTCGGGATTGCCGTGGCGCCCGGCGATATCACCAAAGGACCGACTATTACGCGCTACGAGGTTTATCCAGCAAAAGGCGTGCGTGTAGACAAGATCGTGAGTCTGGAGCGCGATCTTGCCCGAGCCACACGCGCCGAGCGAATCAACATTCTCGCACCCATTCCCGGAAAAGACACGGTCGGCATCGAGCTCGCGAACACTCGAAAAGTGACGGTGACGCTGCGCGAGATGATGCAATCGTCCGATTGGGAAGACGCCAAAGCGCACGCGAAGATTCCGCTGGCACTGGGTAAGGATGTTTATGGCAAGGCGATTATCACAGATTTGGCACAGATGCCACATTTGCTGGTGGCTGGCACGACTGGCAGCGGGAAGAGCGTCTGTATCAATGCGCTGATTGCCAGCATGCTATTTCGATTCACGCCGGAAGAACTGCGTTTTGTAATTATCGATCCAAAGGTCGTCGAGCTACAGGCGTATCAATCGTTGCCGCACCTGGCGTTCCCGATCGTGACAGATCCGAAAAAAGTGCTGCTCGCGTTGCGGTGGTTAATCGACGAGATGGAACGTCGTTATAAAATGTTCGCTCGCATGGGCGCTCGAAATATCGTCGGTTTTAATGCGCGTCCGAAAAAGCCTGTAGCCGCGGGCACTGACCGCCGCGACGATGAAGCTCCCAACGAGCGGCCGCCTTCAACATCTCCGGCTACAACAGACGAGGAAATCCCCGACAAAATTCCATACATCGTTGTGATCATTGACGAGTTGGCCGATTTGATGCAGACCGCCCCGGCCGATGTCGAGACTGCGATCGCGCGGATCACGCAGATGGCGCGCGCTGCCGGCATTCATCTTGTGGTCGCGACGCAAACTCCCCGCGCGGACGTGGTCACGGGAGTAATCAAAGCGAACATTCCTTGCCGGATCGCGTTTCAGGTTGCATCGAAGATCGACAGTCGCGTGATTCTCGATGAAAACGGCGCCGATCGTTTGCTCGGGCAGGGCGACATGCTTTATCTTCCGCCGAGCGCTTCGCGTCTCATCCGCGCGCAAGGCGTGCTCGTAACAGACAATGAAATTCATCGTCTGGTAGAATTCGTTTCGGGACAAAGCCCGCCCGCTTTTGACACGGCCATGCACGAGAAGCTTCAATCCGCCGCTGCGCCGGAAGAAGAGGTGACCACCGAGGACGAAGAGCTTGTGGAAAAATGCCTCGAGGTTATCCGACAGGAAAAGCGCGCCTCCACTTCATTGCTTCAGCGCCGGCTGCGGCTCGGTTACACCCGTGCCGCGCGCATCGTTGATATTCTGGAGCAGCGCGGTATTTTAGGTCCCGGCGAAGGCGCCAAACCACGCGAGATCCTCGTCGATCTCGATGCTGCCGTTTAGCCGGCATTTCGCGTAATGACGATAGAAGGGCTCGGTAAAAAATTTCAGGAAGCGAGGCGCGCGAGAAATCTCACGCTGGATGAAGCAGCTCGCATGACGAAGATTCGTCCCTCGCGGCTCGCGGAAATCGAGGCGGACGATTTTTCTCAATTTCCGAGCCTCGCGTACGCGAAAGGATTCCTGCTCATCTATGGAAAATTTTTGGACGTTGATGTCACGCCATACCTTGACGCATTCGAGGATTCCGAACGTATGACGGTTGATGGCTATTCGTACCTGCAGGAGAACCAGCCGCCCAAACCAGCCAGTGCGCCAGTCGTGCAACGTCGTCCCGTCGCTACCGGCGGTCGCGACCGGATCTCGCCAATGCCACTTATTGTCGGAGTCGTGGTGTTGGTGATTGGTTTTTCTGTAATGAAATTGCTTCTAAACGTGCAGCGACTGGCGCCGGGACGGGCGGAATCCGCGGCACAGGCGTCGCCCGGCACCTCGTCGGTTCCAGCATCCAAACCCGGGCCGGCCGCAAGCGTGCCATCTACTGTTGCGTCCGCTCCGTCGGTCGCGCCAGCGCTCTCGGCTGCGCCCACAGTCGCACCAACTGCGGTTGCCGCGGGCTCCGTCGCGCCAGGTGAGCCAGAGGTGCGCCGCGCCAAGCCAGTGACCAGGGAAGAGCTGGCGAAAACGCAAGAGACGTCGAATTCGCCATCGGCAGAATCAGGAGAACAGAATCGCGTCGCTATTCGCCCGCTCAAACGAACGTACGTGAGGGTCACTGTGGGTGATGAGAAGGGCAAGCCCGCGTTCGAGCGTTGGGTTTCGCCGACTGACGGCACCGTTGAATTTCGCGGCAAGCACGTCTCGATTCGTGTTCTGGATCCTGACGCCGTAAATATCACAAAAAACGGCAAGGCGCTGGAAGACGGCGACGAAGACGTGACGGTCAATTAGCGCTAGTCGTGAGTTCGGGAACTGTAGCGGCCCCGAAAGCTTTCGGGGCAAATGAAAAACCGGTAACGCGCCTGCAACGCGCCACGAAGGTCGGCATGATTAGCCTCGGTTGCGCTAAGAACCTTGTAGATGCAGAGATCATGTTGGGAAGTGTTTTACAACGCGGGATGGAAATTACATCGCACCCAGAGGACGCCGATGTCCTGGTCGTTAACACGTGTGCATTCATTGATTCAGCGAAGGAAGAATCGATCGGAGCGATTCTGGAAGCGCATCAGCAACGCGGCTTAAGCAGACGACCGGATCAGAAACTGATTGTGAGCGGCTGTATGTCGCAGCGATTCGCGACAGAACTACGGCAGGAGATGCCTGAGGTAGATGCATTTATTGGGTTGGATCAGGTCAATGAGCTTGGGAGGATTGTTGAACGCATTTTGGGAAAACGCTCAACGTCCAACGTCCAACGTCCAACGCCCGACGGAGACAACGACGAACTCGATCTGTCATTTGCGGACAGGCGGCCCACTTACATCCCCGATTACGACACACCGCGCTTCAGGCTTACGCCGGCACATTTTGCTTATGTAAAAATTGCCGAAGGGTGCAATCACCCATGCAGTTTTTGCGTGATTCCCCAAATGCGCGGCAAACATCGCAGCCGCACCCCGCAATCAGTGATAGCAGAAATTCGCAGCCTCGTTAGTGACGGTGTGCGCGAAATCAACCTGATCAGCCAGGACACTACGTACTACGGCATGGATTTGTGGCCGACGAAAGCAGGGCCGCGCCAGCCGGTCGATTCGACCCGCGGGCCGACGCTCGCAGCGCTGCTTCATGAGATTCAACAAATTGAAGGCGAATTCTGGGTGCGTCTGCTTTACACTCACCCGGCGCATTGGAGCGATGAACTGATTAAGACCATCGCACACTGCGATAAGGTCGCGCGCTATGTCGATATTCCTCTGCAACATATCGATCATTTCGTGTTGCAACGGATGCGACGAGAAACATCGCGAGCGCACATCGAAAATTTGATTCATAAGCTGCGCGCTGGAATTCCCGGCCTTACCTTACGGACTACTTTCATCGTTGGATTTCCCGGCGAAACGGATGCGGAATTCGCGGAGCTTCTTGATTTCATTCGCTGCGCTCGATTCGAACGGCTGGGGATATTCAAGTATTCGCACGAAGAAGGCTCGCGCGCGGCCAAAATGCCCGGACAGATTCCCGCAAAAATTAAGAGCGCGCGTTACCGAGCTACGATGTCGGTTCAACAAGCGATTGCTCATGAACTTGCGCGGCAGAAAATTGGGGCCGAACTGAAATTACTGGTCGAACAGCCGCATATCGCCCGAAGCGAAGGCGATGCTCCGGACGTCGATGCCCGCGTTGTCTTGTCGAAGGCTGCGCCTGTCGGCGAATTTATTTGGCGTGGGATCACTGCCACGCGCGGCTACGATCTGCTGGCGTAGAGGGTGCGGCGTTTTCCTCCGAGGGAAAAGTTAACTAGTGACAAACCGACCACTTTTGATCAATTAATTCCGCGATTGATTTGTTTCGCTCTATGGCAGACCCCAACGAACCCAAAACCGAGACGGTTCGCACTGACTTGCCGCTTTCCACCGCTGGGAAATTCCCAGATCAAAATATAAAAGAAACAGTGCGAATTCAGTTGCCGGTTCGTGAGTCTCAGTCCAAGCCTCCCTCATTTTCGGATCCGTTATCCGCGTCAGTGAGGCCGGCCCCGGATTCGCCCTCTTCAGGACCGAAAAAGGAGACGATACGCGTGCCGCTGATAACGAATCCAGTTCCGTCTGCTCGTCAGATGGAAAACACTCGATCAGTTGTCGGCCTTCCAGGCGTTGCTTCGCAGAATTCCTTAGTCGCTGTAGGACGCCGAGAAAAAAACCCAATGCTGCTGTGGTGGATGCTGCTCGGCGTTTCGGTCGTGATTTTGATTATTCAGATTTGGACTTACTTTTCTTAAAGCTATGGAAAATTCCGTCGTTATCAGTCTTAATGAATCCAATTTTGACCGCGAAGTAACGCAAGGTGATAAGCCTGTAATCGTCGATTTCTGGGCCGAATGGTGCGGGCCCTGCAAAATGATCGCGCCGCTGCTGGATGAGATCGCTCGCGAAAAAGTGGATACCGTCAAAGTAGCGAAGGTTAACGTCGACGAAAATCAGAGTCTTTCTTTCAAGTACAATATTCGCGCGATCCCGGCTCTTCTCTTTTTTAAGAACGGCCAACTGCGCGACCAGGTGACTGGAGTCACGAGCAAAAAAGATTTGCTTAGCCGAATCGAAGCGCTGGGCTGAGCAAATTCTCGAAAATTTCTGAGCGACTAGAGTTGCTGCGCCCTACGGTAGCAGTCTTTAGCGAGCGGGTAGAGCCTTCGCGATTCGCAATGCCGGTCTTTAGAAGCTGATCTTTAGGATGCGACCATCCGTGCCGACCAGCCATCCAGCTTTTGGACTGGCAAAAGCTACGGCCCAGTAGCCGCTTACTCCGGGCAAACTTAACCAGGTGTTACCCTCGTCCGGAGTCCACGCTGCGCCTCCGTCGTTAGCGGTGATCACTACTGCGCGGCCGAGATTGTCTCCGGCGCCAGCTCCGGTGTGACCCACATAGCTGAGTCCGAAGATTGCTCCCGTCACGGGAGGAGCGTTTGTAAAAATCCACGTTTGACCGCCGTCACTTGATGTCGCGGTGCGCGCGTTGTTCGGATCATTAGGGTCCAGATCACCGCCGCCGACGATACCGTGGAACGGGTTACGAAAAGCAACAGTAAAGGCGCCTGCGCTTGGCGAACTTATCAGGGGAGTGTCATACGCATTCCAAGTGTCGCCTCCGTCTCTTGTGGCGAGAACCCGGGCTATCGTCGAACCGCCTGTCGCAATCCATGCGTTTCTGCCGCCTTGCGTCGTCACGCAAGTGCCACTCGACGCGAAAGAAGCTTCGCCCGGCAATGCTGGCGGCATATTGCTACTGATATCCTGCCAGGTTGTGCCGTCGGTTGTGCGCAGATCGGGGAACACTCCATTCACCGAGTCGCTGTGCGCGATCCCCCGCAGCGGAGTCCAGAACGCGAAGCCGTCATAGAAAGCATTCGGGTCCTGGTTTTCAAACTGTATCGTCCAAGTGGCTCCGCCGTCGGTCGTCTTGTAGATGCGAAAATCTGTTTGGTTCGCTCCAATGGACATCAGATACGCGACATCAGCGCTAAAAGCCTGTACGTCGCGGAATTGCAGAGTCTCGGCGCCTGGCACCACATTGGCGGTCCACGTCTGTCCGCCATCGGTGGTGACGGTGAACGTGCCATTGCGTCCGCATGCCCAGACCACCTGTGGGTTGACCGGCCACACCGAGATCAGGCCGTTGGTGGTGCCGCTATTTTGCGGAGTTAGTGTTGGTTGATGAATTGGCGAGAGCTGCTGCGCGGTCACGGTTGCGCAGGCGAACGCCAGAGTCAGGACAGCAGTGTGTGATCGTTTTAACATAGTTCCTCCAAAACAGGTTCGTGCCAGCAGCAGCAGTCGCGTCTACGAAAACTGCGCCCGGCGGGGGTCGAACCCACAACCTTTGGCTCCGGAGGCCAACGCTCTATCCAGTTGAGCTACGGGCGCGATTGAACGGGAATTAGCCACAGATTCCGCAGAGTTTCACAGATAATTTCTACGTAGGCTCCTGCTCGTGATCGTACTCGTGCTCGAGTTCCCGAGGGCCATCAGGAGCACGAATTCAAGTTGCAAAGTCGACACCTCCGAATGAGAGTGTGCGCCCCGCAGTCGCGTGGCCTGTACGAGCTTATGAACCAGATCATCGATGCTATCGAGAAAGAACAGGAAAAAGGCGATCTGACGCAGTTTTCTGTTGGCGATAGCGTACGCGTTCACACGCGAGTCGTGGAAGGAGACAAAGAAAGAATCCAGATATTTACTGGCGTTGTGATTGGTCGCAAAGGACGCGGACTCAACGAAACATTCACTGTGCGCCGCATCTCCTACGGCGAGGGTGTCGAGAGGGTTTTTCCTCTCCATTCGCCGCGGATCGCAAAGGTAGAAGTGGAGCAACAAGGACGCGCGCGTCGCGCGAAATTGAATTATCTTCGCGGTCGGAAGGGCAAGGAAGCGACAGCAGTGCGGGAGTAACACGGATTCTTTCCGTCCACAGGTTTCGCAGATTCACGCAGATTTCCAGAGGGGAAGCCTGCTGTCCAAAAAAATTTCTATGAAAATCTGTGCAATCTGCGGATAACTTCTGCCGATGTCCTATCGGCGCTGCGGATTTCGTCACGAAAAGAAACTCCGTGCCATCGGAGTCGCGCGCATTGCTGGCATTGACGAAGCTGGCCGCGGCGCATTGGCTGGCCCGGTTGTCGCGGCCGCAGTGGTTCTCCCCGAAAAATTCCGTCATCGTCGCCTGAACGATTCCAAACAACTCGCGCCTGAATTACGCGAGGAAATCTATTGCGAACTGGCTGCTAATCGCGAAATCAGATGGACAGTTGGCATTGTTGATTCCATCGAGATCGATCGGATAAACATTTTGCGTGCGAGCCACCGCGCCATGCGCGTCGCGATCGAAGCACTGATCGAGCCGCCCGAGCATGTCTTGATCGATGGGCTGCCTGTTATCCCTTTTCCACTTCCGCAGACCGCGATCGTCGATGGCGATTGTATCAGCTTGAGCATCGCTGCCGCCAGCGTGATCGCCAAGGTTACGCGCGACCGGATGATGCGTGACTTTTGCGCTCAGTTCCCACAGTATTGTTTCAGCCAACACAAAGGCTACGGAACCGAACTGCATCTGCTGAAACTTCATGAATTCGGCCCTTGTCCAATCCATCGCCGATCTTTCGAACCGGTGGCGCAACCACTTCTCGCGTTTGAGGAGCTCGTCCAAATCCGGTCATCTCCGACGCGGCGCGCGCGGCGAGAAGTTAGCGTGCCGCTATCTGAAGCGTAGCGGCTACAAAATCCTATTGCGCAATTTTCGCGGCCGCAGCGGCGGTGAAATAGACGTTGTCTGTCGTGACAATGACACGCTGGTATTTGTGGAGGTGAAGACGCGCGCAGGCGAAGACTTCGGTCGACCGTTCGCAGCAGTAGATCGGGAGAAACAGAAACGAATCTCGCGCGGCGCGCTGGCCTGGCTGCGGATGCTCGATAACCCCGATATTCTTTTCCGATTCGATGTCGTCGAGATAATCATTGCGGGCGATGCGAAACCACGCGTTGAATTAATCAGAAACGCGTTCCCACTTTCGAAGCCGTATCTGTATTGACCCACTCAACCTCCGTCGCTTTCACTCATGCTCAGCCCTGTGTCAATCAGGCAGCCGGCGCGACCGTTGTCGGCTTCGCGCTTGCAATTAAATTCTCGACGGCCAGATAATCCGAAAACCTTGTGAACATTAAGATCAATCATCTCGCGGTTTGGATTGTAATCGTGGTTTATTTCGTCATCGGCTGGGGTTGGTATGCCATCTTCGGCGAGAAGTGGCTGAATCTTCACGCGCGAACGATGACTGACATCGAGCACACCCATAATGTCGGCGCCTACGTCCTTGCGTTTATTGCTTCCGTCGTCGTGAACTACACATTGGCGACGCTGATCTCGCGGTTGAACGCAACAAGCGCATTTTGCGGTCTCAAAGTCGCGCTCGCCTGCTGGTTCGCGTTCTTGTTCATGGAATACGCAACCATTTCTGTATTCTCCGCGTTTGAAACGAACCCGTGGCCGCTCATTTGCATCGACATGGGCCGGCCCTTGCTCGGCTTCGCAATCAGCGGTCTCGTCCTCGGCGCCTGGCGCAAACGAACAGCTTAATAATCGACACCTATTCTATGCCTGACGAACCGATCCTCGTCGCACAATCGGAGGAAGCGATCTACTTGCTGCCGAAGATGGCGAATCGTCACGGGTTGATCGCCGGCGCGACTGGAACTGGAAAAACCGTCACGCTGCAAACGCTCGCGGAAAATTTCAGCGCGCGAGGTGTGCCGGTCTTTATGGCGGACGTGAAAGGTGATCTCGCGGGATTGAGCCAGCCGGGCGGAAACAATCCGAAAGTGGTCGAACGAGTGAAGGAGCTTAAGATCGACAATTTCAAAGGTGAAGCTTGCCCCGTCGTGTTTTGGGATGTGTTCGGTGAGCAAGGGCATCCCGTGCGTGCGACGGTGTCCGAGATGGGGCCGCTGCTCCTCGCGCGTTTACTCGAGTTGAATGACACGCAGGAAGGCGTGCTCAACATCGTCTTCAAGATAGCCGACGAAAACGGCTTGCTCTTGCTCGATCTTAAAGATCTGCGCTCGATGTTGCAGTACGTCGCGGACAACGCCGATCAAATCAAAACGCAGTATGGAAATATCTCTGCCGCCAGCGCCGGCGCGATCCAGCGCAACCTGCTGACGCTCGAATCACAAGGCGCGGACAAATTTTTCGGTGAGCCCGCGCTCAATCTCGATGATTTGATTCAAACGCAATCCGGGAAAGGTGTGGTCAACATTCTCGCTGCCGACCGGTTGATGCAAAAATCGCCCAAAGTCTACGCGACATTTCTGCTTTGGATGCTTTCGGAATTATTCGAGAATCTTCCGGAAATAGGCGATCCGGAGAAACCGAAGCTGGTTTTCTTTTTCGACGAAGCGCATTTACTCTTTGGCGACATCGCGCCGGCGGTCGAACAAAAGATCGAGCAAATGGTGCGACTGATTCGATCAAAAGGTATCGGTGTTTATTTCGTCAGCCAAAATCCGCTCGATATTCCCGACGTTGTGTTAGGCCAGCTCGGGAATCGCGTGCAACACGCGTTGCGAGCGTTCACGCCGCGCGATCAGAAGCGGTGAAAGCTGCCGCCGAAACGTTTCGGCAAAATCCGAAACTGAAAGTCGAAACGGTGCTTACTGAGCTCGCGGTCGGCGAAGCGCTCGTTTCGATGCTGGATGAAAATGGCAGTCCGGAGATTGTCGAGCGCGCGAAGATTGTTCCGCCGCGCAGTCAGGTCGGCGCGATCACAGCCGATCAGCGAAAACAGATCATAAGTTCCTCCGTCCTTGCGGGTCATTATGAGAACGTAGTGGATCGAGAATCGGCCTATGAGAAATTGCAGGCGAGGGCAGGGGAGAAAGCGCAAACTACCGACGCGCCACCCGTAGCTGTCAGCGCTGCAGCTCCCGAAGGAGGAAAGGGTTCGTTATTGGCTGAAGCCTTGGGAACAGTCACGGCCGCATTCCAACCAACCGTTGGTCCGCGCGGCGCGATTCATGATTCGCTTGCGACTTCAATGACCAAGAGCGCGATGCGCGCGGCCAGTAGCCAAATTGGCCGGCAACTTGTTCGCGGGATTTTGGGAGGAATTCTCGGTGGCAGCAGTCGCCGAAGATAAATTGTAGAGGCGCTTGTGCCAAGCGCCTGCTCGCCGATTCGGTGCTTGGCACAAGCACCACTACAACCAAATCGCCGGATAGGCTTCACGCAGTCCGGCGATTTGAGGCGTTCTCTGTTTATTTCTTCGGCGAAGCGGCCGGACTAGCGGCTTCTTTCTTTGCTCCCTTGCCCGCCTTCACTTCCACGTCTGTCGCCGACATCGTGTAAGTGATAGTCACTTTCTCGCCAACCTTCAGGTCTCCGGTGACTTTCGTGTTGGCGTCACGATTGACTTCCCAACGATCTTTCCCCTTTTGGACCGCAATCATCGTGTCGGTGACCTCAAGGACTGGGCCCGTCACTTGATAAGTCTTACCTCCCGCGGCGAAAATTGTGCTACTGAGCGCCAAAGTCGCTGCTGCCAATAAACTGAGTGGTAATGTTGTTTTCATGCGTCGATTAGACTCCTCCCGGTGCGTTCTATTCAAGCGGTTTCGCCCTATTCTTTTGTAGTCGTCGGACTGCAGCCCGCCGCTCCTTGATTTACCCCAACGCGCAAGCTCAGTGGCCAGACAACCTTTCGTATTTGCTTGGGTTTTCCCCAGGCACTCCAAAGCTTATCAATGATCTGTTCTACGGGATCGCTGCCTGTCGCCTCGATGAAGCGCTGACTCGAAGACCACGTTCCAAGATAGCCAATCACACGATCGAGGTCCCATTGCGTCGTCATTTCGAATTCCGGCGGCTCGATCTTGCGAAACGGGAAGGAAAAATCGGCGAACCGTTCTACAAGTTCGCGCTCCGGCGGCCAGAAAGGACCGACTACGTCGTAGTAGTAACGATTCACAATCTGATCGATAACCGGGTCGATGTGCAACAAATTGTAAGCTGATGCAGCAAGAACTCCGTCGCGCTTCAGCACTCGCCGCGCTTCCGCATAAAAAAGGTCCAGATCGAACCAGTGCAATGCCTGCGCGACCATGATCAGATCGACTTTCCCCGAGGCGATATCGCAGTTTTCTGCGGGTGCGACACGGTACTCGACGCGCTTGTGCGGCTGAGCGTTTGAGATCTGTTTCTCGCTTGCATCGGTCGCGATGACGCGATCGAACACTGTTGCCAATCCGACTGAGGCTTGTCCGTTTCCCGTGCCGCAATCCCAAGCGAGCTGACGACCCGGCGCGATGCTCGCCAGATAATCGAAAAGTTCCTCTGGGTATCGCGGCCGAAATTTCGCGTAATCCGCCGCTTGCCTCGAGAAGTGATCCTTAAAGGTCATGCGCGTCTCTCGCCCTGTAGCGGCGGTCTGCGACCGCGGAAATTCTGAACGCGCGATTAGTGCCTTTCCGCCTCTCCCTCAGGGAGAGGATTGAGGTGAGGGAATCTCTTTAGATTTACTCCTTGGGCGGTGCCGGAATAGCTCTCACGCCGACGCGAGCGAGATACTCATCAGCTTGCAACAGATCGTTGCCGGCGCGCTCGAGGATCTTGAGCAGATTATCCATCGACGAAACTTCCTCGAGCTGCTCGGTCAGGAACCACTGCAAAAAATTGATCGTGATGTAGTCGTTTTGTTTCCGGGCCAATTCCACCAGTCCGTTAATTTGCTGGGTCACATGAATTTCTTGATCGAGCGAAAGCTTCACCGCGTCACGCGCGGTCTTGAATTTTGATTTGGGCGCGTCGATCGCCGGAATGACCACCCGTCCCCCAGCATCGACCACATATTTGATGAACCTCAGCGCATGTCCTTTCTCCTCTTCCGCCTGCCGGAAAAAATGCTGCGCAAGTTGTGGCAACGCCTCCGACGCAAAATGCGCCGCGATCGCGTAATACTGCAGCTCCGCGCTGAACTCGTATCCGATTTGCTCGTTGATAGCGTCGATGACTTTTTGGCTGGTAAGCATGGTGGAAACCTTACCGCTGATTACGCGGATGCAAACGGCTGAATTCCAGACAACGCGTCACCGAATGGTGACGGAACATCGACGGTGTGCTAAACACTGCGCGTGGCAAAGATTGAAGAGCTGGTTCGACAGATTTCAGACGCCAAATTGTGTGACGAAATCGCGACTCAGATCAAGGAACTAAAAAA
>Ga0137403_10005393_pt1 | contig 14856 bp, 15 predicted proteins | sample CZOMad2_1_16fung_FD_122057 | JGI IMG/M metagenome (GOLD analysis project Ga0137403, IMG submission 122057) | Vadose zone soil fungal communities from Angelo Coast Range Reserve, California, USA - CZOMad2_1_16fungal (Hybrid Assembly) | ecosystem: Environmental > Terrestrial > Soil > Vadose zone... | reverse complement strand
CGGAATTGGCAGACGCGCATGGTTCAGGTCCATGTACTCGCAAGGGTGTGGGGGTTCGAGTCCCTTCTTCGGCACCAGCTGTTCTAACATTCCGAGCGCAGCGATGATTCCCTGCCGTCTTAGATCGCTTTTTTCGGATTTGAACGGCAACTTGGGTTTTGTCGTTGCATCTTCTAAAGCACGGAAGTACTTTGACGTGCCCCGCTACGTCCGGGCGTCAGTCACACCAGCCCTTCAAGCTGACTCTGATTCGTAAAGACACCACGACCTTGAAGGCAGAAGAGTCCCGCCTCCGCAACTTGCGGAGGCAGGCAGATCGGCTTTCCGGAACTTCTTTACAGCGCGTTCTTGCCAGCTCTTTTTGCTTTGGCCCAGCGGGCTTTCATTCGTTGGGAAATACTTCGCCTGCCAGCTTCGCTCATCTGGCCGCGCTTGCGTGGGCCGGTGGATGAGGCCCGTCGCGTGCGGCCTCCGGTGAGGGCTTCTATAGCAGCGACTATGCGGTCCCGCTGCTGGGTGAGTTCTTCAATAATGTTGGGGGTGTCCATGGCGTTGAATTATAAAACAACCCGAATTCCTAACACGCAGCGATTCACAAAGATTAAAAGATTAATTGTGGGGACCAGATTCTTAAAATCGCCGATCTCCCCCTTGATGCATATGCATGACTGATGAATATGCATGAACACTCATCAACCCCAGGATCGGGAGAAAATGGGGATGCCGAAGGGGCCGGAAACCAGGTAGGAAAGGCCAAGATCCAGTTGCTTCTTACTGCTTGCCCGCTGTCCCCTCGATGCCGCGTGAAGCTGTGGTGCTGGGAGCGCCGGCAGGAGAAGTCTTAGGTTGAGGGTTCAATAATTCCGCGGAATAGTTCGGACCCAGGCCAAGTTTGATCAACGCACGTGAGTCGGGTACAACTTTGGTTTGCCAGCCGTTGTCACCCTGATATTTCACCAGGGCAGCCTGGGTGCGTGCGTCCCAGGTCCCGGTAGGCTCGCCGGTCAGATATTTTTCCCGGATCAACGCCTGCTGGATCTCCATGGCGCGCTCAGAGTTAATACCCTGCTGGCCCTTTTTCTTCCATGAGCCTTTGCGCTTGCCCTTGCTCTTGTGGTGGCCGTGCTTCGCCGGCTTACTCGCCGCCTTGGTCTCGGCCGGGGCGTACCCCGAGCAGAGCACCAGGGCAAAACTCAAAATCACGAGTTTTTTCGCGGCTAAACGCAAACGATCCACCTTAGAAGAAATATCGATTGGTTCTTTCTTACAGGGGGCTGAACCACGTGTTCGAACATCATCCCATGTTTGGATGCCGCAACGCCAGTAGTTTGTTGTGCAGCTCAGGATTACCGAAGTCCAATGAAATCAAAGTCTTCTGGATTGTCGTACATTTTCTTCAATCGTTATTGCTCCCAAAAATATAGGTTTTGCAAAGGTTTTGGCCGGGGCCGCCATTCATGGCTGGCCCGGCAAACATTGCTCTTGAACCTACGGAAGCGTTCCGGAAATGAAGGAGTTTCCGCCGCCATTGCCACGCCCGGAGTGGACAAGGAACACTACATCCTGGCCGCTCTTTAGCTGCGACATAATCTTGCGGAACTCTTCTTCGCTGTTGACTGGCTGTTTGTTGATCTTCAAGATAACCAGGCCGGGTTGCAGCCCCAGGTCGTCGGCAAAGGAGCCGGGCTTCACGTCAACCACCTGTACGCCCTTGCCTTCTGCCGTACCCATACGCTCGGCCATTTCCGGCGAAACTGCCTTGACCGTGGCGCCCAGCTTGGTCGGCATGGGCTGGCTATCATCAGGGGTGTCGTCATTGCTGCTCTGGTCCGTGCGATCGCCAAAAAGCTTGGCGCGGTCCGCCACTACCACGGTCGCCTGTTTTTCCTGTCCATTGCGGAGATAGGTTACATTCAGCTTGTTGCCGGGATGGGTGGCGGAGATCAGGCTAACCAGTTCGTCCCCGCTTTTGATCGGCTTACCGTTAACCGCCGTGATGGTGTCTTCACCCTGCAGGCCGGCCTTGGCAGCGGGGCTGTCCGGACGAACATTGGTGATGGGCACGCCGTTTTTTGCGCCGTAGATGCGCAGTACGGCCGGGTTCGCTACCGCGCTAAATTCCACGCCGATGGAGCCTCGGGCCACTTTGTGATCGCCTGTCCTCAACTGCTCATAAACATCGCGAACCACGTTCGATGGCATGGCAAAGCCCACGCCTTGATATCCAAAAGACTGCGTGTATATGGCGGTGTTGATACCGATCACTTCGCCGTTCATGCTTACCAGCGGGCCGCCGGAGTTTCCTGGATTGATGGCCGCGTCTGTCTGGATAAAGGATTGAAACTGGCGTCCTCCGGGAAGATTGCGCCCTTTGGCGGAGACAATGCCCGCAGTCACGGTGGCTTCCAGGTCAAATGGGCTGCCGATGGCCAGCACCCAGTCGCCTACGCTCATTTTGTCGGAATCGCCTAGCCGCGCCGCGGTGAGTGGCTTGTCTTTTGGCGGATCGATCTTGATCAACGCCAGGTCCGTTTCGGTGTCGATCCCCACAATCTTAGCGTCATGCAGCACCGTTGCCGGTTCGTCAAATAGTTTTACCCGGATGCGGTCGGCCTTATCCACCACATGAAAGTTGGTCATGATGTAACCGTTGGCATTCAGAATCACGCCTGAACCCAGCGAGCGCTGGCGTCCACCGCCACCGCCGGGGCCGCCGAATGGACTCTGCGGACCCTGATCATCGTCATCACCGCCCGGACCGCCTTGCTGCCCGCCCTGTTGTCCGCCAAAAAAGCGATCAAAGAAATCCTGGAACGGATCTTCGCCGCCATTGCCGTGCTGGCCGCGATTGCGATTGTTTCCGCGCCGGCGCACCTTTGGCGTGGATTCCGTACTCACGTTCACTACCGCCGGCTCAACCGCTGTAGCCACCTGGCCGAAGGTGTTGCTCAGCTGCTGCGGTGACTGCATCGCCGGCAGCAGGGAACCATCGGGAGTAAAATTGCCTTTGACTCCGCCCCGGCTCAGGACCGTGCCAATCAGGATGCCGACCGTCAATGTCAACAGGATCACCAGTGTGGAAAGCGCCCGTTGCGTGCGCATGCGTGACATCAGGGCGCTAAAACGCGAGTTCATACTTCGTCTTACCTCCGGCTAAGTTCTCCAATGATTATAAATCCAATGCTTCCACGGCTGGTGGTTCCTTTGGTTACTGGAGCGCTATCACTTAGACGCAGGAACCGCAGGCAGCGTTATCCAGCAGAGCTGGCCGGTGATTCGGCCACACCTGGCTCGTCGTCCGGCTTCTCAACGTGCCCCAGAAGTTCGGAAACCAGCACTCCGCTCAGAATCAGCAATGCTCCAGCTCCAGCCCGAAGGCCCAGCCGTTCGTGGAGATAGATAAAAGATGTCAGCCAGGCAAAAACGGGTTCTGTGGTGAATATCAACGCTGTGTGGGTGGCGGGGGTAAACTGCTGCGCCCAGGATTGCACGCTAAAAGCCACCGCCGTGCACAAGATCCCGGTAATTAAAACTGCGGCAATCACCGTGGGCGTCGGCCGGAAATACGGATGCTCCAGCAATGGCGTGCTCAAGGTCATCAAAATGGCAGCCGTACCCACCTGCAAAACGGCGACCTGCTCAAAAGGGAACCGCTGGCTCGCGCGTCCCACAAAGATGACGTGGAATGTAAAACAAATAGCGCAACCGATGGTAAGGATGTCGCCCAGGTTGACGTTCGCGAAGTCAGCCAGCCCTGTACCGCCGCCGGGTACCGTCATCAAAAACAGCCCGATCAGCGCGAGCATGATTCCCGCCACACGCCATAGATGAATATGCGCCCGCCAGATTGCCACCAGCATTAGCGGCACCAGCACCGATGACGTTCCGGTTAGAAACGCCGATTTCGATGGCGTCGTCAGCTTCAGTCCGCTTGTCTGGAATGCGTAGCCGAGATAAAGAAAGATTCCCACCACCACGCCCGCGATCAGGGCGGGTTTGGTCAGCACTGCAATTTTTTTTCGATAGAAAATCGCCAGCAGTACCGCCGCCACCACCATGCGGGCCGAGTTCAGCACCAGTGGAGAAGCGTCATTGAGCGCTTCTTTGACCAGCACAAAGGTGCTGCCCCAGATGAAAGCAATCATCACTAGCAACAGGTGTGCTTTAAGAGAACGGGAAATCTTGGTCAGGTGGCGGCTTCCTCTTCTGCTTTGCGAACCTCGGCCTGGGTATGCCGGGGAAATTCAAAAACGCACTCGCGCGGCTTTTTATCCATGCGTAAACCCTGGTATATCGGTGCTCTCATTTTAATTCCGCCGCGCTCACCCTCGTGTGTCCATTCAGAGAATTTGAACTCCGCCACCAGTTCCGGCTTCACCCAGTGCGGCCGCCGTGTGCTTTCAATCTTTTCGCCAAACGGGTTTTTGTCGGTCTTTAATGCGTCTAGCTTCTTCCACAGCGCGGCGTGCGTTGATCCGGTGAATCCGCTGCCCGCGTTGCCCACATGCACCAGTTTGCCATTTTCGTCATACAGCCCCAGTACGATGGAGCCAAAATTTTCCCGCGATCCTTTGGGATCGGTGTATCCGGCAATCACGCACTCCTGCCGCCGCGTGATCTTGATCTTCAACCACTCGCGCGACCTCTTCTGCACATAAACACCCGTGCGCAGCTTCGCGATGATTCCTTCCAGGCCTTTATCGCGCGCCACCCCGAAAAGCGCAGTGCCTTGCTCCGCGTAATGGTCGGAGTAACGCAGAAATCCTTTGCCCGCCGGGATCATTTGCTGAAGAAGCGCTTTGCGCTGCTCCAATGGCGCCGCCATCAGGTTGTGTCCGTTGAGGTGGAGCAGATCAAATGAATAATAGACGATACCGACTTGCGTATTGCGCGATCCACGCGCCCCCGGACTGGTCATTCCTGTTCGCTGCTGCATCAGGCTGAAGGACGGACGCCCTTCTTCATCCAGCGCCACCACTTCACCATCGAGGATGGCGTTCTCCACCGGCAGCGATTGCATCGCCTGCGCGATCTCCGGAAATTCGCCCGTCAGGTCATTCTGGTTGCGCGAAACCAGTCGCGCCCGTCCATCATTGACGAATGCCACCGCACGATAACCGTCCCACTTGACCTCATACAGCCATTGCGGATCGTCGAATGGCTCTTCCACCAGCGTCGCCAGCATGGGATGAATCTCCCGCGGCATGGCTGCGCGCCGGGCGCTGGCGGTTTGTGCCAGCAGTTTGTCTAAATCTTCTGCGATGATTCTCTTAGGCTGCTTGCCGTTTACGCCGCTTTGCGGGTCTTTTTTTTTACGCTGCTTCTCTTCCTGGTCGTGCTGGGTGAATTGCGCTTCTCTCGGGCCATGCCGGAGTTGGTTACGTTGGCTTCAGGGTTTTTCTTTTGGGTTTTCCGATCAACCGATTCTTGCAGCCATTCCGCGCCCTTGCGCACCGTGCCTTTGCTATCCCTGGCTTTGCGATTGCTCTGCCATTCATCCGAACCTTCATCGCCGGCGATCTCGCGTAAGCTGCGTTTGGTCAGCACAGAGTAATCGAGCTTATTGATATCGAAGCCTGGCTTCATAGCGTCATCTTTTTTCTTGATCAGCAGCCACTCCGTGCCTTTTGACCCCGGTCTGCGCGAGCGCATCTTGGCCAGCACAAACTCGCCTTTCAGCTTTTCCCCATTGAGTTGAAACTTCAGGTCGCCCTTGTTCAGCATGGCGTGCTCATCGCCCAGCGGCTTCCATGTTCCGGTGTCCCATACCATCACGGTGCCGGCGCCATAATTGCCCTCGGGAATTTTGCCTTCAAAATGGAAATACGAAACCGGATGGTCTTCCACCTGCATCGCCAGTCGCTTGTCGCCGGGATCAAGCGATGGTCCCTTGGGTACGGCCCACGATTTCAATACACCGTCCATTTCGAGTCGGAAGTCGTAATGCAAATGCGAAGCGCGGTGCTTCTGCACCACAAAACGATGTTGCTCGCCTCGCGCCATCTTGCCTTCTGGCTCGGGCGTCTCGCTAAATCGGCGCTTTTTGTTGTATTGCTCTAAGGCCATAAAAACTTTGATGCACGTGTAAAAGCGCGTTCTGGCTAATCTGTTAATCCGTGTGAAACAATTGCCGTCTAAATTGTACGGGAGAAAAGCATGGCAAAAACCGCCGCTGAGAAGCCATTCAGCCAGACCGTGAAGGAACGCCGCGCCACGCCCACCTTTGAGGACGTCCCCATTCATAGCGTGGATCTTGAAAAGATTATCCGTGCCGGACTGGAAGCGCCCAGCGGTTACAACATTCAACCCTGGCGCTTTGTGGTGGTGCGCGACGCCGAGCAGAAGAAAAAGCTGCGCGCCGCTGCTTTCGGGCAGCCAAAGGTTGAACAGGCCAGCGCTGTAATCGTCGCCTGCGGCGATCCCATGGGATGGAAAGATGGTGACCTGGAAGAAATGCTGCGCATCCGCGCGCAACACGGCTTCAATGATCCGGCTGAACAGGACACAATTCGCAAAGCGGTCGCGGGCTTTCTGGGTGGCCCTCCCGGAAAGGCCGCCGGCATTGAGCCGACGTTCGACCTCTGGGCCAACCGCCAGACGATGATCGCCTTTACCACCATGATGTGGGCCGCGGAAACTCTGGGCTATGACACAGCTCCCATGGAAGGCTTTATGGAAGACCAGGTAAAGGTCCTGTTGAAGATTCCGGAGCGCGTTCGCGTGGTTGCTATGCTTGCCGTCGGACGGCTTAAGGGCAAAGACAAGCTCTATGCCGGAAGATTCGAGCCCGCGCGCTGCGTCTTCGCCGATACCTGGGGTGAGAGCATTGAGTTCTGAGGTCGATTGAAATTAGGTTATAGGTGGTTCGTCGTCCCGAATTCCGTAAATGAGGACGCGTTGTCTGGGCCCCATTTGCGCGCCGCTTTTGCGCGTGAATGGGCAGTTCAGCGTCCGAATAGGAGTGAGGGACCTTGTGTTTAGGCAAACACAAGGCAAGGTTCATTTCAGTCTGCTTGCGCGCCGATGAAAACGCGCGCTCGCATTACGGCCGTCGGATGACGTTTTAAAAAACGTGTCCCGACCTATCGTGAATTTGGGGTAAACACAGGAAGCCAATGGAATTCTCAACTGAACGCATCATCAAACTTGCTGACGCGCAAAACGCCATTCCCACGCGCGACGGTAAACTCTACTCCGAACTCTTCCGCCATGGCACCTTGACAGTCGAGATTTACGCGCCCAAGGGAACTGACCTGCAACAACCACACACGCGCGATGAACTCTATATCGTCGCTGCCGGACGCGGCTGGTTTTCTGTCGAAGGCCAGCGCGTTCAGTTCGGTCCGGGCGACGCGCTCTTTGCCGCTGCGGGCGAAGTGCATCGCTTTGAGGATTTCACTGAAGACCTGCTGACATGGGTGGTCTTCTACGGCCCTGAAGGTGGTGAACGTGCATAGGTGTGCGGCGGTTATTCTGACCGGATTGCTTTTCTGTGTGTTCTTGCCGGCACAGGTAGCGCTACAACAGCAGCCGACTCCGAGCGCATTCGACGCGCAAACTGCTTCGCGCCTGCTCCTGCAACTCAGCGAGGCGTTGCAAGGCCACAGCCAGAAACAATTCCTTGGGTTGTTCGATCTGGACAAGATGAAAGATGGCGCGTTATTCAAGCAGCAGATCAATTCTTTCTTCGCGCAGACCGAATCCATCCGCGTGCACCTCAATCTGGCGGACACATCTCTTGAGGGCGATAAAGCCAACATTGCCGTTGACGCCGAGATGGAGGCCCAGCCCAGCAACGGCGGAGTTCCCTCGCGCAGAAAAGACCGTCTCAACTTCGTGGTTGTCAACATGGGCAATAGCTGGAAGGTTGTGGATGTGCAACCACGATCTTTCTTTTCGCTGCCATGACACGACGTGAATATCCTGACCGTCCCATTGTCGGCGTGGGTGCCGTGATCGTCGATCAAGGACGCGTCTTGCTGGTCAAGCGAGGCAGCCCGCCGCTGCTGGGAGAATGGTCATTGCCCGGAGGCGTCGTCGAACTGGGAGAGACGTTGCGGGCCGCCGCCGAACGCGAAGCCCGTGAAGAGACTGGGTTGATTGTCAAAGCCGGTGAGGTGCTCGAAGTCCTGGATCGAATCATTCCCGGCAAAGACGCCGCGCCGCAATATCACTATGTGTTGATCGATTTTCTCTGCATCGTAAAAGGCGGCGAACTTCGTGCCGGCGGCGATGCCGCCGACGTTTCATGGGCAAATGAAAGTGAGTTGGGGAAATACAAGCTGGAGCAGCCTGCTATCGAAGTAATCCGAAAAGCGTTCTTGGCCGCGAATCAAAACGCAAATAAACCCGAATAATGCCAAACGAAAAGCTCTGATCGTCTTTGAGTCGTGTTCTGATTCGTGTTCATTCGCGTAAATTCGCGGCTCAAGTTTTGCCTTCACCGCGTTCCGCGGTGAAAGCTATCCTTTCCACCTGTACGCATCTTTCTGCTCCAGGCCCACGAACTGCAATACGCGGCAGGCAAACTGGTGTGCCATCGCGTCGAAGCTCTTCGGCTGGTTATAAAACGTGGGGATCAGCGGGTAGATGGTCGCGCCGGCTTCGGCGGCCCAGTCCATGTTGCGGATATGCACGCGGTTCAATGGAGTCTCACGAGTGCAAAGCACCAGCGGACGTTTTTCTTTCAGGCAGACATCAGCCGCGCGATCAATCAGGTTGCCTGCCAGTCCGTGAGCAACTCTGGCCAGAGTTCCCATGCTGCACGGAATCACGATCATCGCGTGCGTGGGATAAGAGCCGCTGGCTACGTTGGCGCCAATGTCATCATTATTCTGCGCCTGAATCTTCTGTGACGTTGTGCCGAGAAGCTGCTGGACCAGATTGTTTCGTCCTTTGATGCCAAGTTCTTCAGCAAAGACGCGCAGCGCGTTGTCTGAAGCGATGAAATTTACTTTCTGCACGCGTTCATCGTGTTCGAGAGTGAGCAGCAGCTCTCGAGTGAACAGTGCGCCGCTTGCTCCAGTGGCGGCTACCGTGAGTACATGGGCTGTCGGATGTAACGGATTCAGCATCTAAGGGTGTAAGGTCTGGGTTACAGAGTAATGCTTACAGACTAATAGTAATTGATGAGGGAGGCGCCTGCGCTGAAGTCAAGCAGGCTACTTCATGGGCAGCGGTTTCTCAATTCGGGCCCGGCGCAGAACAGCGGCGCAGCAGCTCGCTCTGCTGGAGGTGAAGCGCGAGATCAGTGCTACCGATCCGCACGGCCGCCTGAAATACATCCGCGACTTCAGTGAAGCCTTTCGCGATTATCGTCGCGCCCTCAACGATCTGGAATTCAAACAGCATTGCTCCTCTGCGGACGTCCTTTTAGTAGGCGACTATCATGCGCTTGCCGCGTCACAGGATTTTGCCGCGTCTCTGATCGCCCAACTGGCGCAGAGTGACCGTCCGGTGGTGCTGGCGCTGGAGATGGCCTTCAGCCGCGATCAATATTTTCTGGACGAATGGCTGCGCGGCGAAATCAGCGACGATGAACTCCGCGCCGGCATTCGCTATGACGAGGAATGGGGCTATGACTGGGATCCGTTCGCTCATCTGCTGCGCCAGGCAAAGAAACATGGCTGTCCGGTATATGGCATTGATCTGAAGCCGCGCGGCAACATGCGCAAGATCGGCGCGCGTGACCGCCATGCCGCCGGGCAGATCGCGCAGATTCGCCGGGCGCATCCTGAAGCGCGCGTGCTTGCGCTGTTTGGTGAAGCTCATCTTGCGCCCCAACATCTGCCGCACTGGCTGCGCTTATTGCGGCCGCGCGACCGCGTGCTCACCGTGTTGCAGAATCTCGACGAACTTTACTGGAAGGCCGCGGGAGAGTTGAGTGACAGCATTCACGGCGTTCAGGTGAGCGATGACGTGCTTTGTGTGTTCAATGCCACGCCGTTGGAAAAGTACGAGAGCTACCGCATCTACATCGGAAAATGGCGGACCGAACCGAACCAGCCGGACCTGGCGCCCACGTTCTACAACCTTGTCGATACGTTCATGCGCTCCATGGGCCTGGAGCAATATTCGCCCGTCACCGGCAGCCACTCCAGCGCTCTGATTGAAGATTATCCGGAAGTCTATTTGCGGCCCGGCGCCAGGGATTTTGAAAAACTGCTGGTACGCAAAGAGATTCCTGCAGCCGAACGCCGCCCAGTAATGGAGAAATTGCGCCAGCAAGGCTGCGTCTATTCGCCGAAACATAATCTTCTGCTAATCAAGCGGTTTCAACTCTCAAACGCCGCTGAAGAAGCTGTTCGTTTTGTGCAATATGAATGCCGTGGCGCGGCCTGTTCCAATGGTCCGTGGGCGGGCAGTTCTCACCAGGACCAGTTTTATTTTGACGTGATTGACCGCGCCTTTACCACTTTCGGCGCACGGGTCCTGCTGCCGCACTATCCGGTGATGCGTCAGCATGATTTCCGTGCGCTCAGCAGCCAGCCGCGAGACGGTGCTAAAAAGCACATGGCATTCAGCGCGCGCGAACATCGCGAGATGATTGAATTTCTGGTGCTGCACAAAGAAGCAGAAGGGCATGCGCGCCTGCGCTCTGAGTTGCCGCGCGTGATCGCCACCGGCATTGTGTCCACTGGCAACAAGCGGGAGTTCCTGGTCCGCCATCTTGGCGCCATGCTCGGCGCGGAGATGCACGAAGCGTATCTTGCAGGGTCCATGAGCAAGAGTTTTCTGCGTTCCCTCTTCTTCCGCAAGGTGCATCTGCCCGGCGTGGCCAAGAAGACCTACTTTGAACTGGCGCGACGGGTGAATCCGGCGCAGGGCAAGCTGTTCTCTTAGATCACCGCAAAGGACGCAAAGGCCGCAAGGAAAGAATGAGGATCGTTTCCTGCAGGCTGTTAAGCATTTGTAGATATAGATGCTGACTTCCAAACCCTCTTTTCGCTTTGCGTCCTTTGCGCTCTTTGCGGTGAAATGCCTCTCTCTGTGCCTCCGAGTGGATTTGGATTTAGTGTTAATCTGATCTTCCATCATGGATGCAGTCTCCCTTCGAAAATTGCTCCAAGACGTACGAAGCGGCGCGGTCTCGCCCGACGACGCTGTTGCCCGTCTGCGGCACATGCCATTTGAAGACCTGGGCTTTGCCAAGATTGATCATCATCGCCGCGTGCGTTCAGGCATGCCGGAAGTAATTTTTGCTCAGGGCAAAACTCCCGCTCAGGTGGCTAAGATTTTCAAGAGCATGGCCGTGCAAGGTGGCAATGTTCTGGCTACGAAAGCCACGGCAGAGCATTTTCGCGCGGTGAAGAAGTTTGTCCGCAAAGCTGAATACCGGGAGCTGGCGAAGGCCATCACTTTGCAGCAAGATCCGGCGAACTATGGCAAAGGAACAGTTGTCATTATCTCCGCCGGCACCAGTGACATTCCCGTTGCGGAAGAAGCGCTGGTAACGGCAGAAATCATGGGCAATGAAGTCGCGCACCTATATGACGTGGGCGTCGCGGGCATTCATCGGCTGCTGGCGGGCAGGGAAGTGTTTGATAAGGCCCGGGTCATTATTGTCTGTGCCGGTATGGAAGGCGCGTTACCGAGTGTTGTGGGAGGCCTCGCGCGGGTGCCGGTTATTGCCGTGCCGACGAGCGTCGGCTATGGTGCTTCTTTCAATGGTCTGGCGGCTCTGCTGGGAATGCTGAATTCATGTGCTTCCAACGTGAGCGTGGTCAATATCGATAACGGGTTTGGCGCAGGCTATGTAGCTTCAATGATCAACCGTCTCTAATCACTCTTGCGTGAATCCCAAAATACATCGTCATGTGACGGCCATCATCATTCGCGCAGCAGCTCCGTTCACAAAATGTTACGTAAAGCAAGAACTACATTTACATTTCAAAACTATTTCTCATGCAACACACGAAATTTGGTTAGCGTCTTATTGGCAGGTGTAGAATTTGCAATTGAATGAGGGCCTACGGACCTTCCGTGAGGGATCTTCTCCCAGCCGAGGCACACATGAATTTTCACGTCAGCTACAAAGCAGGCAAGACGCCCGATGTCGAACGCGAATTCCAGCATCAAATACAAAAACTAGAGCGGAGGCTGCGAGTCTTCAAGCCGGACCTGGTGCAACTGCACGCGGTTGTGGAACAGGAAAATGGCCGTGGCGCCATTACGTCCCTCAACCTGCGATTGCCCTCCGGGCAAATGTCGGCGCAGCGTTCCGGCGAGAACGCCCTCGCGGCGACGAAATCTGCTTTTGCCGACCTGATCTCCCAGGTAACAAAACATAAAGACTTGCTGCGCGGACATTGGACGCGAAAATCATTGCGACGTGCAGGCCGCGAGCGCCTTACGCAAATCCCAAGCCCTGCTGAGCCTGTAGCCGCTCATACGAATGGCAAGACGCACACGCAGACTCGGCGCCCGGTCCCCTCGCAGAGGCGGTCGCTTGTGGCCCAGCCTGACAGTGCGGCGGTGGCCGACGTTGAACTATGGCTGAGCGCCAACCTGCGCAAGCTGGAAGAATTTATTGATCAGGAGATTAATTTCCAGGTGGAATCGGACCGAATCCGTGAAGACCAGATCACGCGCGAGGAAGTGATCGATGAAGTCATCGTGAGCGCGCTTTCGCATGAAGGCGGCAAGATGGAACTGCTGTCGCCGGAAGGCTGGTTCCACCGCCTGGCGGTTCAGGCCATTCGACGGCTTATCCATGACAACGCCGACACCGCCAATATTTCCCTCGACGCGCCCGCCGGAATTCAAAACGTGACCGGCAGCGACGAGAATGTGCTGCAGTACCACCAGCCCGATGACAGCCTGCCCGAAGAGAGCATCATTCGCGATGAAAGCGTGCGCACGCCGGAAGAGATTATGGCGGGCGACGAAATGGTGGCGCAGCTGGATATTGTGCTGCGCGGCGTCCACTCGAATGATCGAGAAGCTTTTGTTCTTTATACGCTGGAGGGTTTCACGGTGGACGAAATTTCCCGTCTTGCGGGTCGTCCCGCAGAGCAGGTGCGACAGTCGATTCACGACGCGCGCGCCCATATTCAGCATAAATTACCCACGCAGAACCAACTCAGGAAAAGCCTGCTCCACCATTCCCGGGTTGCGTAATAAAAGCATTCATAAGGAGATCCTGCTAAATGATTACGCGTGAAGAGATTCGCCAGTTGGCGCAGTTTGAGTCGCCGGCGGGATGCGCGATTAGTTTTTACTTCCAGCCACATACACCGCAGAACAAGTCGCATCGTGAAGAAGCGATCCTGGTCAAAGACCTGGTGCGCGACGCCCTGCGCAAAGCGGAGCGCAACGGCAATCACGCCGCCCTGCGTGAGGACCTGGAGAAAGTGTTGACGATCGCCGAAGGGCTGCATGGAAATCACTCGCGAGGCAAGGCGATTTTTGCCTGTCGCGAGCAGGGCATATGGCGCGAGCTGGATGTTCCGCCGCGCCCCGATCAATCACAAATCGCGGTGAACTCGCGTTTCCATCTACGCCCTCTGGTGGACGCAAATTCCGGACTGCCGCGCACATGCATTGCGCTGGTGAATCGCAAGAAGGCGCGCATCTTTGAATTGCAGGAAACCGAAATCACGCAAAAACCGGATTTGGAGTTCGGGGCATCACCCGCGGTCCCGCGGAGCGATGGTTTCCAAGGCTATGAAGCCGGCCATCGCGAGCGTCACGTTGAAAATCTGGTGATACAGCACTTCAAGATGTTTGCTGAATCACTGCTTATGCTCTCCCATCGGGACAAGTTTGATGCGCTGTTGATCGGATGCCAGGATGATTCATGGCCGGAAATCGAGTCCCAACTGCACACCGATCTCAAGCAGAAGCTCCGGGGAAGATTTCCGATTGACGTTGTCTCCGCCACCCCGGAAGAAGTTCGCCAGCACGCCAACCGTATCCTCACCGAATCAATGTTGAGCGGGCAGATGGAACTGGTACGCGAGGTGATGGGCGAAGCGCATCGTAACGCGCGCGGCGCCGTCGGTTTGAAACACGTTCTGAACGCGTTGGAACGGCAGGAAGTACAGACTCTTCTGATGTTGCGCAGCTTCAAAGCGGAAGCCGTAGAATGCCCGAACTGCCGCCATCTGGATACCCGCATGGTGAAAACCTGTGCCGTCTGCGGGCATGGAACGCGTGAATTGAATGACGTTTCCGACGCGCTGGTGGATCTGGCTCTGCGCAACGGAGCGGATATCCGTTTTATCGACGGCGATCCTGACATGGAAAAGGCCGGGCATGTGGCTGCGCTGTTGCGCTTCCGCGCCGATCAAAACACGGCGGAGAAGATGGCGGTTTAGAGATATGTTCTGAGCGAAAGCGAACGAAAGTTTTGGTGATCGAGATCGTCGCTTCAGTTCGTGATACTGAATACGGGAAATTAAAACTATGTCTGACAATGCGTTCGACGATTTCCGTCTCTTCCCCGCGATTTCCGAAGCGTGGGAGTTGATGCGCTCAGGTCTGGTGATTATCCGGGAAGAGCTGTACAAACTGGAGCTGTGGCATTCTTATACCAATCCTGACATTCCTTATTATGTTTCCATTTCTATACAGAAAAATGGCACGTGGACAAGAATGCCCGACCCGCCGTTTGCCACGGGCCGCGATGGAGATCAGGCGCTGCGCGACGCCATGGCCTTCCTGACTGAAAGGCTGGCGGCGTAATCGAAGGGGTAATTCCATGATTTTTCTGAAGAGCATTGCTGCGGGCCTGACCGCTGTGCTCGCTATGGCGGTGGCGATTGCAGTTTTGGCGATTGTGGCATTATTCCTCCTGTCTGCCAGAAACCAGGCGAATGATACTGTCATCGGTTGGGACCCGGTTGAGTTTGGCCG
>Ga0137403_10005392_pt1 | contig 14857 bp, 8 predicted proteins | sample CZOMad2_1_16fung_FD_122057 | JGI IMG/M metagenome (GOLD analysis project Ga0137403, IMG submission 122057) | Vadose zone soil fungal communities from Angelo Coast Range Reserve, California, USA - CZOMad2_1_16fungal (Hybrid Assembly) | ecosystem: Environmental > Terrestrial > Soil > Vadose zone... | reverse complement strand
GCACGAGAAGCGCCAGCTCGAGTCTCGCCTCCACATCCTCGAGGGCCTCGCCAAGATCTACGACGATCTGGACCGTGCTATCCGCATCATCCGCAAGGCCGAGTCGCGCGCCGACGCCGCCAAGCAGCTGATGGCCGCCTTCAAGCTCGACCAGGTGCAGGCGGATGCGATCCTCGAGATCCGCCTCTACCAGCTCGCCCGGCTCGAGATCGAGAAGATCCGCGCCGAGCGCACCGAGAAGCGCCGACGCGTGAAGGAGATCGAGGGGCTCCTGGCCCGTCCCCGCGAGCGCTGGAAGCTGATCCGACAGGAGCTCACCGCCCTCGGTGAGAAGTACGGTGACGCGCGCCGCACCGCGCTCGCTGCCGGCGACGACCTCTCCTACGACCCCGAGGCCTACATCGTGCACGAGGAGGCCACCGTCATCCTCTCGCGCGACGGATGGCTGAAGCGCGTGCGCGAGGTGAAGGACCCGACCGCCACGCGGCTCCGCGAGGGCGATGCGCTCGCGGCCGTGCTGCCCGGCACGACGCGCGACCGCCTCGTGCTTTTCTCCACGCGCGGCACGGTCTACGTCCTCCGCGTCGCCGACGTGCCGGCGACCACGGGGTACGGCGAGCCGGTGCAGTCGCTCCTCAAGTTCGGCGACGGCGAGCGGGTGGCGGCCGCGCGGCTGGTCCGCGAGGCCGGCGACGGCCCGCAGGCGGCCCTCCCGGGGCTCGCGGAGAAGACGGTGATCGTCGCCACCGCCAAGGGCTACGGGTTCCGGGCGACCCCCGACCTCTCGGAGACGACGCGCGCCGGGCGGCGCGTGGCGCGCGTCGGCGAAGGGGACGAGATCGTGTCGATCGAGCCGGTGCTCGGCACGACGGTCGTGGTCGCGACCCGGCGCGGCAAGATGCTGCGCTTCCCCCTCGAGGAGGTGGTGGAGCTGGCGGGTCCGGGGCGCGGGGTGATCCTCATGCGTCCGAGCAAGGAGGACGACGACCGGATCGTCGGCGCGCTCGCGCTGCCGAAGGATGCGACCTTCATCGCCGTCACGCCCGAGGGCGGGGAACGACGGATCGCGCTCGGCGAGGTGCCAGCGGGTCGGCGCGCCGGGAAGGGGCAGAAGGTCGTGAAGCGTGGTGGGGTCGCCGGGGTGAAGCGGATGGACGAGGTGGGGTGAGGGCATGGCGTCGAGCTACACCGCGAAAGACATCCTCGTCCTGGAAGGGCTGGAGCCCGTCCGGCGGCGGCCCGGCATGTACATCGGCGGCGTCGACGCGTCGGGCCTGCATCACCTCCTCTGGGAGCTCGTCGACAACGCGGTCGACGAGGCGATGAACGGTCACGCCGACCGGATCGTCGTGACGCTCCACAAGGACGGCGAGTCGGCCACGGTCGCCGACAACGGCCGCGGCATCCCCGTCGATCGGCATGCGCAGTACAAGAAGCCGGCACTCGAGCTGATCCTCACGACGCTCCACGCGGGCGGGAAGTTCGAGGCGAAGAACTACTACCACTCGGGCGGTCTCCACGGGGTGGGGGCCTCGGTGGTGACGGCGCTCTCGGAGACCCTCGTGGCGCGAGTGCGCCGCGATGGGAGCGAATGGGAGCAGCGCTTCTCGCGCGGCAAGGTGGTGAGCCCGCTCCGCAAGGTCGGCGCCGCTCGTGGCCGGGGGACGACCATCTGCTTCCGCCCCGACACGAAGATCTTTCCCGACGTCCGCTTCGACCCGAAGCGGATCGCCGAGCTCCTGGAGGCGAAGGCCTACCTGCACGGTGGCCTGACGGTCGAGTTCGTCGACGAGCACACGGGGACGAAGGCGCTCTACCACTACGAGGAGGGGCTCCGGGCCTACCTCACGAAGATCATCGCCGAGCGAGGCGCGGCGCCGCTCGCCGGTGAGGTGTTCACCATCCAGAAGGAGCAGGACGGGCTCCACCTCGACTGCGCCCTCGCCTGGACCGAGGCGACCGAAGAGCGCGTCCTCTCGTACGTGAACAGCATCCCCACCAGCTCGGGGGGCGCGCACGAAAACGGGCTCCGTGGCGGGCTCGCCAAGGCGATCCGCAACTACCTGACCGTCCACAACCTCGTGCCGCGCGGCCTCACGATCGCCGCCGAGGACGTGCGCGAGGGGCTGGTCGCCGTCCTCGCGATCAAGCTTCCGAACCCGCAGTTCCAGGGGCAGACGAAGGAGCGGCTAAACAACACCGAGGTGACGCCCGCGATCGACGGCGTCGTGCGCACCGGGCTCGAGAACGCGCTCAACGCGAACCGCACGGTCGGCGATGCGATCGCCGGCCGGGTCGTGCTCGCGGCCCGGGCGCGAACGGCCTCGCGCGCGGCCGCCGAGCAAGTGCAGCGCAAGGGCGGCGTGTCACACCGGCTGAACCTCCCCGGCAAGCTCGCGGATTGCAGCTCGACCGATCCGAGCGAGTGCGAGCTCTTCATCGTCGAGGGCGACTCCGCGGGCGGGTCGGCCAAGCAGGGCCGCGACCGGAGCTTCCAGGCGATCCTCCCGCTGCGCGGGAAGGTGCTCAACACCGAGCAGGCCTCGACCGCCAAGGTGCTCACCAACAAGGAGCTCTCCGACATCGTCTCCGCGCTCGGCTGCGGCACGGGCAAGGACTTCGACCCGGCCAAGCTCCGCTACCACAAGATCTGCCTCCTCATGGACGCCGACTCGGACGGGAACCACATCTGCACGCTGCTGCTCACCTTCTTCTACCGCCACCTCCCGGAGCTCATCCGCCAGGGCTACGTCTACATCGCGCAGCCGCCGCTCTACCGCATCGACGCCGGCAAGGAGGTCCTCTGGGCGCGCGACGATGCGGAGAAGGAGCGCCTGCTGGCCGCGCGGAACGGGAGCCGCGGCACGCTGCAGGTGCAGCGCTTCAAGGGCCTCGGCGAGATGAACCCCTCGACGCTCAAGGAGACGACGCTCGACCCCGCGCGCCGCGCGCTGCTGCGGGTCGCGATCCGCGATGCTGCCCGGACCGAGCAGACCATCCAGACCCTCATGGGCCGCGAGGTCGCGCCGCGCTTCGAGCTCATCATGGAGCGCGCGCCGAAGGTGGACGAGGTGGACGTCTGAACATTGGTTTCACGCCGCGGGCGTGTCACGATGCGCGCGGCGCCTCCCCTCTCGACGGATCGGCCCGACTGGCAAAAGGGGCATTGACGCCGCGCCGGCAGCGAAGTACGAGCTGGCATAAGTTCCTGTAGGCTGCGCGCTGGAGCCTCAGCGCGACCGGAACACAGGCTCATGCAGTCTGGAGGGACGTGCCGTTGTCCGTTCCGATGCATGATCTGCGGGCCCACCGGAGACGACCCAACGAGAGGGGACCGAAGATGTTGAGCAACGGCTTCCGTAAGGCCCTCTGGGCACCTTCCAGCGCGGCGGCGTTCCTGGCGATCACACTGGGACTGCCGCCGAAAGCGCATGGTATCGTCTGTGGCGCCCACTTCCAGGCCCTGCAACGCGGCTCTTGCTCGACAACCACGAGCCAGGGCTGCTTCGTGGACAGTGACTGTCCAGGGTTTGAGGGTTGTGTCGTCCCTTTTCTGATCCCCGGCGACCCGGTGCTCGGTCGAACGCGCATTCGCGTCGACCTGGGCTCCGGCAGCATTACCACAGGCACGCCGCCCCAGGTGACAATAAACCGATTGAGGTTCGACCTCGATTGCGTGCAGAACAGCGGCTTCCCCTGCACGGACCAAGGTGATGTGGTCGAGTATCTGGGGGACGCCACCATTACCACGAACTGCCCGGGGGTCACCTGGACCACCACCATGGAGCAGGGTGGCAACGAGATCGTCTTCACGCCGAGTACCCCAATCGTCATGGGTCAGAACGTGAACCCCGGGGACACGACCGCCGGCGGATGCTCCCTGGCCTTCGACGTTCAGGTTGCGAACCCCGAGCCGGAGCCGGGTAGCTGCTCGATGACCACGAGCCAGTTGTGCGGAACCTGCCAGACCTGCGGAGTAATGTGCCCAGCGGGGGAGACCTGCGTGGGTGCTCAGCCGAACAGCGATCCGAGTCCCCGGATCGTCGAGCAGGTCGTGGGATGCAACAATGCCACTCGGGACTGCACATGCAGTCCCATCCTGGCGGCGGGCAGCTCGGCGACGACTGACCTGCCCCTTTGCCCGATTTGTACCGGAGACACATGCGGGTGCGATGTGACCACCGGGCAGTGCGTGACACCCGAGCCGGGGACCTCGTGTCCAGGCGCGACCACGACCACCACCACGAGCACCACCACCACGATGAGCACGAGTACCACCACCGGGAACCGCCCGCCCGACTGCAGCGGTGCGGTCGCCAGCCCGAACGAGCTCTCGCCACCGAATCATCAGTTCGTCGGTGTCTCGATCAACGGTGTGACCGATCCCGATGGCGATGCGGTGACGATTACGGTGACGGGCATCACTCAGGACGAGCCACTCAAGGGCGAAGGGACCGGGAACACGTGTCCCGATGCATTCGGGGTCGGCACCTCGACGGCGAGCCTGCGTGCCGAGCGCAGTGGAGCCGGCGACGGACGCGCGTATCACGTCAGCTTCCGAGCCGACGATGGCAAGGGGGGCCGGTGTTCCGGCACGGTCGCCGCTTGCGTGCCGCGCTCAGGCCACACGTGCGTTGACGAAGGTGCGCTCGCGGATTCCACGTCCTGCCCGTGAAGGCCGTTCCGCGTCTCGAAGCGGCCATACGTCAACCTTCGTCGGGATCGGCGCCCGTCACCCGCCGGGTGCGGGTCACGGCACCGGCGGGCAGCTCGTCGGCGGCGGCGCGTCGCGCACGGCGACGAACTGGTTCACGGCGTCGATGGCGCCCGGCGCCTCGGCGCACCACGGCCGATCCGTGCCGAGCGTGAGGCGGACCGCGATGCGTCCCTGCGCGGGCTCGTCCAGCGTGTAGGTCCAGGCTGCCTTCCCGCCCTTCACCGAGACCCGGTCCGCGCGCACGGTGACCGTGCGGATCGCGGCGCTCGGGTCCGTGCTGCGGAAGCGGTAGCGTCCCGCGCCGAGCAGCGACCAGCCTGCGAGCGGGCCGCTCGCGGGCAGCGGGACGGTCACCGCCTCGCCGCTGCCCGCCGCATTGTAGACGACGAACGTCGCTCCGCCGCGCGTCGGGTCGCCGGCACTCCCCGGCACCGGTGGAAGAATCCGGTTCGCCGCCGGGTCGCCCTTCGTCGCGGACTTGAATGTGATGCGCCGGTGCCCCGGGTCGGCGGGGTCGTCCCGCAGGCGGAGCGTGCTCGTGCGGATGAGGATCCACGGCAGCGTGGTGGTCGTGGTGCTGCTGGTCGTCGTGACGGTCGGGCCGACACAGCCGGTCGGCTCGTTCGTCTCGTCGACGCCCTCCGGGCGCACGCCGAAGAGCGGGATCGGACAGCCGACCTCGAGCGCGCCCAAGTCGGGCGCGGCTCCGGTGAAGGTGTCGTTCAGGTTCGGGAGGACCACGCCGGCGTCGACGGCGTTGGAGGCCCCGTCGAGAGTCGCGTCGGCCGGCGCCATCGTCGTGCGGAAGCTCTCCGGGGGGACGAGCCCGCTCGCGAAGATCGGCGGGGCGAGGAGGACGCCGTGCGCCTCGAGCGCGCCCGCGCGCTGCATGGCCGCGAAGCTCGTCCACCGCCCCGCGGCGTCGAAGTCGAACGTGCCGTCCGGGAACCAGCCGTCGTGGTCGAGGCTCCCGTCGTCGATCGGAGCCGACCAGTCGGCGACCCGGGGCCCGGGCGGGCTCGGCCCGACGAAGACGTTGTTCGCGATCGCGAAGTGATGGCTGGTCGCCGAGGTCTGGAGGTTGAGGGCGAGCCCCGGGCTCACGAACGTGTTGTGGTAGACGAGCATGCCGCTCGGCTCCTGGGGCGGGGTCGTGCCGAGGGCGTGGAACTTGAGCTGCTCGTCGCCGACGTTCACCACGACGTTCCGGAGCGCGTAGACGGGTCCGCCGTAGACCGGCTGGAAGCTGAGCGGCGTGTCGTTGTTGGTGAACCGGTTCCGGAACGCGCGGGTGTTCCCCTCGCTGTAGTCGAGCTCGAGGCCGTTGTCGTAGGCGGACAGCACCTCGTTCCCGTAGAAGTCGATCGCGCGGGCGCCCGGCTGGGCGGTCTTCATCGCGTCGCCGAAGCCGACGATCTGGTTGTGGCAGACGACGTGTCCCCCGCCCTCCACGTGGATGCCGTCGTCGTCCGAGTGCGCGCCCCCGTCGTCCGAGTAGACGAGGGGCCAGACGAGGCGGCCCTCGAGGACGTTGTCGCAGAGGTAGAAGTCCTTCTGGTCGGGCTTCGAGCCGAACCCGAGCTGCACGTCCCGGGCGTGCACCCGGCGCGCGACGTTGCCCTCCGCCCCTGTCCCCTGGAAGCGCAGCGCCCTGGTGGCGTGCTGCAGCGTCAGGCGCTCGACGTGCACGAAGCTGCCGTAGACCTCGAGCACGTTGCACGGCGCGCAGCCGCCGCCGTCGAGGACGGCGCCGTCCTCGCTCGCGCCGCGGATGACGATCGGATCGTCCGGCGTCCCGCTCGCGAACAGGGCGAAGGTACCCGTGTACGTGCCCTCCGCGATGGTGATCACATCGCCGGCCTGCGCGCCGCTCAGCGCGGCGCGCAGGCCGGCGGCGTCCGTGACGTCCCGCGGCCGCGGATGCGCAGGATCCGCGGGCGGGACCGTTCGAAGCGTCGCCGACACGGGGATGGTCTGGTCGACGGGGCCGTCGGGGTCGGTCACGTGGAGCTCGATCTCGTACGTCGTCCCGGGCGTGAGGTCGAAGATGCTGCCGGCGAACTGATCGGGCACGGTCCGGCCGACGACGCTCTCCGGGTGGACGCGGAACAGATCCATCGCGCTCCGCCACTCCGTCGTGCCGAGCGGGCGATAGCGGACGGCGACCCGGGCGTCGTGGTCGTCGTCGCCGGTCACCAGCAGCTGGACGCCGAGCGTGACCACGGTTGGGCGGTCGACGCCGACCGTCCCGGGATGCAGGACGTCATCGGCGCGGACGCCGGCGGCGGCGAACGCGATCACGGCGGCGAGGAGGAGGGCGGCCGGCACCGGAGCATGGTTGCCGCCGTTGGCGGTCGCTCGTCAAGCTCGGCCAGGCTCGGCCCTTCGCCGCGATGCGGACTCGGTGGGCGACCCTGAAGGGTTTCCGCGCGCCCCGGGCGGTGCTAAGCGACGGAAGCGATGGAGGGTCGCTTCGCGGGCCGGGTGGTGATCGTCACCGGCGGCGCGTCCGGGATCGGCGCCGCGACGGCGCGGGCGTTTGCCGCCGAGGGCGCGCGCGTGGTCATCGCCGACGTCGACCGCGAGCGCGGCCGGCAGGTGGCGGGCGCGACGGCCGGCGTCTTCGAGGCGGTCGATGTCGGCGACGGCGCAGCGGTGCGCGCGCTGGTCGAGCGGACGGTCGCGGCCTTCCGGCGCGTCGACATCCTCGTCTCCAACGCCTTTGCGACCAGCGTCGGCCCGATCGAGCGCTTCGCCCTGGAGGCCTGGACGCGCACGCTCGAGGTGACGCTGACGGCCGCGTTCACGGGCCTCCAGGCCGTGGCGCCGGTCATGCGCGCGCAGGGCGGCGGCGCGGTCGTCAACGTCGCGTCCATCTCGGGCCTCGGCGGCGACCGCGGCCTCGCCGCCTACAACGCCGCCAAGGCGGGCATGATCAACCTGACGCGCACCGCGGCGCTCGAGCTGGCGCCGGCGGGCATCCGCGTGAACGCGGTCTGCCCGGGGCTGATCGCCACGCCCGCGCTCGCGCGCGCGCTCGGCGGGGCTCCCGAGCGCGAGGAGCGGGCGCGCGCGGCCGTCCCCGTCGGCCGCTTCGGGCGGCGCGAGGAGGTGGCGCACGCGATCCTCTTCCTCGCCTCCGACGAGGCGTCCTACATCACGGGAACGACGCTGGTGGTGGACGGCGGCTTGACGGCGGGCACCGGGATCCCCGATCTCATGCCCGGGAGCTGACACGATGGCGAAGGACATGGTGCGCAACGAGTGGCAGGCGGTGGCCGGCGGCTGGCGGCGCTGGGAGCCGATGCTCCAGTCGTTCACCTGGCCGATGTCGCTCCGCATGGTGGCGGCGGCCGCGATCGGCCCCGGCCAGCGCGTGCTCGACGTCGGCTGCGGCATGGGCGATCCGACGCTGCAGGTCGCCGTGCTGGTGGGGCCGCACGGACACGTGCTCGGCATCGACGTCGCCGAGGGCATGATCGCGACCGCGCGCGAGCGTGCGGCAGCGCTCGGCCTCGCGCACGTCGAGTTCCGCACCGCGGACGTGATGACGATGGACCTGCCGGCGGAGAGCTTCGACGCCGTCCTCGGCCGCTGGAGCCTGATCTACGTCGCCGATCCGCCGGCGGCGCTCGCGCGGCTCCGCGGCGCGCTCGTGCCGGGCGGCCGCATCGCGCTCTCGGCCTGGGCGCCGCCGGAGGCGAACCCCTGGATCACGATCCCGATGGCGGCGCTCGCGAAGGTGCGCACGCTGCCGCCGACCGACCCCGCGGTGCCCGGGGCGTTCCATCTCTCCCAGGACGGCGCGCTCGCCAAGGCGCTCGTCGGCGCGGGCTACCAGGCCGTCGGCCAGGAGCGGGTGGTGCTCTCGTGGTTTGCGCACGATCCGGACGAGTTCTGGGCGGTGACGGGCGACACGGCGGGGCCGCTCGCGTCGCTCCTGGCCGATCTGTCGGCGGCGGAACGGGCGCAGGTGAAGCGCGAGGTGACGGAGGGGATCGCGAAGTTCCGCGCCGGCGACGTCTACCGCATCCCCGCGCAGGCCCAGCTCGCGTGGGGGCGGGCGTAAGCTCACGCGCCGCCGCCCTCCAGCACGTGGCGCGACTACCCCGCGTCCTGGCGGGAGCGACTCTCGCCCGGCAGACGGTTTGCAAAATAAGGCTGCTGCCGAGCCAAGCGGAAGAGCTCGCCGATTTGCGAAGTCCGCGTATCGGATTGCGTTGTGGACGGTGTTCGGCGGCTGCTCGAAGAGGGTGCGATCCCGCACGTGCTCAGCGGGAGATCACCATGTTCGAAGTGCTGGTGAGGTTGATGCTCTTCGGAACGAATGGGAAGGGCGCGATCGGGGCGAAGGCGTTCGTCACCGTCACCGCCACGGTGCTGCCGGGCTGATTGTCGGGGTTCCATGTCGCCGTGACGGCAACCGGTATCCCGACGGTTTTGCTCTGAACGTAGGCCGTGACGTCCGCCGTGGTTGCCTCGCGCCCGCTGGTGCCGCCGCGCACGACCGCGTAGCGCACTCCTTCTCTGGCGCTCGAGGACACCACGTTGTACGCATAGATCAGCCGGGCGGCGTCCACGATCCCGAACGTCAGGACGACGAAGAGCACGAGGACGATCGGCAGCTCCGTCAGCGATTGGCCGGCCTGCGCTTTGTCTTCTCCTTGCGTACCCTTCGCCATTCTACTGCACCTGCATGATCGCTTGTCGATTGAGGTCGGCCGTGCTCGGGAGCCCCGGATAGGGGAACAGCGTCGTGAAGACCTTGTCCGCCGTGACGCGGACGAAGACTTGCGGCGCACCAGTGGGGCAAGCGTTGAGACAACCCGAACCGGTGCTGCAACCATCGCTGCCGTCGGTGCAGTTGGTGCAGGAGCCCGTGCCATCTGCGCACCGGCAATACCGACACGCCGTCACCGTCACACCGGCCACATCGGCCGCGGCACCCTGGGCCGCCTGCCGCATACCGGCGAAGTCGCCGGACCTGATGTTGTCCTGCGCACCGTACTGCACGCCGGCACGCGCAGCGTGCGAAATCGTCATCGCATTGTAGAAGACGCGGCCAAAATCGATGATGCCGATGAAGAGCACGAGCAAGAGAGGGAGCAGCACCGCGAGCTCCATGAACGACGCACCTCGACGCCACTCGACGTGTGGGTCGGCGTGGGGCACGCGCTTTTCTTCAGACTTCATTCGCCGAGGGCGACCTTCATGATGGGGTCGCCGTTCTGGAGGCTACTGTAATCGGCATTGAGACGGCTCGCCCCGGTGAAGGTGAGGGTCGATGCGACGATGATGGTGTAGGCGGCGTTGCCGCCGCTGTTGCCGGCGAAGTTGAGAGGCGTGGTCGGGAAGTAGAGCGCGCCCTCGAGACTGAGGGTGCTGCCCCCCGAAATGGTGTTGGTCTGCTTCGACGTGATCGCCCTGTCCTGGAAGAAGAGCATCGCCTCCATGGGGCCGCTCGTCGGGGCGGAGAGCGTTCCGACGGCGCCACCAGTGATCGCCACGGGCTTGTAGGCGTAGGACGCGCTTCCGGTGCTGTAGAAGGTGACCCCGGTGCCGTGCATGACGGCGTTTCCGCTCACGCTGAGGCCGCCTCCGTTGAGGACGTAGAGGCCGGGGCTGAAGGTGACGACGGAGCCGGCATTGAGCGTAATGCCGTTGCAGTAGACGCCGGGCGTGAGGGTCTCCGGGTTACCGCTGTTGACCTTGAAATTGGTGTAATCGCAGCCTGACGAGAACGCGGGAGCCGCGCGCTGGGCGAACGGGTCGGGCTCCGGAGGAACACCCGTCTGCGGCGTCGGGAAATAGCAGCAACCCGTAACGTTCCCGGTGACCGCGATCGAGGTGGCGGTCACGGTGGAGGATCCCCCGCTGCTGTTCATCGCGCTGCTGTTGTTCGAATCGTCGACGATCCCGCACGACGCGGCTACGGTAGCGCCGCCGTTCACGTTGAATGCACTGGCGACCGTAGGGTCCAGGGCGTAGATACAGGCGGTGCCGGGTTGCGCGCCGGCGATCGCGAGCGTGCTCACGGTCGCGCGCTGCAAGCCGAGAATGCCCATGAACAATGTGGGCCGAGGCTGGCTGATGATGGCCTCGACGAACCCGGGATTGCCCGCGTAGTAGCCGCTGTTCGGCGGGTGATTGATCGTGACTTGGGTATCGTTCGCGCCGTTGCTGAACCCGTCCGAAGCGGCGCCGCTGAGTGCCGCGGTCTGGATTTGCCCGTCGCTCGCACCTCTCCGCAACTGTACCGCGCCCGCCATGGCAGCGTTGTCGGCACCCGTCTGCATGCGGCGGCGGTAATCGAAGAAGTAGCCCATGTCGGCGGCCACGGCCACCAAGGCGAGGAGGGCAAGGAGCGCGAGACCCGTCAGCGGCACGATCTGGCCTCGCGCACGATCTCGCTCCTCGATGCGGTCGAATCCGTCCGGCGCCGCGGCGCGGCGTCTGTAGCCTGTCATCTTCCGACCCCTTGCGCAGGCCACGTGCCGCTCGGTTCGGCACTTGCCATGCGAAACCGCGCCCGCACGCGCCTGGGACCGGTGCCATCGCCGGCAAGGCGGTGACGAAGCGCATGCAAGCCCAGACGAAGGATCAGCGGCTGTGACGTACGCCTTGTCATGCAATTGCCCTACGTTGGAGCAATGCCCATGCCGGCCGGGGAGGGTCGAGAAGCCGCGACCGGAACGCCATCGGAGAACGCGGGGCGAGCTCGGCGTCGTTCAAGTATGTTGGTCGCGCCGACGTAGTCTTGACGCTCGCTCCGGAGCCGCGAGCGGCGTGCGCGCGGGCTGAGCCATGCATGCGGGGCGCCAGGAGTCACGATCTTCCATATGGGCTCGGCCTCACCGAGGTGAGTCAGGACCGGTTGCCGTGCTCGGCGCCCTCGGAATCGCGCGAGGGTCCTGACCTCGCGTTCGGCACGACGCCTATTGTGTCGCCGGATGAGGAGCTGCCTCAGCCGCTCCCCGCGCCCCGCCGCTCGAACGCCTCGAGGTCCCCCGGCGCGATCACGAAGTAGCGCGCCTCCGGGTGATGGAACACGAGCGCCGACACCGACGCCTCGGGGTCCATCATGTAGCCTTCCGTCAAGCGCACGCCGATCGCGCCCTCCACGTCGAGGACGCGGAAGAGCTTCTCCTGGTCCTCCAGGCGCGGGCAGGCGGGGTAGCCGAAGCTCACCCGCACGCCGCGGTAGCGCGCCTTGAAGCGCTCCTGCATGGTCATCTCGGGCGGGTCGGGGAAGCCCCACATCTCGCGCAGGCGGCGGTGGAGCAGCTCGGCGAACGCCTCGGCGCCCTCGATGGCGAGCGACTGGACGATGTGCGAGTCGAGGAAGCGGCCCTCCGCCTTCCAGCGCTCCGCCAGCTCGCGCACGCCGCCGCCGCAGGTGACCGCGAAGAGGGCGACGTAGTCGGTCACGCCCGTCGAGCGCGGCGCGACGAAGTCGGCCAGGCAGAGGCCCTCGCCCGTCGACTGGCGCGGGAAGGTGAAGCTCTCGACCACCTGGTGCCCCGGTCCGTAGAGCAGGATGGAGTCGCCCTCCGACTGCGCCGGGAAGAACTTGAAGACGGCGCGCGCCGGCATGGTGCCGTTCGCCAGCACCTCGTTCTCGACCGCGGCGACGCGCTCGCGGAGACGCGCGGCCTTCTCGTCGCCCTGGGCGAGCAGCGCCTCCAGGTTGCCGCGCAGCCCGAGGTGCTTCCCGTAGAGCATGGCGGGGTTGAGGTACGGGAAGACGTCCTCGAGCGGGAGGCGGTCGAGCACGTGGCGCTTCAAGTCCGGCGGGGTGGGGACCGGCTGATCGTGGCGGATGAGCGGCGCCGCGGCCGCAGGGGCGGCCGCCACGGTGCGGGCGGGCGCCTCCCGCAGGCGCTTCTGCTCGGCCTGCACCTTGGCCGCCATCGCCTCGCGCGTCTGTTCGCTCACCAGCTTGTTGGCGAGGTCGAGCCCGGCCATGGCGTCGTTCGCGTAGCAGACGAGGCTCGCGTATGCCGGCGCGATCTTGGCGGCGGTGAACTTGGCGGAGAGCGCCGCACCGCCGACCAGCACCGGGCAGCGGACGCCGGCGGCCCTCAGGTCCTCGGCCGTCACCACCATCTGCTGCGCGGACTTGACCAGCAGCCCCGAGAGCCCGATCAGGTCCGGGCGGTGCTCGCGGTGGGCCTTGATGAGGTCCTCGGGCGGCACCTTGATGCCCAGGTTGATGACGCGGAAGCCGTTGTTGCCGAGGATGATCTCGACCAGGTTCTTGCCGATGTCGTGCACGTCGCCCTTGACGGTGGCGAGCACGACCGTCCCCTTGTTGGCGCTCTCGCTCTTCTCCATGAAGGGCTCGAGGTGCGCGACCGCCGCCTTCATCGCCTCGGCCGACTGCAGCACCTCGGCCACGATCAGCTCGTTGTTGTTGAAGAGGCGGCCGACCTCGTCCATGCCGGCCATGAGCGGGCCGTTGATGATCTCGAGGGGCTTCGCCTCCTTCAGCTTCAGGTCGAGGTCGTCGATCAGGCCGTCCTTCGATCCCTCGATGATGTAGCGCGCCAGGCGCTCATCCAATGATAGGGTGCTCCGGTCGGAGCGCTTGGGCGTGGCGCTCTTCCCGCGGAAGTGGGCCGCGAAGGCCGCGACCGGGTCGTCGCCGCGCCAGAAGATCAGGTCCTCGGCCAGCCGCCGCTCCTCCTCGGGGATGGAGGGGTAGCGCTCGAGCTTCTCGGCGTTGACGATCGCGAGGTCGAGGCCGGCGCGCACGCAGTGGTAGAGGAAGACGGAGTTCAGGATCTCGCGCCCGGCGCTCGGGAGGCCGAAGGACACGTTCGAGACGCCGAGGACCGTCTTCGTGCGCGGGAGGGCGTCCTTGATCAGGCGCACGCCCTCCACCGTCTCCGCGCCCGCGCCGACGTAGTTCTGGTCGCCGGTGCCGACCGGGAAGACGAGCGCGTCGAAGATGATGTCCTCCTCGGCGACGCCGTACTTCTCGGTGAGCAGCCGGTGGCTCCGCTCGGCGATCTCGACCTTCCGCTGGCGCGTGACGGCCATGCCGCGCTGCTTGTGCTCGTCGATGCAGCCGACCACCACCGCCGCGCCGTAGCGGTGGATGAGCGGCACGACCTTCTCGAAGCGCTCCTCGCCGTCCTCCAGGTTGATCGAGTTGATGATCGCCTTCCCCTGGCAGCGCTTGAGGGCCTCCTCGAGGACGCGCGCGTCGGTGGAGTCGAGCATGAGCGGGACCTTAACTTTTCGCGTCAACACCTCCAGGAAGGCGATCATGTCGGTCAGCTCTTCGCGGTCGGGGTTGGCGAGGCAGACGTCGAGCACCTGCGCGCCGCCGCGCACCTGGCGCCGCCCGACCTCGGCCGCCTGGTCGAGGTCACCGCCGACCACCAGCTCCTTGAACTTGCGGCTGCCGATGACGTTCGTGCGCTCGCCGACCACCACCGGGCGGCGATCGTCCTCGATGGGGAGGACCTCGATGCCGGAGACGATGGTGCGCCGGACGGGCGCCGCGCTCCGCGGCCGGTGGCGACGCGCCATCTCGGCGATCATGCGGATGTGTTCGGCCGTCGTGCCGCAGCAGCCGCCTATGATGTTGATCCAGCCCTCGGCGCAGAAGCGCTCGAGCTTTGCGACCATCACCTCGGGCGTCTCGTGGTAATGCCCCTCCTCGTCGGGGAGGCCGGCGTTCGGGAAGCACGAGACCGGGAAGCGCGAGATCGAGGCCAGGGTGCGGAGATGGTCGGTCATGAAGTCGGGCCCGGTGGCGCAGTTGAGCCCCATTGCCAGGAGGTCGCGCTGGGCGACCGAGACGTAGACCGCCTCGCTCGACTGCCCGGCGAGCATGCAGCCCTGGAGTTCGATCGACACCGAGAGGACGACCGGCACCTCACGACCCGCGATCGCGAGCCCCTGCGCGATCCCGAGGAGGGCCGCTTTCACGTTGAGAGTGTCGTTCTGCGTCTCGAGGAAGAGGACGTCGACCCCGCCTTCGGCGAGCGCCGCCGTCTGCTCCGCATACGCGGCCGTGACGGCGTCGAAGGTGATGTTGCCGATGACCGAGATGGTCTTCGTGCCCGGGCCCATCGAGCCGGCGACGAAGCGCGGGCGGTCGGGCGTCTCGAAGCGCGCGCACACCTCGCG
>Ga0137403_10005391_pt1 | contig 14858 bp, 12 predicted proteins | sample CZOMad2_1_16fung_FD_122057 | JGI IMG/M metagenome (GOLD analysis project Ga0137403, IMG submission 122057) | Vadose zone soil fungal communities from Angelo Coast Range Reserve, California, USA - CZOMad2_1_16fungal (Hybrid Assembly) | ecosystem: Environmental > Terrestrial > Soil > Vadose zone... | reverse complement strand
ATCTCAAGAAGAGCCCATGAATGCATCGCGCGCCGCCTGCGCCGTCTGGTGAAAGCTCGTCCCGCCGAGAAACAAAAGGCTAGAGGATTGGCCGCAACGTTCTCCTAACTCGAGTAAGTCGCGGATATTTGCGCATGGCTTTTCACCGGCGCATATTCGCTAACACTCGACTTCTAGATGGATCACGAGGCGCTAATTTTTCTTCACATTCCCAAGACAGCGGGAACGACTCTAAATCAGATCATCGAATGGCAATATAACCCTCTTTCGATCTTCACGATCGATCCCCACGGGATTCGTGCCACACCCGAACGCTTTAAGACGCTCTCCGAGCAACGACGGCGGAAGTTACGGGTCGTGCGCGGGCATATGGTCTATGGCATTCATGAATTTCTCCCCCAAGGCGCTACCTATATCACAATGCTCCGCGACCCAGTGGCCAGATTGCTATCGGCTTACTCCTTTATTTTGCGGCGCCCGCTTAATCCCATGCATCGCAAGCTGAAGCGTGGGCGGCTTGGAGTCGAGGCTTTTATTCGGCTCACGCCCAATCGCCAGAACCTTCAGTGCAGAGTCCTTGCTGGAGTCAAGGACGTAACCTGCGACCAGTGGGTTCTGGATATCGCGAAGGAAAATATCACGAAGTCATTCAGTGTAGTCGGGCTTTGTGAAAGATTCGAAGAGAGCTTGATGCTTATGGCGAAAGCCTTTGGCTGGGAAATTCCTTATTACGAGAATCGGAAAGTTTCAAAGGTTCGTCCCGCGCTCGAACCGGGCGTGGTCAACATGATTCAGGAGCACAATCGCCTTGATATGGAGCTCTATGAGTTTGCCAGAAAGCGGTTTGAAGATACCTTGCACAGGAAGGAGGACGTGATGAGACAAGCATTGGCTGCTTTAGACTCAATTCCCAAGCCCGGGCCAGTGAAGAGGTTTTGTTATTCAACCGTGGGCGCCAGCCGATTTTTGGCGAGCAAAATCGCATCTGCTATATGACAGCGAAATATCTGATGATCTGGCTCAGGCGACGCCAGCACCGATGGATGGCTGCTACACTTGCCGCGGCCGTACTGTGGCCGCTGACCACTCAGCCGATCAGGGCGAGGCCACGCCCGCCAGAGATCACAGATGCGGCAATCCAGCGAGATTTGATTTACAAACGCATCAACGGCCGAGCCCTTGGACTTGATCTTTATTCTCCCAGCAGGCCTTCCGGCCCGCTGCCTGTTATCATCTGGCTTCATCCCGGAGGCTGGAGCAAGGGCCGCAAAGAAGGACACAGTCCGGCTGTTACTCTTGTGGACGATGGCTATGCCGTGGCGAGCGTGGATTACCGCCTTACGGGCGTTGCGCCTTTTCCAGCGCAGATCGAAGACTGCAAAGCTGCCGTGCGCTGGCTTCGCGCCAACGCTTCGAAGTACAATCTCGATCCTGACCGGATCGGCGTGTGGGGATTTTCCTCGGGAGCACATCTAGCAGCGTTGCTTGGTACTTCCGGCGGCGTGTCAGAGTTAGAGGGAAATGGAGATAACATGTCTTATTCGAGCCGGGTGCAGGCGGTGTGCGTGGTGTCAGGCCCGGGAGATCTGTTGCAGCAATACCGCGAAGCATTGGCAGCGCCGGCCAAGATGAATCCAAAGGTTAAACCCGCTCTCGAGGCGTTAATCGGCGGACCGCTCGAACTGAATAAGGCGAAGGCGATGGCGGCAAGCCCGATCAGTTACATCTCGAAGGACGATCCGCCTTTCCTGATCATACAAGGTGAGAACGACATTACCGTGCCTGTTAGTGTGACTAAATCCTTTTTCGCAGCGCTTAAGGCAGCCGGAGTGGATGCGACCCTTGAGATTGCCACCGGACGAGGGCACGGGGTCGGAGGCCCGAAATTTCAACCGATGATCAAGACGTTTTTCGATAAGCATCTCAAGAAGAGCCAGGGAGTGTGATTCGAACAATGGGTATCTTGAGGGACATGCATTTTCACAAATTGCTCGAGGTAATTCGAGCATTGGTCTGTGGCTTCCTGGTTGTGGCTACAGGCCAGATCTCGGTCTTTGCTGAGCGGGAGACCCCCATTCGCACGGGGCTCTGGGTGTCACAACGAGTGGGCGAAAGTCCCGCCACATTAAGTGGCTTCGAGGCCCAGATCCGTGCAAATCCGAATCTGACCGGTGTCTGCCTCAGCATCGGGTGGAATGACATTGAGAAGGAATCCGGCAAGCCAGATTTTAGTGCGCTCGACAAAACGGTGGCAATGCTCCGACGTGTCGGTATGAAATACGAACTGGGGGTGAAACCGGGCATGAGTACCCCGTCGTTCGTTTTTGAGGAGGGCGCCCAAGCGTTTGCGACCCGCGTCAGCAATCCGCACCGCGCGAACGTTGGCGAGACAGTCGCCATTCCCGTACCATGGGATCCGGTTTATCAGCGGAACTTCTCGCGCCTGATCAAGCAACTGGGAGAACATTATGCTGCCGATCCGTTGTGTGTAAGTGTCGTCCTCACCTGCGCGAATTTCATGAGCAAAGAAATGCATTTGCCCAAAGCCCCCGCGGATCGTGCTAAATGGAAAGCAATGGGGGGAAACTACGGAATTGAGTTGCTCGATGTTTACAAGAAATACACGGATGAATGGGCCAAAGCGTTCCCGCACCAGGCCATATCTTTGCACGTATCAAAGGTGCTCGACCTGCCTCCCGAGTTCTGCGAACGCATCATCGATTATGGGCTGAGCAAATACCCGGCGCGATTTACCATCCAAAATTGCCAGCTCACCGGACGAAAGGAAGACACGGGCATGATGTCGTATGATCTTGTGCAAAAGTACCGTGATCGCGCCCGTCACGGCTTCCAAAGTGTCGCCGCGTTTCGTGACAGCGAGCGAATGGGCTCGATCGAGATGGCGGCGCTTAACATCGTTCATGCGCAGGGTGAATATTGGGAATTGTGGCATGGAGATGGCATGAGCCTGGAAACTTCATCTGCAATATCGAGAGCTTGGGAGGAAGCGAAGCGCCTTGGATACGATGCTTACAAGCAAAAACTAATATCCGAAGATAAATATCGTCAGCGATGAAAACTGTCCCCCCAGGTTAGGCGGAGATAGCATGTCGTCCAAACTTGCGAACCATAACAAGAGCGCCCAATGACCGAAGCCGCTCCTGCGGACAAGGCGGTTATCTTTCTTCACGTGCCAAAGACCGCAGGCACCACGCTCAATCGCCTAATCGAGTGGGAGTATCCTCTCTTTGAGATATACTCAATCGATCCCGTTTTCTTCAGGTGCTCCGCGTCGCACCTATGGCAACTCCCTGCGAGACGCTTAGAGAAAACCCGCATGTTCAAGGGTCATATGTTGTTTGGTCTTCATAAGATCCTCCCGCAGCCAGCGACCTACATTACCGTGTTGCGCGAGCCCATCGACCGCGTGATCTCTTCCTTTTACTACATGCGCAACTATGTGTTGCATCCGTTCTATTGGAAATTGAGGCGAGAAAATTGGACCCTCGAGGATTTTGTCAGGCGTTCGCGAAGAGAAAATGTCCAATGTAAGATTATCGCCGGCGCTGAGTATGAGAAACCTTGTACACCGGAGATATGTGAAAGAGCGAAGGAGAACCTGGTCCGGTATTTTGGTGTGGTCGGCCTATCCGAGCGTTTCGAAGAAAGCCTGGCGCTGATGAAGCTACGTTTTGGCTGGAAGCTACAGCGTTACTCGAGCTTCAATGTGACTCGCGCCCGGCCCAAGAAACGCGACCTTCCTCAATCCACCCTCGACTTAATAGTCGAGAAGAACTCGTTCGATATCGCGCTCTACGAGTGCGCAGCCAAGCTATTCGAGGATGCCGTCAACAAACACGCCGCGGAAGTCAACCGTATCGCTCGTGAACTGGAAGCAGCACGAGCGCGAACCCAAGATCCCCTCAGCTCGGCGCTATTTTCGATTCGAGCGGCCGGGAGGAAAGCCATCAGCAGAGCTTACTCCAGTATCTAGATCTTAAGGGGATGTAGCCACAGCCGTGGTCTGTTTCGCGCCTTGAACAAGCAATACCTTTGCACGGTAGCTTTCAAAAACGACCTTCGAGTTTTTATCCAAATATTCGACGACATCCGGGCTTTGTAATCTCGCGAGTGCAGAAGAAGGGACAGCAATAAGCCAAATGCGACCGCCCCGATGAGTTACCTCCTGCAGTTCCGCCAAATTGCGAATAGCGGGTAAACCACCAAACTTGTCGGCAAACCTCGGTTCCACGAGTTCCTGATTATATATGACCTTCGAAGCGAACAAGGTGTTTAGAAAATAATCGCCTGGCCTTCCAGAGTAATATTTAATCACGTGCGGGATGCCTGGGATGACGATGTCGCCTGGTTGGAGTTGACTCTTCACAAATTGCGCGGCACCGCGATAATCGTAGCGATAAGTGTTCATACGTGTCATCATCCCCGGTTCATCGCCACTGGCGGAAAGGGTATAGTCCTTCAACAGCCACTCATTGCTTTGGACAAACAGCAGGGCCATTACGCCCAGCCCTGTCGCATGCGCAAAGCCCCGAGCCATCGGGGAGTCGCCTTCCTTCCGGGCAAGTAAAATGAGCCGATCGTAGAGCAGAACAGCAGCAGCTATCCCGGCAAGAACGAGGAGGGGCTGAAAATAGTAGCAATAACGCGGGGAGAGAACAGCAAGAAAGTTTGTGTGGCAGATAGTTAGGGTCACCAGGACCGCGACAACGTAACGGAACCCGCGGTTTCCCCAGCAGAATAAGATCCCGATCAAGACCATGACTGTGAAAAACACGTGGTGTTCTGCCAACCACAGGTTATCAATATAATAGAGTGGCTGGTACGCAGGCGTTAGAAAAAAGAGAGACGGACCCGCGAGGTTGGACAACCCCGAACCCACCGCCAGATAGGGATCGGAAAAAAATGTCCGCGAACAATACTGGGCGATCACCACGGCAGCCACAAAGAAGAGGCAACGATAGAGATGGAATTCCTTTAGCCACCACCATTCGCCCCAGCGAACAACCAGTAACCCGACGAACAAAGCGGGTAGAACAAACGCAGTTCCCTCCCACGAGAGGTAAGTCGCGCAGAAGGCCACCGCGGCGGCGGTGAGATATTTGTGGTGCAGCGGACGAACATTTATCGCCTCGTAAAACAACCAGAATGTAAGCAGCGCCATGAACTGGCATTGCTGCGGGTAAAAGGCGTTGTGTGCCCAGCGGATATCCAATGGCATGCAGGCATACACCAGTCCGGCGATCAAGCCGGTCCGCCAATCGAACAATCGACGGCCCATCAGTGCGATGATCCCGATGCAAAGTGTGCCCATAAGACAGGCCGGCAGCCGCATCGACCACTCCGAATGGCCAAAGATCAAGCCAGACAAAGCGAGCGGATAAGGCACTGCTTCGTAGGTCGTGATCGGCCGGATTGTTCCCGCAAAAACGGTGTATGGAAAGCCAAGTTTATAAATTCCATACGATTTTGAAATCAGACCCATCTCGTCATGATCAAAGGACATGAAGCCGAGACTATAGCAGCGCAACCCAAAGCCCAGGCCCATGATGATTGCCAGCAGCAGATAGGGCAGCGCTTTGTCAGATAAAGCCTTATTTATTTGGGGGAAACCGGCCGCCAAGCGCAGCGTTGTCCGTTCGCCTGTGTAAAAATGAAGTAAGCGAACCGCTAGGAGTGCAAAAACAGTCCCTATGACGAATCTCGGCTGAAACGACCAATCAATTGGAAACCGAAAATCGTAGTCGGGAAGGAGCAGAAAAACCAAACCCACCGTGATTGGTACATGAAACAATGCATCACGAAGCAGGGCATATCGAAGGGCCTCCCTCCTCGCACGCGCCAGCAAACCCGACGCTAGCAGCCATAAGGCTACGGTTGCGATCATCACCGACAAGAGCACTGCGCAAGTTTTGGCAACAGTATAGAAGCCCGAGCGATCAACCGGCTTGGCCAGCTTTTGCGGGAGGTAGCCCCACGGGGCAGACCCGTCCTTACCGGATTCTACAGCGCGCTGGCTCTTCGCGGTCTGGATAGAGGGTTGCTCCACTACCTGCCAGTTAGAGTCAGTCTCAAACCGCTGGACACTGCCATCCCTGCGAACCAGGAAACCGTTAGCAAAAAGACTGGCCGGACGGTCAGGGCTGCGGACTGTTGCCACGATGGTATTCGGGCCTTTCTTGATCCAATGACTAATGTCGTACGCTTCGAGCGTTACTTTCTCAGGGGGCAAAGTCGGGGTCGAGGATGCAACTGGCGAGCGCGTCTCAGAGGAGGGGGCGGCCGAGGTGGATGAAGTCGGCGAATGCGCTCCCGAGGAAGAAGTCATGCTGGACGGGGAGGCGGCAGGCGCGAGTGTGTGCGAAGAGGAACGGGGCGTATATGCTATAGGCGGAGGCGTCGCGGCGGCGGGCGTACTGGCGGAGGCGGGCCCGTTCGGTGCACGCACCTGTTCGCCATTTTGTTGTGGCGTAGCGCTCGCCGATGGCAAATGGGGAAGCCGCTCTCCTCCGGATGAAGAAATGTCAGCCGTCGTAATCAGGTGTCCATTCACTAGAAGATCGAGACTTCCTGAACCGACCACTTGGATCCACGTTTCTTGGTGCGCTTTTTCCGCATCTACCGAGGTCGAAAAGGTTGCCTGTCGTCCAGCATTTTCGCCCAAAATCCAATGGCCAGACGGCGGGAGTTGCAGCAAAAGAGGATTTAGGTCCACCCAGCTGATGTAGATAGGATGTTCCATGAGCGCGGCGCGCTTCGCGTTCGGCCAAAGCGCTTCGTCAACCCGCGGAGAGCTCCACTCCTCTGAGCCCAGCACGATCCCGGTCTTTGTGGTAACTCTCCAATTTTCGTCCGAAATTAGTGGGATAACCTTGCCGCCGGGCTCCGTAACAGCACCTCGAACGAGGAGTTGTGCGGAGCCGGGGTACGACGTTCGAGAAATTGACACGGCGACGACATTTGTCCCGGGTTTCAGGCGCCTTTTAATGTCATAGATTCCTGCCACTCGCGTCTTTATGTGAGTTTCATTCCCGACGGTACCGCCATTGACTATTACTCGGAAATTGTCCGTCGCTGCGACTTCCAGCCAAGCCTGCTCGGGCGCAGCACTTAAAAAAATGTTCTTCCGGAAATAAGCCACAGGAGCTAACTGAGGGGGCTCAATCCATTGGGCCTCGCCAAAGTCCAATTGATACTGCCGCGGCAACGGACTGACAAAAGTCCGAAACACGAAATAGCCGAGCATCAGCCCACAGACCGCCACCAGGGCGACTGACCACTGCAACGCACGTTGGCTATATGCCGATGGCCGCGATGAAGCCTCCATAAAGTCTAGTCGCCGGCCAACCTCGTTAGTGCCCAGTTGTTCAAGATGGCATCCTTCGACATCGAAAGGTTATAATAGCGACGGGCATCGTCAATGCGACCAAGCTTGGCATAACAATCGCCACCCAGTGAATAACCATCGGCCAGGGTGGAAGTGTGAGTGGCCACGACCTGAACCAAACGAGCGATTACATCGAGCGCCGCTTGATAGCGGCCGATATCGTAATTGCCGCGGGCCAGGTAAGGAAGGACGTAAAGTTGCGAGGGATCTTCTGCAAGAACTTGCTCCCAGTTAGTTACCGCGCCTCCGATACTCCCGGCGCGATACAGCGCCAGGCCCAGATCGGCGCGAGTCCGTGCGGATTCCCGCTTCGCCACTACTGCCAGCGCACCGCCGCCCTCCGCTGCCCGATTGAATTCGAAAATGGCCAGTTCGTATTCACTCGCCTGCTTCAATTCCATCGCTCTTCTAATATGCCGCTCCGGCGAATCTTCGGCGGAACCAGCCTGCTTCTGGAGCTCACCAATCGTTGCATAAGTATCAATGTTCTGTGCATGCCATTGATCCCACCGCATTGCTTTCCGGTAATCAGCGATTGCCCTTTGGTTGTCTCCCTGAGCCTTCGCCATAGAGGCGCTGGTAAAATAGTGCTGCCCGATAAGTGATGGCGTTACCAGGATGAGTAGCGCTCCCACCGGAAGACAAATCAGCGCTAGCACCGTTAGCATCCTTTCGCCAGAAACGCGGCTAATTGAATACGCCGCAACCAACAACGATCCGAACCCAAAGCAATACCAACCAAGCCGGAGGAAAGAACAAGCGGCGAGAAGGCGGCCCCACGCGCTGTAAAGAACCAGCTGCTTCGGAATGTTTTCAGCGGGACCCAAATTGCTGGGGAGGTAATTTCTTTTAAAAGTTGTGATCAGCGGTGTCTCTTGGTCCTCGTCGGTAAGGCGGCGAAGCAAGGCCGGCTGTTGAAAAGCAATCTGGCACGGCACGACGGCGCAAAGTGTGATGAGGATTGCTGCGGCTAGAGCGAGGTGTGGGCCGGGGAGCCGAAGCAAAACAAGTCCGATTATCAGGACACCGATCCCGAGGACGCCAAAAGAGAGAAGATAAACATGCGCAATGAGTCCCACGTCTTGGAGCAGAGGCAACTGCAAACCGGAACGATTCTGGCTGAGAGGAAACTCAACCCATTTGAGCAGGACCGAACAGAAAACCAAGAAACTGCCCACGATCAGCACCCAATGCGCCGCCCAGACCCTTGCACCTCTTTCGGCCAATACGACCAGTTTTTCCCCTCTGGCCCGCGCCCATACGGCCAGTTTCCTCCATTTCTTCATGTGTCGCCTTTAAGTTTCTTGGCCCAAGACGCCACAAAGGGTGAAAAAAATGCAATCCCCTCGCGCGCATGGCGGATCTCCTCGATTGAAAAGGTCTTCAGCGCGAATAAGATGACGCCGTAAAGAAGCAGGGAAAGCGCTCCGACGCAGAGCTGCCAGATGAGTGTCGATTCCTGCACAGCCAAAAGAATAAACGCCATCGCAAGACCAGCCGCAAGCGGTCGCCAGATGACATTGCCTAGGTTCGCCGGAAAACCGAGTTGCGTCAGTTGAAACATCCAAATTCCAACGATCAGTGTTTCAGCGCAGACGAAGGCGATGGCGGGTCCAACAAACCCAAATCTCGGTATGAGGATAATCAGGAGGAGAATGCGCAAAGCTGAGCCCACACAAGTACTCATCAGAAAGCGCCTCTGTTCATCGAGCGCTGCGAAAAGGTACTGAAACAGAGTCGAGAGGAAGAACGGGACCAGCCCAAGGCCGAGAAGCTGCATCGCGGGAAGTGCGGGCAAAAACTTAGCGCCCAGAGCCAATCCAAGGATTGGTTTGGACCACGCCATAAAAAAAGCGGCGAAGGGAATACTGATAAGCGCAAAGAACTTCATGCTCCACTGATAAGCTTCCCGGAAGCGTTCCGGCGACAGATGCGCGGTGCGCGAGTAGAGCGGATACAGCGGCAGTGAGAGAGTCTGCGGAATCACCCGCAAAGCCATGCTGATTCTGTAAGGGCCACTGAATAAGCCGACCGTCGTCAGGTTTGTCATCCAGGCAAGAATAAGGATGTCAAGCTGGAGCGCAAGTTGGCGTAGCATGACGCCGCCGCCCATCGGCAGCGCGGCGATCATGAGCGATTTCCAGAGCAGCACGTCAATGCGCAGCCTAATGCGAGCGTAGAAGTGTGACACCAGAATATGGTAAAAATACCAGAGTAGCAGATTCGACACAAGATGGGCGCTGACGAAGCCGACCAATCCCGTGTCAAACCTTATGGCCAGGAGGATTAGACCCAATAGAAGAATCTTATGCAGCACATAACCTAGATAGTTTAGTTCATTATCTTCGAAGGCGCGCAGTACGGCACTATATCCGGCTGCATGGAAGGTCGCCAGCGTGGCAAAACTCATGACCAAAGCGGCTATCTTCACATCCGTTCCGAAATGCAGGAACGGAACAATCAGAGCGACCAAAAGACAGATCGCTCCGGATGCGACCCAGATAAGTGACACCGCAGCGCTCATCAAAGGCGCGACTCCTTCGGGGTCTTTCGCGATCTCGCGGATCAGCATGCGGGGCAATCCAGCATCGGCGACAAGTTGGAAAAACATCGCAAATGCCAGGACAAAGGAATATTTACCAAATTCGACGACGCTGACCTTATGAGCAATGATCATGACCGTCGCCAGATAGACGAGGCCAGCGATGAAAGAAGCTAGAATACCGAAAACCGCGTTTTTTACAATCCGCTGGGACTGCTTCATGGAATCCACTTCCACGCGCCACCCGCTGCCTTCTGCAGTAACGCGTAGGTCGCGAGCTGCCGCGCTTTAATCCCCTCGAGATCATCCTGCTTAGCGATGAGATGCAGCTCCTTTTCAATCACAGTTAGCGGCTCAGCAATACCCTGCTGCTGCTGGGACTCGAGCACTTGCACATCCCTCTGGGCTTTAGAGACATCGTCTTGAAGGGATAAAATGTTGTGACTTAGGACGTAGATCGACTGATAGGCCTTGAGAACCTCGTAGCTTACATCGTCGGCTGTCGAAAGCAGCCTGGCTTCTTCAGCCTTGTATTTCATCAACTTCGCTCGGGTGGTAGCAAGCTGCGCCCCGAAGTCAAAAATGGGCACGCTGATGGCAATCGCACCGATATAGACGCTGGCGTTGTTAGAGGGATTAAAATCGTCAATATAGTTAGCTGATCCGTCCAGGTAAACTGATGGATACAACCGGTATCGTTCCAGCCGGTAATCCTGCTTTGCCTGATCGATAACCGCCCGCTGCACCTGAAGCGACGGATGATGGGTGAGGCATGCGCCGACCAACTGATCGGTAGTTGGCGGCGGGTCAGGTGGATCAGGGAGGGTGTTCGATAAATAAAGCTTGGACGGCGACGATAGGCCAAGAGATTTGGACAACGCCAGCGACCCTGCCGTGGCTTGCTCGTGAAGAAGCTTCGCAAGAGTCTGTGCTGCGCTGAACTGCTCCTTTGCAAGCTTGAGGTCGATCGGTAACTTCAGCCCCTGCTTTTGCTGTTCCTGGGTGATAGCGACTGACTGTCCTAGCAGCTTTACCCTGCGTTCGGCCAACCCCATTCGGTTTCGCGCCGAAACAGTCACGATAAACTCATCGCTGATCCGGTAGATTACATCTTCACGTCTCAGATTGACAGTCCACGCAAGAGCCTGTTTCTTTGCCTTCTTTTCCGCGATCGCAGGCGCATTGTTCAAACCTAAGATACTTCCATCCTTAAAGAGTGGATACGTCAAATGAGCCCCGTATAGCTCGACCCCGCTCAGACCCACCGTTCTCGAGGTCACTGCGACTCCACCGGGACTTACATTTCCTAGGTTAACCACCGAGAATTTAGAAGTCGGACTGCCTGAGAAAAGCTGGTACTGTGCCGTCCCGGTCAATTGGGGCAACAACATTCCCTGGGCGGCGCGAACTTCTTGTGCCGCAGAGAAGACATCGTACCGGCTAGCTTCCAAAGCCGGATTTTCGCCCAATGCGATAGCAATGCAGTCGTGAAGCGTAAGCGGGTGCGTGCGAGGACCCTCTAAGGCGTCTCCCGCCTCCGACGTCCATGGCAGGATGAACAGCAGCGCCGCCAGACCGGCAGCGACGTTATTTGAAGATCGATCTCGAAGTGGTATGGACTTTGTCATTTTCGTTCAGGTTTAACTGGCCAACTATTACGACCCTTTCGCCCTCTTTAAGACCGCTGGTAATCTCCGTCAATCCATTTGCGACGACCCCGGAACGCACTTTGCGCAGATTCGCTCTATTGCTGTCATCAACGACATAGACCACGGGCTGCTCGCCGGAAGGGTCCATTATCGCAATGCTCGGCACGACCAGCGCATCTTTAGCGGTACGGCGGATGCGCGCGAACCCGGATAGGCCCGGCTTCAGCCGAAGGTCGTAATTATTGATTTCCACGTACGCCGTGAAGGTCCGTGTGAGCGGGTCAATGTTCGGGTCTATCTTGAAGACTTTGCCCCGAAAGACCGCTCCGGGAAAGGCTGGGAAGCTCGTTTCGGCGGGGAGGCCCAACTCCACGGAATGCATTTTTTCCTCAGTAAGCTTCGGCGCCATCAGGACGGTGTTGAGAGAACCGAGCTTGATGACCAGTTGACCCGGCTTGGTCCATTCGCCGGGATTTACCAGTCGCTCGAGCACGATCCCGTCGATGGGAGATCGCATCTTTACGTGTTCAAGATCAATCTCCGCCTGCCGAAGTGAAAGTGTAGATTTGGCCAGGGCTTCTCTTGCGTCGGCCAGAGCCATCTCACTCTTCTCCAAGTCCACCTGCGTCCCCATATTCTTACTCTGTAGCGCCGTGTAGCGATCGACTTGCCGCGTTTGGTCTCTGATCTTGATTTTACTGGCTTCGACGTAGTCGCGGTTAGCCTGAATCGTTGCCTCAATCAACCGATCGTCGCATCGAAGGAGAAGGTCGCCTTTTTTCACGAGATCGCCTTCCTTCACTGGGACCTCGAGGACTTGAGCGTCGAGTTGTGCTGTAAGCTGGACAGTCCTCGATTGCTCGATCGCGCCGCTACCCCCAATGACATCGTCAAGCGTCTGCCGGCGGACCGGCACGGTTTCGACAGCCGCCGGCGCATTCACTGCCCGAGCCTTGCTGGTGTCGGTGCCGATTACATGCAGGGCAGTTGCAAATACGAGAAGTCCCAGCAAAAAACAAATGACGAGGAAGACGACCCAGTGGGAACGCTTCATTTTTGGTGTTGCAGTTCGGAAAGAAGATGTTCCGAGACTTCCGATGTCGGAGCGTTTGGCCGTGATTTCAGTTTTCGTTTCCCTAATGTCCGCGATTTCAGTTTTCGTTTCCATAATACAAAGACAATTACCGCGATTGCACCGAAGCTCAGTAGTTCATAGATACTCGACCAAGCATTGTCCATGCTAAAAATTGCGCCAAGAGTTTCGTGACGGACACCGGGAATCAATATCAAGGGCGAGCTGAATTTTTTGGGCCACGGCCAGAGCAGGGGAATGCCAGAGCCGGTGTTGGTCCACCCCAGCGTACGGCCGGTGCACAGGTCAATCAAAAGATGTGAACCGTAGGCCGTGAAGTAGATCATCGCACTTCGCCAGAAACCCGGTGCGATCCGCCACACGCAGCTTACAGCCAGCGCCACGAGGATGGCCGCTGCTAAACTGTGCGTAAACTCATGGTGCAGACTGGCGTTTCCGAGCAATGCGAGGCTTATGGGAAAATCGAAATCAGGCAAATTGGCAAGCAATATCAGCAGTCCAACACGCGGAAGATATTGGCGCCATTGCGCGGTCAGCCGAATTTGCAGTTGCTTCGCAAAGACGAGGAAAGTCCAGAACCCGGCAAAGCTATGTGCGATTGGCGAAGCCATTGGGCAAAATGTTAGTGGGTTGACGCGCGCGCAGCAAACGGGGCGGATTGTTTTGTGTCCCAGCATCCGCGATAGGCACGGGGAGAAGTCTGTCGTAAATGCACTCGATCCATCGTAATGGTGATTCGACGCCATGAATGCATCATGCAAAATGGCCTGCGCGTTTGGCCGCGCCCCGCGACGCAGCCGGTCGCTTCCCGGCTAACGTATGATTTAGATTACCCCCTTCCGGAAGGGTATCGGTCAATTCTCGCACGCTCGTCGCCGAGGCGCCATCGGCGGGGCATCGACACGCGGGACGATCGTATAGAATACTGTTTCGGCTCGTTCCTAGCATGTAGTCCGATTCCCTCATGTTGGCACTACGGGAGATTTCAGATATGGGCTAACGGGTTCGCGCGAAATGATTCGCGCCGGGACTCCCATCACCGTGCAGTTGCTCGGCACGTCGCCGCCCACGAACGAGTTTGGGCACACGACGACGTTGTCGCCGATGGTGAGGTTCCCAAACACTTTGCATCCAGCACCGAAAAACACGTTGTTGCCAATCGTTGGCCTGCCCTCGCCACGGATGTTGCCGATGCTGACATCTTGGGTCAGCGTGCAACTGTGGCCCATCCGCTTGACCAGAACAAGAACGCCAACGGAATTGTGAACAATTAACCCGGGTCCAATATCGCTTTCCACTTGAAGGTGGGCGCCGGTCATCATCAGGCAAAGCTGGTTAACCACCAGATAAATCACGATCATCAATTGACGGAACACGGGAAGCTTGAGGCTGTAAGCCCAGCGACCGAACCGATACACGACCACCGCCAGTGTTCCGAGTTCGAGGAGGGGCGCGATACGTTTCCGAAACAAAGTCTGATCTTGTGGTCGCACGGCGAACGCGCGGATTTTGCGGTTAATATCGGCACGGATCGTTTCGAACATAGTGATCAACTCCCTTGGCTCAGACTATTCGAGGTAGCCTAGGGCTTGGAGGCGTTCCTCAATTTTGGTAGACCCTCGTCGGCTTGTAACCGCTTGGGCGGTGCGCCACGGACGACGAACGAGTGTCCAAGTCGCCGCATCCAATCCTATGATCATCGCCTTCGAATCTTTTTTCATTTCGGGAACAGATTAGATGTTTGTAAGTCTTCGTAAGGCTTTGGGTCAGCAGGGTTGGAAGCACGTCATTTGTACACGCGCCAAGTCTGCATCCCGCTTGCGTCAAACCGAAAATCAGTCGCCCGCGTGCCCATAGCACTCAGACGCTCTCTGACAATGTGGCGCTTGTTAAACGGGCAGTAGAGTAACAAGTGGCCGCCACCGCCCGCTCCGGTGATCTTGCCGCCGATGGCACCAGCCTTCTGAGCTTCTTCGTAAAGCTCGTCGATGCGCGGCGTGGTGATGCCCGGAGCGGTCTTTTTCTTGTGCACCCAGCTCTCGTGGAGCAGTTCACCGAAACAATCAAGGTCTCCTCTCAGCAGCCTTCTCTTCATCTCGATAGCAATTTCTTTCGTCCTGTCCATTGCCGCAAGCGGCTCAGCGTTCTCGGCTTTCGCACTCTCCATTT
>Ga0137403_10005390_pt1 | contig 14861 bp, 11 predicted proteins | sample CZOMad2_1_16fung_FD_122057 | JGI IMG/M metagenome (GOLD analysis project Ga0137403, IMG submission 122057) | Vadose zone soil fungal communities from Angelo Coast Range Reserve, California, USA - CZOMad2_1_16fungal (Hybrid Assembly) | ecosystem: Environmental > Terrestrial > Soil > Vadose zone... | reverse complement strand
GAGCGCGCATTGGCCTACTGGCCGTTGAACCCGTGTTTCACAATCCGACGGCGGCGGTGAGCGAGGCAGACTTTTCCATCGGATTGAACGTTGGTTCAAATGTTGACATCAGTTTTGTCTCTTCTGAGAGGGTAGATCTTAACTGGTCCGCCACGTCTTCGGATGAGCCGCCGAATACGGCGAGTGGAGCCTCACGATTGATTGTGAACTTGAGAATCATTAACCGGGGCAACACGCCGATCGTGAGTCCCTTCCTGCGGGTCGCCGAGCTAACCCGCAACGTGCTGCTGACTCGCGAGCCGAAATCGAATTGGACTGAGGGAGCTCGCCTGAATGTTGACGCCGGTAGCGACAACACGCTCTCGCCCGGAGAGGCCGTGGACGCCCGTCTGGTAGTGGGTTTGCTTGCGGCAAAGAAATTCTTCCTCTCGGTGGAGATGTACGGTGTGCCAGGTGGACCGATCGTTCCCGCCAGCGCGGTCAACGTATGGAGCGGGAAGCCCAGAACCAGGTGACACAAACGGGCCAGTAAAAGCCCGGGGGGGGGCAGGTTCATTTTCGATTTTTCATTTTTCATTTGTCATTGCCACCGGACGTGGACGCTTTGCCGATGACAAATGAAAAATGACAAATGGAAAATGGAAAATGAATCTTGGCCTTTTCCTTAGCTTTGATTTCGTTACTGCCACGCGACGGTTGCGAGGCCCGCAGCACCGGCGAGGTGGTCGAATCGTATCGCTTCGCCTGTAAGGTCCATTCCAAATTCCGCCGGGTCGACCGCGCGAGGCTCACTGTCGAGCGCGTCGGCGACGGCGCGCCGGGCTTCCGCCAAATCAATACCACCCAGCACCAGGATCCGCGTTAACGTGTTCGTTGCTCCGCTTCCGTCAACCAACCTGTCGCGATAGTACAACGCGAAGCGATGCAACTCATCGGCGATCGACTCTGGCTCACACACAAATGTTCGCACGAGAACCGGATCACCGTTTCGCACAATCAGGGAAGTGAAGCCGCTCCGATTTGCCGACACCAGAATCTTGTCGCCGGGCGCGTCGTCCCAAATCAGCCACTGCGCTTCGCCCATGTGGCGCGGCAATATCAGCCCCGCGTTCCATCCCATCCCGGCAAATACAGACTCGTACTGCGATAGGACTTCATTGTGGGCGACTGTCACCACATACCGGTCCTGGCCGCCCGCCGGGTTCATCCGCTGGCGCGAAATGCGCAGCTCCTTTGCAGGCGTGGCGATCACGCGCTCAATCTTCCATGAAATGACCTCATTCAACTCGCGACGGCTGGAGGGCCTGCTCTCGAGGGCGACGACAAGCGTTCGCGCGGTAGCGTCGGGCAAGGCGACCGACCAGCGCTTCTTGTTTAAGAGTCCGGCGGCTTCGGCGGTTTGGGCAATGGTCTGAGCCAGCTCACCCGGGTCTTGAATGTTCAAGGTGTCAAAAGCCGGAGTGATCAGACCGAGAGGAAGCTGGGTGACGGCGCTCGAGGCGAGCGAGAAACCGTGCCGTCCACGGCGCAGATCGACTACCGCGAAGTTGTCATCCACGAAACCGGCCGCTGTATTGGGCGCGGGAGGCGCAAGGAAGAATCTGCGTAGGACTGACATCGCAACAGAGCAACAGAAAAAAAGCAGGCACCAACTTCTTTACCTTTTTACTTTTAACTTTCTGCTTCTGCCTTTCTCCCTTTCTTAGTAATCCTTGTAAGCGATACCGTCGGTACCTTCACCGCCGGCAGCGCTGTGAACATCGACTACGCCTGTACCGCCGTCGCGCGAGACCGTGTCCTCGCCCATATCGACGACCCAGTCCTTTTCTCCGGTGATGGGATCCGGCGGCACGTCACGCATGTAATTCGCGCTCACGAGATCCTCGAGCGACTGGGGAAGCTTTTCTTTATCAGCCGCGTACTGGTCTATCATCTTGCGCATGGTCCGAAGGTCTTCTTTGAGTATCGTTTCGCGCGCTTTGATCTGGATTTTCTGGTAAGCGACGACGCTTACTGCAGCGAGCACGACGATGATGGTCATGACCATGACCAGTTCGAGCAGCGTGAACCCAGTCGACGCGACGATTGACGATTGAGGATTGAGGCTCGCCTGCGCGTCGCGCCCACGCGCGATCCTCCATCCTCGATCCTCAATCCTCGGTCTGATTCCGTTTCTCATTACCAATCCTTGTACTTAGTTCCGTTCAGCGCTACGCCGTCGCTCTTGGTGTAGACATCGAATACGTCTTCGCCTCCCCAGGACGTCGAATCTGGTTTGTCTTTGTAGGACCTCATGCCCCATTCGGTGGTCCCGGTCAGCGGATCAATCGGAAGCCGGCGCAAAAACCGCACTCGAGCTTCGCTTGTGCCCACAACGTTCGCGGGCGTAAAACCATCGACCAACAGTTTGAGTTCCTTCGGATAGCCGCTCGGTGTCTTCCACTCGATTGGGATCGCGGTGCCGTTACTTTGGTCGTTGTAGAGCTTGTATCGATCGATGGCCTGCCGCAATTGCCGAAGCGCGAGCCTCAGTTCGGCTTCACGTTCGCGCCTCACGGTGTTGCGGACCATGGGGACCGCAGCCGCAGTCAGCACGGATAGGATAATGATGACTATTATTATCTCGAGGAGGGTGAAGCCCCGAGCGGAGTTTTGAATTGCGAATTGCGAATTGCGAATTGCGCCGCAGTTCACCGTTCCATCAATTCGAAATCCGGGATTCGAAATTCGAGATTCCGGGCTGCTCATCGAATATCAACCTGCGACGATTGGACCTTGATAGGAACCGCTTGACCGCTGGAGTTGAAGAACTGTGTCTGCTGCTCGTTGAGCACCAGCGGGGACTGGCCCGCCGCCTTAACAGTAAACTCCACCAGGCATAACTGACCTCGCGCCGGAACGGCGGGCGTACCTTGCGGTCTGTCCATCTGGATATTGACCACTCCTCCCTCGGCCGTAAACTGAAGCTCGGCCCGCGCGCCCGCGCTCAACATTCCGCTGTCGCGCACGCCCTTTACCTCCAACAGCGATCCGTCATAACTAAGGGTGATGTGTGCCGAGGACACTTCACCGTTGCCGTTGACGAATATGGCGGCGTAGAGGGCCTGCCCCTTCGTGGCGACGGCCGAAGTAGGCCTCACGTAAACCATCAACGGAGCTGTCGACTTCTGGTTCGCGGCCGTGGTGTCGTCATCATCGTCGTCATCATCATCCAGGGGTTTATTAGCTTTATTCACCTGGACAGAATCGGCTCCCGGATTGGAAACCGGGACACCCGGTCTGGGCACCTGACTTTTTATTACGTTTGGCTTCAGGGGCTGACCGGGCAATGGCGTCACTACGACGCCGGGGGAGCTTGCGTTAACGATCGGCGGCGCGCTGACTGGTTGAGTCTTTGTTTCGGGCGGGGCCTGGGCCGGTGGCGGGTTCTCGGCCACCTGATTTGGCTGCGCGTCTTCCTGATCCGCAAGATAAAGAATCTGCTCGATTTTCAACTGATTGCTTGAGTTCTGCTGATCGCCTGCGAGCCTGGCGAGATGATCCCGTTCGGTGATGTCGGCTCGCCGAAGTATGTGAGGAGTGACCGTGATGACGACGTCGCTCTGCGTATCCTTTGTCTCAGGTGTTGAAAAGAACCGCCCTAAGATGGGAATCAGCCCAATAAGCGGCATGCCCTTAATGTTCTTTGACTCGATGTTCTGGCTGACCCCTGCGATCATCGTGGTCTGTCCGTCCTTTACGCGCGCGACCGAAGACATAGTGCGCTGGTTGAAAGTCGGAGTCAGCCCGCCCGAGGCCCCGTCAACAGAAGACGACTCGATCTTCATCTTCATTTGAACATCATCCTCGAACACGGTCGGGGTCATATCAATGTTCAGGCCAACGCTCTCGTATTGGATTTGGTCTATGCCGAAGCCGGCCAAATTCCCTCCCCCAGTCGCCGTTCCGGTTCCCGTTCCTGTTGTCGGCGTCGTCCCGAAGGTCGGCAGGGTGGCGGTCCGAATCGGCACCCTCTGGCCTATTCGAATGGCGTGCGCCTCGCCGTCAATCACGTGAACCTGAGTAGAAGCCAAGAGCTTGGATTTCCCTTTATCCTGAAACACGCTTATCGCGCTTGCCGGTAATCCTATGGCAAGTCCGAGCGGACCGCCGGCAAGCCTGGCCGCTCCAACCATCCCCGCCACGGTACCAAATCGGCCAAAGCCGCCTATCTGGTTATTTCCTGGGGAAAAGGCGTCCTGAGTTATGGGCTTGCCGGTGGAATCAAACCCCGTAGTCACCTGCACCGTTGAGGAGGTGTTTCCGAACTGGTTGCCGAGCTGAAGCAGGTTGCTGCGCGAGACTTCGTAGATGTTGACGTCGATCAACACCTCGGCTTTGCTCTTGTCCAGCGAGTCAATCAGACTCTCCACCAGCTCGAGGTTAGACGGCGTATCGCGCACTATGAGCGCGTTCAATTGCTTGACCGACGTCACCTGCTTTGTGGCGGGCAGGGCCCCGCTGATTGCACCCTTCACTTCGTCAAGCAACGCGTTCTTGATGTAGAAGGTCCGCATAGCGTAAGGCTCGTACTTCATTCGCGTCTGGGGATTGTCGCTGGCGATCACGATGGTGCGCGTGTCGATCTGTGCATACATCAGAGTGTTTGTCTTCAAGATCATCTCGAGAGCTTTGGGATAGGTCACGTCCCGGAGCTCGACCGTGAGCTTGAACATCTTCATCTGATTGACGACCATGCTATCGAAAATGACGTTGAGCTTCATCATCTGGGCCAGTTGTTCGATGGCCGTCAGAATATTGGTATCACGATAGATGACATCGGTCTTGTTGAAGCGTTTTCCCGGTATCCCCGGCATCTGGATTTTCATCTGGCTTGATGGCGCGCCACCGGCGCCCGGATACGCGGCTTTTACGGTCGAGTCGGCTTTGGGCTTGATCTTCGGGCCAGATGGGTCGCCGCTCGTCGGCAAATTGTCGAGGGGCAGCCCCTGCACTTCGAGCATTCTGCGCATCTTGATCAGCGCCAGCTCGTTCGTAGGATCGAACGAAAAGGCCTGCCGATACGCGTTGTATGCGGCATTATAGTCCTTCTTTTCTGCAAGGGTGTCTCCACGCTCGACCAGCATGATGGCGGCGCTCACCAGGGCGCGCTGAAGGTGAAGCTGGTACTCGACGTTGGATGGTTTCTCAGATACGGCGAGGGCGAACTCCTGGGCGGCTTTATCCCACTGGCGGTTTTCTTCGTACTTGAGCCCGTCCTTAAAATGCTTCTTGCCGTCGGCCGCGAACCCGGCAATCGGAGCTGCCAACGTCAGCGCCACCGCGAGCGCTAGTACCTGCTGTATTCTTAGAGTCTTTGCCATAGCCCAACTCCTCGCTTGATGATATTCCCACGAAGAAAGCGCACCCTTGAAAACGTCGGCCGGGGGATAATCGCGGCTAGCGGCCTAACATCCTCCGCTCATCCGAGCCTCTTATGGCTCGCTGCCGCATCGAACTTATTCCTAAGAGTGTCTGCTCGGTTAAACCACTCTAGCACGCTTCGGTTTCAAAATAAACAAACAACTTTAGTCCGTGGTCCGTAGTCCGTGGTCCTAGTCCGTGGTCCGTTGCGAGCAGTCCACTGCGCCGTCTGGCTACGGACTACGGACTACTGGCTACTGACTATTCAACGAACGTCACGCGATTGATCTCGTGCAATGTGGTCACGCCCAAAAACACTTTAGCGATCGCAGACTCGCGCAGAGATGTCAGTCCTTCGGCGCGCGCGGCACGGCGCACCTCCGAACCGGGACGCCGCTCGATTATGATCTCGCGTATGTTATCAGTCACGTTCAGCAGCTCGTGGATTGCGGTACGGCCTCGATAGCCTGTGAGGTTGCACACTTCACATCCAACCGAGCGATAAAAGGTTTCACTCCGATACTTGTCCGGATTCAACCCCGACTCATTGAGCTCCTCGTCGGTGACCTGATGCCGGAGCTTGCAGTGAGTGCACAGAATACGAACCAGTCGTTGAGCCAGCACGCAGTTCAAAGACGAGACGAAGTTGTATGGCTCGACACCCATGTTTAAGAACCGGCCGATAACGTCGATCACGTTGTTGGCGTGCACAGTGGTGAAGACCAGGTGACCGGTCAGCGCTGACTGGATCGCAATCTGCGCGGTTTCAGAGTCGCGGATCTCGCCGACCATTATCTTGTCCGGGTCGTGACGGAGTATGCTGCGCAGTCCGCGCGCGAAGGTCAGCCCCTTTTTCTCGTTCACCGGTATCTGCGTGATGCCTTGAAGCTGATACTCGACGGGGTCTTCAATGGTGATGATTTTGTCTTCTTCGTTCTTGATCTCGTTGAGTGCGGCGTACAACGTCGTCGTTTTTCCTGAGCCCGTCGGTCCCGTCACCAGCACCATGCCATAGGGCTCGGCAATGAACTTGCGAAATTTCTTCAAGTCCCCAGGTGCAAATCCGACGACGTCCAGATTCAAATCGCGGAAGGATTCGTTGATTTGCTCTTTGTCGAGGATACGAATTACTACGTTCTCGCCGTAGATCGACGGCATTATCGAGACACGGAAATCAATCTTGCGGCCGCGAATCATGATTCGAAAACGTCCATCCTGCGGCACGCGCCGCTCAGCGATGTCGAGCTCCGACATGACCTTGATCCGCTGCACGATCGTCTGATGGTGCGCTATGTCGATAGGGTCGGCCGCCCGATAGAGCGCGCCGTCGATTCGGTACTTAACGGCCACGTCCGAGTCGCGAGTTTCGATGTGTATGTCCGATGCGCGGCGCTCGAGCGCGTTGAGCACGATCGTGTAGACCAGCTTGATTATCGGCGACATCTCTTCGTCGCCGGTCAGGCGCTCAAGGTCCAGCACTTCCTCGCCGTTCTCGGTTTCGCGAACCAGCGCCATGCGATCAGTGCGAAATCCGGCGGTTGCGTCCTGCAAGATGCGCGCTGCGGTGTCGCCCCGCTTCAAAGCCTCTTCCACAGCCGTTTGCGTGGCGACCGCGGTCTTCAATCGCACGTGCAACTGTGCTTCGATCTCGTCGATGACTTCCAGATTACTCGGGTCCGCCATGGCCACGTATAGCGTGTCGCCGTCGCGGCTGAGCGGCACGAAACTGTGGCGGACCATCATCTCGACAGGCAACTCGTGAATGAGATTGTAAGCCGGTTCTTCGGTCTTCAGATCGACGAATCTCAGCCGGTATCGCCGCGCCTTCTCACGCGCTGCCAGCTCCTCCTGGCTCATCTCCGCTGGGATGCGCGCGGGCGGCGCAGCCGGGATCGCCGCGCCGGCGTCTTGTTCAACTGTCTTAGACATTAGATTCTCCAATCACCGCGGAATGCCCTGCTGACCCATATTGCCGATCATGGTGAACAGCGGCAGATACATTGCGAGCAGAATCGTCATAACCAGGCTGCCCATGAAAACCAGTATCACGGGCTCGATGAACGTCGTGATCGTGTTGAGCCGCACGTCGATCTCTGAATCATAGAAATTGGCGACCTCATCGAGCATCTCGCGCAGTGCGCCTGATTTCTCGCCCACCCCGATCATGTCGATCGCGAGCTCGGACACCCAGCCCGACGCCTCGAGGCTGTCGGTGAACGGCTTGCCTTCGCGTATACCAGTGAGAACCCCCGAGCTCGCCTGTCTGAGTGCGCGGTTGGTAATCGATTCACCGGCTATCTCGACCGATTCCGGCAGGGTGATGCCGCCCGCCAGCAGCGTAGCCAGGCTTCGAGTGAACTGCGCAAGCGTCATTTGACGCACCGTCTCGCCTGCGACCGGCGTTCTCAGCATCGAGCGGTCGATCGCAAGCCTCCCTTGCGGCGTGCGCCTCCAAAAGAAGATGAAGATCAATCCGCCGATTACCGTCGGTATCAACCAGATCAGGTTCTTGCTTATGAACTCTGCGGTGGTGACCACCGCGATTGTCACTGTCGGCAGCTCCTGCGCGCCGACGCCGGCGTACAGCTTCATGAATTGCGGGATGACGTATGTGGAAAGCACCATCACCAGAATGAACGACACGCAGACGAGCACTGCCGGATACGCGAGCGACTTCTTTATCTTGCGGCGAGCTTCGGTGATAGTCTTCTGATAGCTGACGTAGCGCAGCAGCACTTCATCAAGTGAACCGGCGCGCTCGCCCGCCAGAATCGAAGCGACGTAGATTCGCGGGAACGCGTCCCCCTGTGCGGCGAAAGCCTCTGACAGCGCTTGCCCCGCGCGGACTTTCGCTTCTATATCCTCAAGAGTGATCCGCAGTTGCTCGTTGCGAACGCGCTTGCGGAGTATGCCGATCGCTTGAAGTATCGGAAGCCCCGCTCGCAGCAAGGCCGACAGTTGCTGATTGAAGAGCAGGAAATCTTCGGTCTTGATCTTCTTGACGTGCCGCTCGCCTCCGAACGCGCGACGAATGTTGACAGATCCGGTCGATACGATGGAGAAGACCCGAAAACCCTCGCGTTCAAGCTTCGAGCGTAGATCGCGTTCGGCGGTAGCTTCGACGGTTCGCGTTACCACTTCGCCGGTAGGCGTGCCTAGCCTGCAAACGTATTCAGCCATCGGATTGAACCTTCTTCAAGACCGGCCTGTCGCAGCCGGCTATTTTGGCTTGGGGCAGTACGCAACAAGCGAAATCATAGCACAGCTCCAACGATCGAAACCACAGCGTGAACTGCGTGGATTGGTTAATAGGAGCCGAACGCTCCATTACACGCGGGAGGCGGTAGTTGGTTCAAAGAATGTGAAGGCGTCACTCGCCCGGCAGGCGTCCGAGGACGCTCACGCCTCCAATGACCCGGTCGCCTTTGTGCACAAGAACTTCAACCTCACCGGGCATAATCACGTCCATTCGCGAGCTGAATTTCATCAGCCCGACCCGTTCGCCCATCGCGACCCGGTCACCCTTCTTCTTCCACAGCACGATCCGCCGCGCAAGGACCCCGGCAATTTGGCGAAATACGATCGTCAGTTTCTCTCCGCGAACGGTGACAACGTTCTGCTCGTTTTCAACCGAAGCAATGTCACGTGACGCGATGTGAAACGCACCGGGCTTGTAGGCTACGTCGAGAATCTCGCCGGCTATGGGCGAGCGATTGATATGCACATCAAGCGGCGATAGAAAGATCGAGATCTGAATCGGAGAATCATCCAGTCGCTCATCGACCCGGGCCGCGGCTACTACTCGTCCATCCGCTGGTGATACAACGAGGCGCTCATCGACCGGGCAGTGGCGCACCGGATCGCGGAAGAAGAACGCCATGAAGGCGGCCAGTATCAGACACAAGCCTGCGGCGATCCACCATCCAAGAGCGAGAAAAACAAGCCCCGGAAGAAGGAACAAGGCGATGAACGGTATGCCTTCTTTTGCCATCGATGCTGAAAATCGGAGTCTCCGCTGACCTTCGATTCTCGCCGATCAAGTGGATCGATCTCCGTGGACCACCAGTCAGCGTAAGGCTTCTAACACAAAACAGGAACAAAAAATTGGCTACTCATCGGCAAACGAACGACCTCGCCTCGGATATGCGAAGACCGTCCGCTCATGAGTAACCAGCGGTTAATCCTATTTATGTCTGGCGCGAGTGCTTTAAGATGATTGCGGTTGCCGCGCCGTCGAGTCTCAGTGTGCGACCTGCTGCTTTTCTTTGTAGCGGCGCAGGATCGTTTCCATCTGGTCTTTTAAGTATAGCTTCTTCTTCTTTAAAGTGGCTTCTTCCATCTGCTCCTCAACGCTCGGGTAGTGCAACTCTGCCAACTCGCTCAACCTTCTCTCGTACTCCCCGTGAGTGTGCGCCAGCTCTGCGAACTTCGTGTCATTGGCCAAGAGTTGACGCTTGAGCGCTTCGGTATCGGAAAAACTCATGGATTTTCCCCTCCTTATTGATTAGAAAGACCAGTTTCAAAAGCCAGCAAAATGGTACTTCAAAGCCCTGGGGGATGCAAGAAGCAGAAGCAATGATGGCGCTTCACCTCCTGTAGGTCTCGACGTCGATCGAGGCTCCGTCTGTCTCCACAGTCACCATTCCATCATGCCCCGTCTGAAGAAGCTTCACATCACGCGCGAGATATCGATTTACTACGGTAGCGTGAGGATGGCCGAAGCGACTTCGCTCGCCGACTGAGATAACCGCGTAGCTGGGATTCACCGCGGAGATGAATGCTTCGGTGGAAGAAGTCCTCGAGCCGTGATGCGGGACCTTCAACAAGTCGGCGTGCAGGTCCACCCCCGAGGCAACGAGCGAGGCTTCGGTCGCTTGCTCTATGTCTCCCGCAAGCACTATTGAAACCGAGCCGTACACTAGTCGCAACACAACCGAGTCGTTGTTACCGGAAGTCACCCGCGAGCCGGATGCGGGCGGCGGCCACAGCACTTCAATCGCCACGCCATCAATCTCGAATTGCTCGCCCGCGCTCACTGCAGACAGACGCACGCGGCGCCGACGGACCTCATCGACGAAGCGATCGTATTCAGGATCTGCCGTAGGCACGTGACCGACGATGGCTTGGCCAATTTGCATGTTCCGAACCACGTCCCACAGCCCTCCAATGTGATCCGCATCGGCATGCGTCGCGAGCACGTAATCGACTCGGGTGCGGCCCAGCGACCAAATGAACCGTGAAACGACAGCTTCTCCGATCGAGAACGCGTTGTCAGAGAAAGCCGGCTCGACCTCCTCTGCTTGAATGACGCCTCGCTCTCGCCCGTCGAAACGGAGTTCGCCGCCGCCATCGACCAACATGGTCTTGCCGTGAGGAAAAACCACGAACGCAGAATCGCCCTGACCTACGTCGAGGAAGTGGACCGTAAGTTTTCCGTCCGCTTGATTGCTCGGCGGCCTGATGACCGCCACCAGCGCCGAGGTCATCGCCAGCGCGCAGACGAGCGATGGGGCGAAACGGAGACTGGGCGACAGCGTGAGTGGGCGGCGGCGCGAACGGGAGTTGCGATTCTCTGTGTTCTGCTTCAACGCCCCGGCGCCATCGACCTGAAGCACGTGATCGATTGGCCGCCATCGGTCTATCAACACAGCGAGCATCGCAAGCGGAACGAAGTACAGCGCGTAGATGATCGAGTGCCAGCCTTCGTAATGAGCCACCCTGAATGTCGCGAACGGGAATTCTGCGAACGGCACGATTGCGTTGACGAGCACGTAGTGCGCGGCTTTCACCACCAGCCCAAGCTTAGCCGCAAGCCACGCGCTCAGGCCGCCGACGGCGATCGCGCCAATCGCGGTCAGCATCAGCACTCCGGTCAACAACCCGGCTAAGACGTTCAACAAGACCCCGACCGGAGCAACGCGATTGAAGTACAGCGCCATCAGCGGCAACGTCGCGAGCTGAATCGCTCCGGACGTGATCATCAGCAGCACCGCGCCTCTGAGTATCGACTGAATACGCAGTTGCCCGAGTACCCGCGCCGCACCTGCTTTCTTGAGTCGATAGCGAATCGGGGCCCGACGCATCTCGTTGTTGAACGCGCGCTCGTCCCAGAAGAGAGTCTCCGCGAAATACCGAACTGCTCGCGAACACGAAGGCGGGTGTGGTGTGTGAGAAGTCGGGCGCCACTGGCCGATGCCCCGAAGCTTGTCCGCCAGCGGCAGCGCAAGCGTCACTATTCCCGCCACCGCTACGAAACTCAGCTGAAACCCCGGATCGGCCACCAGAGCCGGTTTCAGGGCGAGCATAACAAAAGCCGCAAGCGCCACGGTGTTGATCGACGCCGAGCGCCGGAACATCAGCGGCCCGATCAAGCCTACCGTTATCATCGTCGTTGCCCGAGTGACAGGCGGCGCAAGCCCAACCATAATGGCGTACGCCCACAGCGTCAGGAGACATACGATAACTCGCCACGCTCTCCGCCGCTTGTGCGCAGACCGCCCGCCAACCAGCGCCCAGGCAATGATGCCAATGTGCAAGCCGGCGATCACCAGCGTGTGAAACGTCGAGCTTTCACGAAGCCGATCGACCGTTTCGCCGTCCAGGAAGTAACGGTTGCCGGTGAGCATCGCCCTCAACGTTCCTGCCACGCGCGGCTCGAAGCTCGAACCAATAGCGTCCATCATTCGCAAGCGCAGATGGTAAAGAAACTCGAGCGCTCGATTAGTGGATGCGTGACCGATGTGCTCGATGAGAAGCGGGCTTTTGATCACACCTTTTAGATCGTAGCCTCGACGTTCGAGGAAATCGTTGAAGTCGGGCGAGCCAGGATTTGCGTACTCGCGTGCTCGTTCCAACCTGACCAGCACGCGGATGCGAGAACCATAATCCAGCGCGAGATCTGCGAAATCCTTCTGCGCAGCGTCGCCGGATGGCGAGATCATCAGCCGCGCGTGGCCGTTGGCGGGCATCACTTGATCAGGCACGCGTAGTTGCTCCGCGGCGAGATCCAGGTAGAACGTGCCTGGCGCAGGTTCGGGCGGGGCGCCCAGAGTGCCGGTCAACTCAACTGGATCATCCGGGCTGATGATCTTTGACTGATAGAGGGTCTCCAGTCTCGAGGTTGTGTCTTTGGTTCTTTCGGTGAGCGAGAGCAGAGCGCCGGCAGCTGCAAAACCAATCATCAACCCAATGGTAGAGGCCGCATCTCGTTTGCCGACCAGCAGCCTGATGGATACGATGACAGACGCCAGAGCGAGCCCACTAACGATCAATCGCGGCGGCTCGATCCATCGATCAACCAGAATCCCGCTCGTAAGCGCAGCCGACAGGCACAGGAAAGGTTGGCGCCTCGGAGAAAGAGTTGATCGGAAGAGATCCTGGGACATTACACAACCACGCGGCTGATAGACGGACTGGAAGCCCGTCTTTACCCAGGTTCAACCATTGAGAATTCGAAGCGCGATTCGCGATGGCTCGAATCTCGCGAAGTCTATTTCCGACCACGAATCACGACTTCAGGCATCAATCATCACGCATCACTGTTCAGTTGACAACGGCGCGGGCGAAGCTCGATGATTCGATTTATGAGCGCCGGACCAGATGACCTTCAGCAGAAGGTGCTTGAGCTCGCCAAAGCTACGGAAGCCCCTGAGGAATCTTTTTTGATGAGGCGGTTGTCACTCGATGATGCGGAACAGGTGCAATCGGTCGTCGATGGGCTTACGCTTTCTCTTATCAGCTTCTCGTATCACCGCCATCCACGTGGAGAAAATGTTCACGAAGTGATGGAGAAGCTTGAGCGCGTTCAGCCCGGCTCACCCGAAGCCGACGAACTCGAGCGGCGAGCAGATGACGCAGCGGCCCTGCAGATACCGTTCATCGTGACGCTAAACAAGCTTGTCGAGGATTACTACCACATCAGGCGGCGGCTGGAAGCACGGCTTCGAGCAGAAGAATAGTATGTTTGGGATGAGCTATAACGAAGGGCCACGAGGAATGCCGCGGTTATTCATCCGCTTCATCCGCCTCATCGCCTTCGGCTGCTGCTGCGTCACCGGGCGACAGGCCCTTTATCTCAGCGGAGACTTCAGCTCGTCTAAGCTTCGCCAGCTTCATTATCTGTGACAGGTGTTTGCGTGCGCGCCGTGCCGCCGCCTTGTTTCCCTTTTGACGAAAGACCATGTTCTCGGCGGCGAACCGGCCGACTTCGACCAGAAGCTGGCCGGTGGTAGAGCCCTGAACGCGCCGGTCGAACAATCGCCGTTCGCGACCGTTGCGACGCTCGGGCTCGCCGGGCGGAGGGCCGAGTTCCTGTTTGCGCCGTTCTTCTCTTCGACGGTCCTCGCTCCTTCGTTCCTCGGCGGTCAGGTTGAAATCGTTGTCTTCCATCTCATTCTCCACAGCGAGTAATCTTTAAGCCCGGTTCGGGGTGAGTCATCTGACAACCGCTTGACCCTGGGGACCAGGAGCAGCGTCCCGCAGCACGGGCTAGTCTATCATAGAGGGCGCAGGTTGCAAGGGTTGTATAGGTCCTATTGGTCCTATTGGTCCTATAGTCAACTCTTAAGCATTTCTCTCGCGTGGCGGCGGGCGGTTTCGGTGATCTCAGCGCCGGTGAGCATGCGGGCAATCTCTTCGATACGTCCGCGGCGATCGAGTGTATCAACGCTGATCTCGGTGCGGCCGGCGATCGCTTCTTTGCGCACGAGAAGATGTGAATCCGCAAATCGAGCGATCTGCGGTTGGTGAGTGACGCAAAAAACCTGGTTCGTTTCCGAAAGCTTCTTGAGTTTAACGCCGACAGCTTCGCTGACGCGCCCGCCGATGCCGCTGTCGATCTCGTCGAATACGATGGTGCGAGGGAACTCAGTCGCGCCCGCTACCGTCTTTAACACGAGCATCAGCCGGGACGCTTCTCCTCCCGACGCGACTTTCGCGAGCGGCCGAATGGCTTCGCCGACGTTGGCTGAAAAATAGAACTCGACTCGATCGATCCCGCTTGCGGCGAACGAAGCAGCCGCGTCATCCGCATTCAGCTCTGAGTCGGGAGGCGCTGTTGTCTGCGCCTGAAACCTGGCGTGCTCCATCGCTACTTCCGCGAGATCGCGCTCGACGGCGCGCTCGAACTTCTTCGCCGAACGTACCCGCTCGTGATGCAGCTTTCGAGCACGCTCAACGTAAGCGGCGCGCGCAGCGGCGAGTTCGGCCCGTAGCTGCGCCTCTCGTTCATCTGATCGTTCGATCTGGCGCAGGCGGTCTTGCGAACGCGCGAGGTGCTCGAGCGCGGTTTCAGCCGAGCCCCCGTACTTGCGCTTCAGACGGGAAAGCTCGGCAAGCCGGTTTTCGATTTCTTCGAGGCGAGCGGGCGAGAACTCCAACTTGTCCGCGAAGTCGCGAAGCGAGAACGCGAGATCTTCCAGCATCGCCCGCGAGGTTTCGAGTCCTTCAAGATATTCGCG
>Ga0137403_10005386_pt1 | contig 14864 bp, 13 predicted proteins | sample CZOMad2_1_16fung_FD_122057 | JGI IMG/M metagenome (GOLD analysis project Ga0137403, IMG submission 122057) | Vadose zone soil fungal communities from Angelo Coast Range Reserve, California, USA - CZOMad2_1_16fungal (Hybrid Assembly) | ecosystem: Environmental > Terrestrial > Soil > Vadose zone... | reverse complement strand
AACGAAAGAATTGGAGCGGCTGCACAAGATCGATATTGCGGCCACTGCCATCGATCATCTCGTCCTGGATTACCAATCGCAGAAGCAGACGCTAGAGGCGGAAATATCTGCTCAACGCGAGGCCTGGTCGGCAGAAGAATTGCAACGGGCCCGCGAGCAGAAGGAATACGAGGAGAATCTCAAAAAGCAGCGCCAGCGGGAGGTAGAGGATTACGAATACAAGAAGGCCTTAGAGCGCAAGAAGGCCCAGGATAAATACGAAGAAGAAACGCGCGTGCTCGAGAAGAAAAACAAGGAGAAGCAAGAAGAACTCGAGAAGAGCTGGAAGCAGCGCGAAACGGCTCTCCGAGAAAAAGAGGAGGAAGGCGCCCGCCTCCGCAAGGAAGTCGACGAATTCCCTGCCCGGCTTAAGATGGAAGTTGATGCGACCGTTAGCAACGCGGTTAAATCAGTGGAGCTGAGGTTTGAGCAAGAAAGAATTTTGCTAAAAAAGGAGAGCGAATCGGAAAGGCGGCTCGCCGAATTGCAGATTCAAGCGCTGCAAGACCAGATAGCGCGGCAATCAGCTGAAATCGAGAAACAGCGTGCTCAGGTCGAAGACGCCAAACGTCAGGTTCAGGACATCGCGATTAAGGCGATCGAAGGAGCATCCGGAGCCCAGGCCTTAAGCCATATTGACAAGATCGCGATGGAGCAGGCCAAAACCCGCGCACCTCAAAGCTAAAGTCCGAGAAGCAGCGTCATACGTTCTTGGTTGGTGTCCTCAGTTTTTTTCCTTTAGGAAAAAACCAAAATGGGGTCAAGTCTAGAGTTGAATAGTTATTTGCGGTTTTTAGTCGACGCCACAATCCCTTCAAAGCTGAAGTTCTATACAACTCTAGACCTGAGCCGATTTCTGAAGCCCTAATCAATCAGCCAAAGACTTGCTGCTAAAAATCACCGGCGTCAATCTCAGTCGTTGCCCCCTGCTGCCGCAACGGAACCATGATCGTCGTCGGGATCTGCCCGGAAGCTTTCCCCAATGGGATTCCTCATGAAAAAGACTTATTCGCTCTTAAGCCCGTTTAATTCCCACCTGTCAACCTGCGGTCTTTGCACGGGTGTGTCTGCGTGTGCGAAAAACTGGCGCCGAAGCCCCATTGCGCCGTCGCCATCACAGAAAATCTATCGGCGCCGAACTCGACCTTCACCCGCATGCCTGATCTATCGCTAACAAAGCGCCACACTCTGCGCGGCTGTGCTGCTTTACAATCTGCATAGTCTAACTGACGCGTTGCTCCGCGGTTTAGTCCAACACGTTTTATCCCCCCGTCGATCCGACCCAGATTATTCCGCGACTTGATTGCTTCCAGGGTTTGGGGATAAAACGCTATACGTTGGATCGAGTTTAATACCCAATCCTGTTGAGCTGGGAGATACGGAAGCGTTCTGCTTATTTCACCTTACGCTAGGATCTGTCAAGCTCTTGCCGGCCGCTGAACTGTTTAGGGTTTCAAGACCCTCCCCTTTCATTTGAAACCCTGTTTCATTGCCTAAGCGGTTGCGGGTTTCGCAGTCCGGGTCTCGGGTTGGAATTAAACTCGATACTACCTCTTCATAAGAGGCAAAACCTTCTCGCCGAATAGATCCAACTGCTTCGGATCTGGATCGGCAAGGCCGATGATCAGTGTGTCGAGTCCTCTAGATAAGAAGGCTTCGATACGGTCGGCGACGGCCGTGGCGGAGCCCACAAGGGATGTGCTTGCAACATCCGCTCGAAGCCGACCGTAGTAGCGCATCACGTAGCTGTTTAAGGTTTCTACTGCTCCGGCCGTATTGTCGTTGATGACCATGAAAGTGAGGCCAGCTTTTTCGATCTCACTGGGATTCCGGCCGGCTGCTCGCGCGTACTGGGCGATTTTCTCCCAGGTGGTCGAGAATTCGGGAATCGCCGAACTACCGCAGATGAAACCGTTGGCCCAGGTGCCTGCGCGCTTGAGGGCGACTTCCGCGCTGCCACCAGTGAAGATCGGAATTGGCTTCTGGATCGGTCGGGGGCCAAGAGTAAGGTTTTGCACATTGAAGAATCTGCCCTTATGCGTGACATTCTCCTCAGTCCAGAGGCGCTTCATTAACTGAACGCATTCCACTGCCCTGCTGCCTCTCCCCTCGAAAGGAACTTCGACCGCGGTGAAATCGTTTTCCCGGCTGCCAAAACCAACGCCGACGGTTACCCGCCCATTGGAAATGAAATCTAGCGTTGCCACGATCTTGGCGAGCAGCGCCGGATGACGCAGGCCCGGCAGCAGGACGGAAGTTCCGATCCTGATCTTTTGCGTCGCGCCGGCGGCGGCGGCAAGAATGGTCAAAGGCTCGAGGTTGTCGTAGGCTATGCGATCGATGGCCCACATGGAATGGAGCCCCATCGCCTCACATTTCTTGGCGAAGTTCACGACGTTTTCCGGTTTGGTTAACGGGGCTGGGTTGACGAAGGCGAGGCCGATGTTTGCCATGTGTTTGTCCCCCTTTTCATTATTACGAACGTTGACAGTTTTCAGCTCAAAATAGACCAGGCTTCTGCCCCTTTTCAAGATTTAATCTCTGAGATATACCGGACAGCATACAAACTAAGGAGGACATAAGAATGGAAGCTTCCACATTCAAACTCAAAACGCCACATATCACCGGAGGGCGCAGCCATATTCCCTTAGCGGCAACGGAACATATGTCGGTGGGGCTGAATTACTATACGCCTGGACGCAAGAACAAACTGCACACCCATCCTGGGGAAGACCATACTTTTGTGGTTATGGAAGGCCAAGCGACCTTTTACAACAAAGAGCATAAGCCCACCGTGCTCAATAAAGGCGAAGGGATCATGCTGCCGGAAAACCATTACTACTATTTTCAAAATACCGGTGATGGGCCATTGGCTCTCTTTCGGGTGAGCGCGAAAAAGGGCAATAAACCAAAGGTGGTGCGCGTCGACACCGAAGGCAACCGGAGAACAGAGGAAGAGAACGAGTTTATTGTCGTCGATGGGACAACCGTAGAGGGGAGATTCTGGGAGTTGTCGTAAGCTGAATTGGACGAGAGCATTTTCCCGCAAAGGCTTCGACCGTGAGCTCAGCCGAGGCGCAAAGGGCCCAAAGGGAGAGAGGGCGTCCTAGGCTAATGTTGAGCCGTAAATCCGGGTTAACTGATCATGAAGATCACTGACGTCAAGACGATTCGATTGCGCGCGATGATCCCCACGGAAGGTCAGGTTTTCAGCCGGTCGGGCGTGAGAAACTCTCGGTCCGCAACACTGATTCAAATCGAAACCGACCAGGGAATCAACGGTCTCGGCTCCTGCTCGGGAAATGGCGACTTGATCGAAGTGATCGTGGGTAAAGTGCTGAAGCCTCTATTGGTCGGCATGGATCCGACGCAGATCGAAGAGATCTGGGACCAAGCTTATGTGCGCGGTGGCCATAAGGAGTTTGGTACGAGGGGAATCGGCGTCGTTGCCTTGAGCGGCATTGACATTGCCCTTTGGGACATACTCGGCAAACTCCGCGGCGTGCCTATTTATCAAGTTCTAGGCGGCAAGTGCCGTGACAAAGTTCCGGTCTACGCAACCGCTCTCTACCCAGAAGAGCCGTCCAAGGTAGCGAAGCGGGCCCGTGCCTTCGCCGAACAAGGATTTCACGGGGTAAAAATCAAAGTTGGTTTCGACTTGGATCAAGACATCGGTATAGTCCGCGCCGTGCGCCAAGAGTTAGGCAAAGAATTTACGGTCATGACCGACGCGAATCAGGGCTATAGCGTCGATGTCGGTTTGAAGGCGGCCGAGGCATTCTTACAGTGCGGTGTTTTTTGGCTCGAGGAACCGCTGTTTGCCGAGGACATCGAAGGCCATGCGCAACTCAGAGAGAAAGGTAAAGTTCCCATTGCCGTCGGCGAGAACCTCCATACCTATTATGCCTTCGAAAATTTCGTCGCGAGGGGCGCGGTTGATTTTCTCCAGCCCGATGTTGCCCGTGCGGGTGGTATCACCGAGATCAGAAAGATTGCGGCTCTGGCTGCCAAGGACAATGTAAATGTCTCGTTTCATACTTGGGGGGACGCGGTGGCGCTCGCGGCGAGTCTCCATTTATCGCTGGCCTTAAAAGAGTGCGGGCTCATGGAGCTCGACTATACCTATAATCCGCTCCGAGCGGAATTGTTGAAAGAGCCGCTCGAGGTGAAAAACGGGTTTATGACTCCTCCAGATAAACCGGGACTCGGGGTGGAACTTGATCCAGCGGCGCTCGGACGATTCGCGTTTACCGGGACGGAAGAGATTGGGGTTCGTTTACAGACGTTGCGCGCCGGATGAACCAACGATCCTCTAAGACAAGACCGATCCACGAATTGTCTACCCCGAACGTTTCTGTTTTAGACTTCCCTAGCGCGTTCCTCTTTTTTCCGTTTCCACGGTTTTCGCGGTCGCCCCTCTAACCAGTTTCGGTAGCTTTTACGGTGCATAGCGGCTATTTTCCAGAACTTCGAGGGATTTTGCGGAGGTCGGAATGATTAGTCCTTCGTCCCCAAGCGCAGGACTGAACCCGAGTGACTTCATCGCGTCCGTGATCTTCAAAAAATTGAAGTTATCGGTTCTGCTAAGCGGTTATACGGAAACTGACCCGATCCCCACCTGAATTTCTCCATGGTCACCCTCTTCAAGGCCTAGGATTTATATTGCCTTCGAAGTCTGAGTTGCTAAGATGAAATCGCTTTTCTATGTACAAAGAGGACACGATTGCGGCTGTCGCCACGCCGGTGGGCGAAGGCGGAGTCGGCATAGTTCGCGTTAGCGGTCCGGACGCGGACCGAATCGCAGCAGCGCTTTTCGTCAGAGCCGAGGGCAAAAACGGCAGGCTGAAATCTCACATGCTCCACTACGGTACGATCCGGGATCCGAAAAGCGACAAGATGCTTGACCAGGTCTTGCTTACAATCATGCGCAAGCCGCGCAGCTACACCGGTGAGGACGTAGTAGAGGTCCATTGTCACGGTGGGGCGTTCGTGGTGCATCGGATCTTGGGACTGGTCCTTGCGCAAGGCGCGCGTCATGCTGAGCCGGGGGAATTTACTAAGCGTGCATTCCTCAACGGCAGACTCGATCTTGCCCAAGCTGAAGCTGTGCTCGACCTTATCGCGGCCCGCACCGAAGAAGGAGCTGATCTGGCACTCAGCCAGATCAAAGGCGAACTCTCCAATTGGATTGGTGATCTGCGCGAACAATTACTCGATATCTTAGCTCAGGTTGAAGCAGCCATCGATTTTCCCGAAGAGGAGATTGAGCTCCTTGAACGCCCTGCGCTAGTTGCAAAGATCGATGCCCTAAGAGAGAAAATCATCGTAATTATAGGTACTTACGAATGGGGCAGGCTCTTTCGTGAAGGTGCTAAGGTATGCATCTGTGGACGACCCAACGTAGGCAAGTCGAGCTTGTTCAACGCCCTTTTGGGTGAGGAGCGCGTGATTGTTACACCTATTCCTGGAACAACAAGAGACGTGATTGAAGAGTCCATCAATCTTGACGGCCTGCCGGTGGTTCTGTGGGACACAGCGGGAATTAGAGATGCAACCGATGAAGTCGAACGGATCGGTGTTAATCTTTCGCGCGAGCACCTTGAAAAATCAGAAGCCGCGATCGTTGTGCTCGATGGTTCCGCGTCGCTCACCGACGAAGATAGAATTTTTTTGTCGTCGACGACGAAAAAAATGGGTCTAATCGCAATCAATAAAATTGACCTCGAGCAAAGAGTTGACCGCGATCAGCTACGACAGATCGTCGGGGATAAAAAGATTGAGACGGTATCAGCAACGCAGGGTCACGGTATACAGGAGCTCAAAAAATCTTTGCGTCAGCTTATCTTGCACACGGATATGGAACCGCCCTTTGTCTTAACCAACCTTCGGCACAAGAGTGCGCTGTTATGCGGAGAGCAAGCTTTGGCTGATGCAAGTTTGGCCTTGGACGAAGCGCAACCTCCGGAATTAGTCGCAGTTGCGTTGCAGCAGGCCAAGGAAAGCCTGGAAGAAGTGGTGGGTGTAATCCAGAAAGATCATATTTTAGAACATATTTTTAGCAGATTTTGCGTTGGTAAATAGGTCTTTATAATTTACTATTGATTGAAACGTTGGACAGTTTCACGTGAAACTATGACAAACTCAAAAAGCGATGGCTATGACGTAATAGTGGTCGGCGCTGGCCACGCCGGTATCGAAGCGTGTCTTGCTGCAGCTCGCATGGGATGCAAGACTCTAATGCTGACCCTGAATCTCGATCACATCGGGCAGATGTCCTGTAATCCCGCGATCGGCGGTATAGGCAAAGGCCATCTGGTCAGAGAGATAGATGCGCTCGGCGGCGAGATGGGACGAGCGATCGACGAAACAGGGATTCAATTTCGCACTTTGAACACAAAAAAAGGCCCCGCCGTTAGAGCATCCCGAGCCCAAGCAGACAAGGCTCTTTATCGCCAGCGGATGAAAGTGGTTCTGGAGAATTGTCAAAATCTGACCTTGCGACAAGGAAGCGTTGAGAGATTGATTGTCGAACGCGGCAAAGTTAAGGGAGTGGAGACGCAAATCGGCGAGCAGTTCTACGGCCTTCGCGTTATTTTGACAACCGGAACGTTTCTCCGCGGGCTAATTCATATAGGTGATCGAAATTTTGCCGCAGGTAGGGCGGGTGACTTTGCGGTCCAAGGTCTGAGTGAGGATCTTGCGAAGCTTGGCTTCAAAGTGGGCAGACTCAAAACCGGCACTTGCCCTCGTTTAGACAGCCGCTCAATCGACTATTCAAGACTACAAGTCCAGCATGGTGATGAATCGCCGGTACCGTTCTCTTTTGCCAATGAAGGAATCACCCAGCAGCAAGTACCGTGTCATATAACGTACACTAACAATCGCACACACGAAATTATCCGATCTGCGGTTCACCGCTCGCCGATGTATTCCGGAACTATCAAAAGCCGCGGTCCCCGTTACTGTCCTTCGATTGAAGACAAAATAGTTCGCTTCGCTGATAAGGTGAGGCACCAGATTTTCTTGGAGCCGGAAGGTCTCACGACAGTTGAAGTTTATCCCAATGGTCTATCCACCAGTCTGCCACTCGATGTTCAAATTGAAATGGTTCGTTCAATTGATGGGCTGGAACGAGCCGAGATAATGCGGCCGGGGTACGCGATCGAATACGACTATGTAGAGCCGACGCAGCTCTATCCATCATTGGAGACTAAGCAGGTGCGCCATCTTTACCATGCCGGCCAGATCAATGGGACAACCGGCTATGAGGAAGCAGCAGCACAAGGACTCATGGCGGGAATTAATGCTGTCCTAAGTCTGCGTGGCGAGCAGCCCCTGGTTCTGTCCAGAGACCAAGCTTACCTCGGCGTTTTAATCGATGACCTAGTAACCAGAGGAACAGATGGGGAACCCTATAGGATGTTTACTTCTCGCGCCGAGTATAGGCTTCTGTTACGGGAGGATAACGCCGACGTGCGGCTAACTGAGATCGGTCATAGCATCGGCCTGGCAACGGCTGAAGCATATCAAAGCGTGGCTGCCAAGAAAGCCAAGACATCCATTTTGATGGGTTTACTGGAACAGAAGCAGATCAATCCAACGGTAGAAATCAACAAAAGATTAGAGTCTATCGGATCGGCGTCGATTCGGAATCAAACTTCCCTCGCTCAACTCTTACGGCGGCCAGAAATATCCGTTTCCGATATTGCGATATTTTCAGAAGAACTCGACCGATTTGATTCTGATGTAACTTTGCAAGCCGAAGTTGAGATCAAATATGCCGGATATATCGACCGACAAATGGAGATGGTTGAGCGATTTAAGAAAATTGAGAATGTCCGTCTCCCGGAAGATCTCAACTATTCGGACATTAGAGGTCTCTCGCGCGAGGTTTGTGAGAAGCTAAGCAAGATAAAACCAAAATCACTTGGACAAGCCAGTCGTATTTCCGGAATTACGCCGGCGGCAATATCATTGCTGTCGATATACTTGCGAAAAAAGAAAACGGCATAGCTCCTCAAGGTTCAGCTCATATTAATCGGAAAAGTTAAGCGCCAACTACCGTTTCACGTGAAACAAAAATATCTTCCAATTCTGTAAGGTTTGTGATATGACCGAAATATATTCCCATATTACTTATAAGTAGTTGAAATTGCAGGGAAATATGGCTAAAATAATTGCAATTGCCAATCAGAAAGGGGGCGTTGGAAAAACCACCACATCGATTAACCTAGCGGCATCGCTTGCTGTCCACAGTAAAAAGAGCCTCTTAGTTGACCTAGATCCGCAAGGCAACAGCAGCACAGGCTTGGGTATCGACCGCTCGCAGTTGACATCAAGTCTGTACGATGTCCTTGCGGGTGTGCGCTCTCTTCTCGATGTTCTGAACCAAACAGAGTTGAACGACCTCTTTATCGTCCCATCGACAAAAGATCTAGTCGGAGCGGAAATCGAATTAGTAGCGGCTGAACGGCGGGAGTATCGAATCAAAGACGCTTTGGCTTCAGTCCACGATCGCTATGATTATATTTTTCTCGATTGTCCGCCCTCATTGGGCCTGTTGACGGTGAACGCCCTCACCGCGGCAGATTCACTCTTGGTTCCGATTCAAAGCGAGTATTACGCCCTAGAGGGATTGAGTGCCCTTCTCGAAACAATGAATCTCGTTCAGCGGGGGCTCAACTCCAAGCTCCATCTGGAGGGAATTGTAATTACCATGTTTGATAGTCGAAACCGAATTTCTCACCAAGTGGTCGAAGAGGTTCGGTCTCATTTTCCCGACAAACTATTCAGGACTATTATTCGCAGGAACGTTCGCCTAAGTGAGAGTCCGAGTTATGGGAAGCCAATCTATTTATACGACGCTAATTCGACGGGCTCACAAGATTATTTAGAGTTGGCTAAGGAACTGATCGGTCATGGAGAAGTCGATGTCACTACCGAAAAAAGGCTTGGGTAGAGGGCTCAGCGCGCTGATTCCCGGGGCGTCCGAACCGAGACTTGAGACGGATAGCGAAGCCCTCAGCTTTCGAGTTGAAGTCGATCAGATAACGCCAAGCCCTTTTCAACCTCGGCGGACGTTTGATGAAGCCAAAATCGAAGAACTCGCTTCGTCGATACGAAACCAAGGCATCATTCAGCCGCTGGTAGTCCGACGCAACGGTGATGGATATGAATTGATCGCAGGAGAGCGCCGGTGGCGGGCCGCTATGAGAGCTGGATTAACTCACGTACCCATCGTGGTGCGTGACGCAAGCGATCATGAAGCGCTTCAGCTGGCTCTGATCGAAAACCTACAACGTGAGGATCTCAATCCCATCGAGGAAGCGAACGGTTATCGGCGGCTGCTGGAGGAGTTCCACTGGAGCCAAGAAGAGATGGCCGAAAAAGTTGGCAAGAGCCGGCCAGCCATTGCCAACTCGATGCGCCTGCTTTCGCTTCCAACGGAAGTCCAGCAAGAAGTGTCATCAGGCAATTTAGCCGCAGGCCAAGCTAGAGCATTGCTCGGGTTGCACACCGAACCATTGATTCTTTCTGCGTGTCGCGAAGTCATCGCCAAAGGATTATCGACGCGCGACACGGAAAAACTAGTTCGCCACCTCACATCCGGTCGAAAACGACGAAGGGTCCCGCTTGTCGATCCTGATCTTCGATCAGTCGTTGAAGAATTGCAGCGCCTACTGGGAACCAGAGTAAGACTCTTGCCAAAAGCAAGATCGGCAAGGGGTAAGATTGAGATTGAGTACTATTCCCTTTCTGATCTGGATCGGATCATTCAGACCATCAAAAGGAATCCCCAGCTTCCCTCATGACGAGGACGCCATCGCAGCACAACACTGATGGCATCGTGTCGTTGGAAATATTTTCTAAGCGTCGAGGAGCGGCTTTAGCTCGTCCCACTCGACGACGGGCCGAGAACAAGTAAAGTTGTGGCAAACGTACACGGTGGGTTTGCCCGCAAATTGTTTTTTGCCGGCAAGCAGAGGCGAAATTTTCTCGAGAGAGTCGTCCGGGCTAGCCAGCTGCAACGTCATATTGGGCAAATATAGCGAATGAATTTTGGTCAATAGCCCCGCAGTCTCCGGGTCTTTCTTATCTCCAACCAAGACGACTTCCTTCGGTTTCTGAAGGTAGAAGTCCAAGGCGGCGAGCATGTGAGCAAAACCGAAGGGCTGATTTTCCATGGCGTTGTAGTATGCCCGTAAAATCCTCTCGGCGCGCTTCAAGTAATCCTCTTTTCCCGTATAGTGATAGAGTCTGAGTAATACTTGGGTCGCCACAGCGTTTCCTGACGGAATCGAGCCGTCGAAGATCGGTTTTGATTGTGCAATGAGTCGTTCGTGAGAGCGCCCGGTGTAAAAAAATCCGCCTCCCGCTTCGTCCCAAAACTCATGCAACATGATTTCAGCGAGTTCCAAGGCGCGGTCTAAGTGCGCACGATTCACAGTCGCCTCGAAAAGGTCCAAAAGCCCCGCTGCTAGAAAGGCATAGTCATCGAGATATCCTAGTATTTTGCCGGTTCCGCTCTTGTAGGTATGTAACAAGCGGCCCTCACGGAACATCTTGGTGAAAATAAAATCCTCGGTGCGATTAGCCGCTTCTAAATAGGCCGGGTGCCGGGAAATTTTTATAGCTTCCGCAAGTCCGGAAAGCATGAGCCCATTCCATGACGTCAAAATCTTTTCGTCACGGAACGGTTTGGGTCTCTTTTCTCGTTCTTGGAAGAGCTTCCCTTTAGCATCCGACACCAGTGACTCGATTTCCTTAAGGTCGCGCCGGAAAAACTTACTTGCCTGTTCCAAGGTCAGAATCGGATGGAGGATATTCTTTTCCTCGAAGTTGCCCGCTTCACTTACATCGTAAATGCGGCAGAAAATCTCGCTCGATTCCTCGCCGAGAATTTGGCTGATCTCTTCTTCAGTCCAGACAAAGAATTTTCCTTCTTCCCCTTCGCTGTCGGCATCCTGAGTCGAGTAGAATCCGCCCTCGGTGTGAAGCATCTCGCGCATCAAGTAGTTCATCGTTTCATCGACCACTTGCTTGAAAAGAGGCTCTCCCGTGACGCAATAGACTTGCGCGTAGATGCGGACGAGCTGGGCGTTGTCGTAGAGCATTTTCTCGAAATGGGGAACGAGCCATTTCGCATCCACTGAATAACGGTGAAATCCACCGCCTAGGTGATCGTAAATCCCCCCCTGGGCCATCTTTGTTAGGGTGTGGGTCACCATCTCCAGAAATCGGCGCCCCTTGGAGTGGTGGTAATGGCGCAAAAAAAGCTCGTAGACGCCAACATTGGGAAACTTGGGCGCCTTACCAAGCCCGCCATGGTCGGTGTCATAGGCTTGGGCCAGTTGTTCAGCACTTTGACCAATGATGTCAGACGAAAATGGCTGCTGACCTTCCGTGGATAGAGACATCCGCTGCAGCGCCGCGAGAATCTGTTCGACGCTTCTCTCGACATCTTGGGGCTTTTCACGATAGGCGTTGGCCACGCCCTGTAAGATTTTTGGGAACCCCGGAACGCCGTAGCGGTCCTCCGGTGGAAAATAGGTGCCGCCGTAAAACGGCTTGCCTTCGGGCGTAAGGAAAACGGTCATGGGCCAACCGCCGCGGCCCGTGAGCATCTGCACGGCATTCATGTAGATTTCATCAAGATCCGGCCGCTCTTCGCGATCGACTTTGATATTGACGAACAGATCGTTCATGAGCGCCGCGATCTTTTCGTCTTCGAAAGATTCGCGTTCCATCACGTGACACCAGTGACAGGCGGAGTAACCGATGCTTAATAGGATTGGCCGGTTTTCGCTTCTCGCCTTTTGGAATGCTTCGTCGCCCCAAGAGTACCAATCCACCGGATTGTGGGCGTGCTGAAGTAAATAGGGGCTTGTCTCATGAATGAGGTGATTGGTGTGTTTGTGTTCCATTTCAAGACGCTAACACAATCGACCGTAAGCGGAAACCGGCAGACTCAGGGTTTGGGTTGACTTTTTGGCCCACTATGCCAGGGCAGAGTTTTGGAAAATTTGCTCAATGACTGAAGGAAGCGCACTGAACCACATCGTATTGTACCCGTGTTTGGTTAATTTCTGGTGCTCCTCTTTGATCGGAGGATCCAGCCGTAGATTGTTGAATTTATCAGTACAACAATGACTCCAAGCGTGATCTGCACTTCACGAGTTAGCCCCTCGGGGTAAAGTATCGGGAGGACGTAGTGCGCGATAAAGTCGGAGGGGTAACCGCCTTGTCCTCCTTTCCTTCGGAGCCAGTTTTCGAGCGGTGTCAAAGGGCACACCCAGCCGAAAACTTCGACGATCGCGGCCCAGATAACAGCCAACAGATGAATCCAGACGAGGCGGCGCCACTTCGCGGCCAAGAGGCCGCCCAAGACCGCGAATACAACAAAAGCGACGTGAACCAAGACAATCAGATCGGCAAGCATTTGATAGGGTATTTGCAGCGTGTTCATTGCACTGGAAGAATAAGCTCAACATAAGCCAAAAGGTCGAGGCACGGAAGCCAGCCACAACGGAAACTCGCGCGCGTTTTTTAACTCTCGGTGGCGCTTGACCGTCCGTGTTTTAGCCCTTAGACTTTTGCCGACGGTCTGTTTTATGCAACTACATCGAATGATATGTCTAAAGTACATCAGGGCTGCAATCGCAGCCTGTTCCCTCTTGTTTTTGACCGTCGATGGGAATACCCAAGAGAAACAAAAACAATCGGTAACGCGGTCGTCTTCATCCCGAAAAACCGCTCCGGTGGACGCCGAGCTTGCCAGGTTGCGGGCTGAAGTCGTTGAGAAGATGAAGGAATCACGGGCCAGCGCTGAAAAGTTGCTGGCGATTCATGAAGAGGAAAAGACGAAGCTCACGACTGAATACCAGCGGCGGCGGGAGTTCTACCGTCAAGGGCTGATTTCTCGCTCTGAGCTGAACCAGGTGGAGCGAGCTTTGGCGGAGGCGATCGTCCGAGTAGAAGAGGACAAGCGGTGGCTCACGGAATCTGACATCGCGATCACAGAAGCAACCATGCGTGATGAGCTGCTCCGGTTGCCTGGTCTGGCCATAGGCGGCTATAGCGAAACCGGTACTTTGCTCCGCTTCAATGGCGGCGCGCCATGGTCTCTGGCAGATGCGCCAAAGATCGAGAAGTTTTTCTTGCAAACTTTCGGACGTGGGTTACCGGTTACGGCTTTTGGTCAAACGGCAACCCATGACCGCCTCAGGTTCGATCATCGAAACGCAATAGACGTAGCGCTCCATCCGGACAGCAACGAGGGGCGGTCGCTTCTCTCATATCTACGGCAGATGGGAATTCCTTTCATCGCCTTCAGGGGTGCAGTGCCGGGAGCCGCCACCGGGGCCCATATTCACATAGGTAACCCATCCGTGAGAACGGTTGTCAGTGCAGATCCCCAAAAGGAGTGTTGTAAGCGATAGAGCCGGTCTCTTCGTCACAATCGGTTGGAGACTTGGCGCGGAGCATCATCCCATGAGTGAAGTTGTAAATCTGATTAAAGCGTCAACCATCGTCGTTGTTCGGCCTGATCCCAACGGTGGCATCGAAGTTCTTATGACAAGGCGCCGTCCGGAGATGCAGTTCCTGGGGGGATTTTTGGTTTTTCCGGGTGGCGGAGTGGAAGATGAGGATTACTCCGAGAAGATGTTGTCCCTTTGCCGTGGTCTAACTCGATCAGACGCGCAGAAAATCCTCGGTGCCGACCTCGGTCCGGAGATGAGTCTAGGCCATTGGGTTGCAGCGGTTAGAGAACTTTTCGAAGAAACCGGAATCCATTTTTTCATTGATGAAAATGGCATGGCGCCCGATGGCTCGGCAGGCCATCTCGCAGAAAGATTAGGCGAGAAGCGCCAGGCTTTATCGAATGGCACTCTTGACTTACCGCGCCTGTTGGAATCCGAAAGGCTCTTTTGCGATTTGGGGCGCTTTAACTATCTCTTCCATCGCATTACACCCGAAAAATACCCGGTCCGATTTGATACCCGTTTTTACCTGGCTGCACTTCCTCCGAATCAGACTGCGCTTATCTCTTCCGAGGAAGTGTCCGAGAGTCTTTGGCTCACACCAACAATCGCGTTAGAAGAATCGGCATCCGGTAAGTTCCCCATGCTGCCGCCTACGATCATTACCCTGCGCAACCTGGCTGAACATGGATCATGGCAAAATCTCTGTACGGCTTTTTGTCTCTGTTGAAGCATAGATCCATCTTGCTCAGATCGAGGGACTTCTGGCCGCATAGGCGATCCCGCCTTTGACCTCAGTTAGATCCTTCATTTTGTTCGGAGTGTATTGAATATTTAGCCGATCATCCTGAGCAAGGTCGAAGGGTGGTCGGCGAGTTTTCACACAGTTTGGCAGAGCGAAGAGTCGATCCTCGCCTTGACTCTCTCGCTGATAGGGCGGTAAGCTTGGCGCCGTCTAAACCCGATTCATCGCACGCAATCACAAATTCATTTGGAGGATTCATGGCAGTCAAGAAAACAACGGGAATCACACCATCTGCCGTCCGGTTCGGTCGCGGCATCAATGCGGTGCGCGGCTCGAACTTCGGCGACACGTTGACGGGCACCGATAATCCCAACGAGACGGTCGAAATCTTCGAGGGGATGGCCGGCAATGACACCATCAGGTCCCGGTCGCCATGGATGCACAAAAGCGGGCCCTGATAGCCGCGCAGGGATTGGATGGGGCTATAGAGGGCCAGCTCTTCGAAGAAGCGGCGGGACATTTTCAGCTTGGACCACTCGGCTTTAAAGTCCACGTAGCCCTGGGCCTGCAGCTCGCCCATCAGCTCGGGTTGGCGGGCG
>Ga0137403_10005385_pt1 | contig 14864 bp, 9 predicted proteins | sample CZOMad2_1_16fung_FD_122057 | JGI IMG/M metagenome (GOLD analysis project Ga0137403, IMG submission 122057) | Vadose zone soil fungal communities from Angelo Coast Range Reserve, California, USA - CZOMad2_1_16fungal (Hybrid Assembly) | ecosystem: Environmental > Terrestrial > Soil > Vadose zone... | reverse complement strand
TCTCCTCATCGCCCACCAATGGCCGGGGAACTATGACGGTCACTTCGGGGACCGGAGGCAACGCCGTCATCTATATGATCTCTCCTTCGAAGTTCGTTGTGGTTTCACTGAGCGATCCCAATCCCGCAGTCTTGGAATTCGACCTATCTTCTTCTGCTCCTGTGTCCGTTACTCTTTCCTCGGTCTCGGTGAATCCGACGAGTGTCACAGGCGGGAACTCTTCTACCGGCACGGTGACGTTGAGTGAAGCCGCTCCCTCAGGCGGAGCAGTGGTCACGCTCTCAAGCAGCAACACGAACGTGGCCACAGTGCCATCCAGCGTGACAGTTGCGGCCGGAGCTACCAGCGCGACATTTACGGTCAGCACCAGCGCTGTTGCGGCATCAACCACCGTCAGCATCTCGGGAACCTACGGCGGCGTAGCCAGATCGGCTGCGCTCAGCGTGACGCCTGCGCCCCCACCGGCTCCGACCCTTTCCTCGCTCACGGTGAATCCCACGAGTGTCACCGGAGGAAATTCTTCTACCGGCACAGTGACCCTGAGTGGAGCAGCTCCCTCAGGCGGAGCAGTGGTCACGCTTTCGAGCAGCAACACGAACGTGGCCAGGACACCCTCCAGCGTGACCGTTGCTGCCGGAGCTACCAGCGCGGCATTTACGGTCAGCACCAGCGCTGTCGCGGCATCGACCACCGTCAGCATCTCGGGAACCTACGGCGTAACCAGGTCGGCTACGCTCACTGTGACGTCACCACCGCTCCCGACCGCGTCTTCACTGACGCTGAACCCGACAAGCGTTACAGGTGGTACGCAATCTTCCGCGGGTACAGTGACGCTGAGCGGGCCAGCCCCCGCAGGCGGCGCACAAGTTGCGCTCTCCAGCAGCAACGGCGCGGCTAGCGTGCCTTCTAGTGTGACCCTTCCGACGGGAACTTCCAGTGCAACCTTCCCGGTCAACACCAGCGCGGTGACGTCGTCGACCCCGGTCACTATCTCCGCATCTTATGGCGGCGTGACTCAGACGGCTTCACTCACCGTGACCGCCGCACCGAACTACACCCTGTCAGCATCGCCAACCAGCCTGAGCATCACACAGGGAAGCGGCGGGACGGCCACGGTCGCAGTCACTCCGCTGAACGGTTTCAGCGGCAGCGTCAGTTTGTCCGCCTCGGGTCTGCCGAGCGGCGTGACAGCGTCGTTCAGCCCCAACCCCGCCACGACGACGAGCACGATGACGCTCGCGGCCAGCAACGCAGCCACAGTCGGCACGGTCACGGCGACCATCACAGGTACATCTGGCACTTTGACGCGTACGACTACCATTACCCTCACTGTAACGCCCCCACCCCTGCCAACGGTTTCTTCGCTAACGCTGAGTCCGACCGGCGTTATTGGGGGGACGCCCTCCACTGGCACGGTGACGCTGAGCGGTCCAGCGCCGGCGGGTGGTGCCCAAGTCGCGCTTTCCAGCAACAATAGCGCGGCTAGCGTGCCTTCCAGCGTGATCGTTCCAGCTGGAGCCACCAGTGCGACCTTCAGGGTTAACACTTCCATAGTTCTCATCTCAACTTCCGCCACGATATCGGCTTCTTACAACGGCACGAGTCGGACGGCCACCCTTGCACTGTTGTTGTAGCAACTTGGAAATATCGCCGTAAGGGTCAATCGAAGATTATTTGAGGTCAGGCCGAAGTCGGAGTAAGCGGGAATACGGATGCAACTTGGTCTAACGCCAGCCATGACCATGTCACTGAGATCATTTGATGATTCGTCTCAATTCGACAACGGTTGTGTGGTCACTTGTATGTGCGCGAACGCGGCCTGCTCTTCTGTTGCTGCTCCTGTTCACGCTCGCCAACTCGATCGCGTGTAATCGGCTCAACGCCAGCAAACCAAGCGGGAATACTGTTTTTCTCAATCGCGACCTTTCCACGAGGGATCTATCGCAATGGACCCATCGCGACTTCGGCTTGGGCACCGATGCGGGTTCGAACGCGCGCGGCGCCGGGTACCTTTGGTATCACCCTGACGCTGGGGGACGCGGAGCCGCGGGGATAACAGTCACTCCAACTGCACACGCTTCGCCAGCAGCCAACAGTGACAGCGTCTTCTTGTGGGAGCCGAGACAGTCTTGGAATTACCAACCTTACGAAATCTGGCTGCGCACGTCGGTAATGTTTCCATCCGCAACGGCAATCTCGTCGAGCGGTCTCAGCGGGGAAGCACCCTTCGCGCCCACCACGGGGGAGTGGAATTGGTTCCTGGTGTTCCACAACGATAGCGGCCCCTTACCGGGCTGCGCGAAGGAATTCGGCAACATATCGCTCGACGTGAAGACAGACGATCCCGTGGTGAGCGGTGTCTTCGGAACGAAGAATGTCCGTATGGCGTTACGTATCATGGGCGGGAACGACTGCTCTCCGAACATTGTGTGGGTCGATGGTCCTCCCCTCCAATGGGACCACTGGTACGAAATACTCTTGCATATCAAGTGGGATCCCAAGGGTGGGATTGCCGAGTGGTATCTGGACAACCTGAGCGTCCCGTACTACTCGAATCTGAAGGTCCCGACGCTGTTCACCCGTCCGAAGGGGTATGTGAGCCCAAGTTACACAACTCTGACGATTTCCAACTATCGCTTGCACGCGCCGTGGAACTCAACCATCTATGTGGGGCCACTGATCGTGGGTTCGACCAGAAGTTCTGTGCTGGACCGTTTCTAACGATGAATATAGAGGCGGAGCCAACACGTTCCGCGGAACGTAATTCATTGCCGATCTGGTGTCAACGCACCATCTCGGTACTGATTTCAAAGAGTGCGACCTACCCCCGCGCGGGGAGTAGGTCGCACTGGACCGCATAACCAAAAGGGTGGGCCCTCGCCCGGCCGGGTTTTGGTTGAGTGCTCCCGGGAGTTAGGGTGTCAGTGAGGCGCCGTTAGCGGGGACACTGGGTGGTGCGCATGTTCCGGCGTTGAGGTTGCTGCTCATTCCACTCATGATGTTGCCGGTGCCGATGTCGCTGGCGTCCGTGACATAAATGCCGGAGCTTAGCCCCGACCCAAATGAGTTGTTGTTGATACAGGCATTTTTGCTGCCGTTTTCAATATAAATGCCAATGGAACCAGGTCCGTCAATGTTGGCGTTGTGGATGTAAGCGCTATTGGAGCAGCAGGGAGAGCTGTCGTCAAAGGCGATCACGTACTGCCCGGCGACGCCAATATAGGTTCCTCCGTTTATTTCTATATTATTGTTATTATCGCTGACCCAGATTGCAAATCCAGCATTCCCGGTCACGGTGCAATTGTTGAAGGTATTGTAGTGATTGCTCCCCTGATTGTTGCCGTTGGACACGTCCCCGTACAAAGCGATGCCGGAATTGTTGGGGCTGCCCACATTATTGGTAACTTTGCAGGTGTTCCAGACATTGTGGTGCGAAAAATATTCCAGCGTTATTCCTTGGTAGTAGGCCGCCTCGCTGCGGTTCACGCTGATATTGTTGAAGGTGTTGTGAGATGAAGAGTTCGTTTTAAACGGGCGCCCGCTCCCCGTGCCGGTGGCGTCGACTGAAATATTGCTGAACGTCCCGTTGGCCTCCCTGAAGGGAATGAAGCCAAAGGCTCCTACGTTCATGTTGCTGATGGACACTCCATTGACGTTGAGGTTGCCTTGCTGCTGCAGCGATACGGCGGAGCCGCCGATACTGCCTCCATTATTCGTACCGGCATGGGTAATGGTGATGCTCGCGTAGGAATTGTTATATCCATTGATGCTGGCAATGGCGCTCCAGGCGACATTCTGCGCGGTGAGATTGCCGACGGTTAGATTGACGGCATTGAGGACGCCGAGGGCATAATTGGCGGTTCCCGAACCGTCCAAAACCAAGTCGTGAACACTGACGCCGCTTACCGGGTTAAGAAGCTTCTGAACCCAAGGGACGCAACAACTGAGGTCGTAGGCGTGGTGCACCGCGGTTTCTACCGTGGCGGTATTGCCGCTGAGGCCGGTGATCTTAAGCACCTCGCCGCGGCACCCTGAACCACCGCAGTTGGAGTGCGAAGTGTCGGAGGTGGAAACGGCTTCCTCCAGGTAGAGGTAGTCTCCGACGCCGGCGCCGATGGCGGAGAAGTTGGCCTGGAACGTTTTGTCCATGTCCGCGGTGGTAGCGGTGATGGGAGTTGGCGAGCTGAGACTCTGGCTAGCGCCCACCTGCAGGATGGTGGAACCGCCGCCGGAATTGCGAATGGTGACTCTGCCGGCAGCACAACCGGTCTGCCCATTGATCGCTACGTTGTTCTCCGTGATTGCGGTAAGCCCTGCCGATATCTTGTATGTTCCGCAGGGGAAGAAAAGTTGGTAGCCGGGTTGCAGGGCCGCAATGGCGTTGTTGATGGCTGTAGTGTCATCGGTGGAACCGTTGCCCGTCGCGCCATAGGTAGTGACGTTGACTGTCGTCGCCGTCGCTCCGGTTCCGGACAGCGCGACGGTGGTGGGAGAGTTGGTGGCGTTGCTCACCACAGTGACAGTGCCGACCAAGCTGCCGGCGGCTGTGGGTGTAAAGGCCACATTCAAGGTGAGCGACTGATTGGGCGTTAGAGTGGTACCGGCGGTAACGCCGCTGGCGTTAAATCCTGTACCGGGCATGGTCACACTTGAAATTGTGACGTTCGAGTTTCCATTATTGGTTAGCGTGGCGCTAAGTGAACTGTTACCGCCCACGCGCACAGTTCCAAAGCCCAGACTACTCGGGTTGGTGCCGAGCAGGAACGTTGCGGCAACCCCGGTCCCGCTCAGGGGAATCGCCAGTGGAGAATTGGAGGCGTTGCTGACCAGTGACACGCTACCCGGCGCGCTGCCGACCCCCGCCGGAGTGAAGGCCACGTTGAAATTCGTGCTTTGTCCTGGGTTAAGCGTTACGGGAAAAGTTAGACCGCTGAGAGAGAAACCGCTTCCTGAAACTTGCGCCTGAGAAAGAGTCAAGTTGGCCGTGCTGGAGTTCGTTAGTTTAATGGTTTGTGTATTAGTGTTCCCCGTCAAGACGCTCCCAAAACTAACGCTCGCCGGTGTAACCGAGATCTGGGTCGCACTCACAGTGAGGGTAGCCGCGCTGCTTGTCACACTCCCGGCGGAGTTGCTGACTACTACGGTGAACTGCACTCCATTGTCAGAACTGGTCGTGGCCGCTGTCGTGTAGCTCGACGAAGTGGCCCCAGAAATGGCCGTGCCATTCCTTTTCCACTGATAGCTGAGCTGGGCAGTACCTGCGGCGGTTACGTTGAAGGAGGCGGCGTTCCCTGCGGTGACCGTCTGGCTGCCTGGCTGGGTGGTGATCGAAGGCGCCACAGAAGCGCCCACTGAAAAGCTGGCGCTGTCGACTTCGCTTGCACCACCTGGAAGCGTGACTAACTGCGTGATTGTGTGCGTTCCCTTAGCGACGCTATTTGTGTTCCAACTGTATGCCGTTCCGTCATTGGCGGTGCCCGCAAAATCAAAGGGTACGATCGATTCGCAATGTGTTGCCGTCCTCGTCATAGATGGATTGTCCAGCCAATAGCAAACCCTGCTGATGCCCGTGGGACTGTAATTTTGAAGGTTCGAGGCGTAGCTCGTAAATACGTAAACAGAGCCCGATACAACCGCTCCCTGCAGTGTGCTGGCGTTACTGCGATTAGTATGAGTCGAGACTGATAATGCGTATGTGGGACTTGCCTGCGCAGGTCTACTCGCCAGCGAAGCTAAAAATAGGACAAAGGCTCCCACGAACAAACGTAAAAATCTTCTAATTTTCAACGAAATATCCCCCAAAGGTTTTTTTTGTGGGCCCTTTCGAAGCCGGTGTCTTGTGGGGGGCTGGGGGGCTGGGTGGACAAACGACAAATTGGAAGGACAGGTCTCTAGGTTCCGAGAACTACTGAGCAGTCTGTGGCCGGCGTGCCCGCGCCGAGATTCCTATTCACTTCGTAAGACTTCGGCCCACGGGATGGAGGTTAAATTAGGGAAGTCTCTAAGTCTGTCGGCAGGGAAATGATTCTTGTGTCAGACCTTATATTCCGAGATTGTCCCGTATTGTCCTACACTAGGACAGGTGCGACCTGTACCAAATGCCAGCTGTACGGGCGCTCCCAAGCAACGTATTCTGCAGTGATTCGAGGAACTGAATTCACAACGGATAATTTTTGCCAAAACGCCCGGCTATGCAAATCCGTCCGAGAGGGATGCTATGGACGCTCGCAGGTTTGCCGGGCCGGAGGCCCAGGACCGAAGTTCTGCTGTCTCATTTCCAAACCAAACGGTCCTAGGCTTATATCCCGAGCTTGTCAGGGAACTGCCCGTGGGCGTAGTCCTCTTGCTATTGGAAGACCCTTCCGACGTCAAGACATTCAAAATTGTTGATGCCAATCCCGCCGCCGCAGAAATGACTGGGTCGACAACTCGAACGCTCCTAGGAAAAACTCTGGCGGATTTTCCCAAACTGCTTGATACGTCAGTCCCTGGCCAATGGCTTGCCGCCCTACGCTCAGGGGCGCCACGGGATTTAGGAGAGATTTCCTACGGTGACGAACGCATACGGCAGGGAGTTTATTCTGTGCGAGTCTTTCCTCTTTCCAGTAACTTCCTGGGAGTGGCATTTGAAAACGTTACTGATCGTAACGTTGCGGATAGAATGCTGCGAGATAGTGAGGAGCGCTTTCGGCTGCTTGTCCAAGGCGTTCAGGAATATGCCATTTTTCAGTTGGATCCGATGGGACACGTGGTCAGTTGGAACGCTGGCGCCGAGCGCCTAAAGGGCTATGCCTCGGAAGAGATCATCGGGAAACATTTCTCTGTCTTCTATCCTCAAGAAGACCTGGTGAATAGCAAGCCTCGGCATATTTTGGCGAAAGCCGTCCAGCTTGGACAAAGCGAAGATGAAGGCTGGCGAATCCGCAAAGATGGATCCCGTTTTTGGGCCAGCGTGGTCATCACAGCCCTGCGCGACCCCAAAGGGAGTCTGCTCGGGTTCGCCAAGCTCACACAGGACATGACTGAGAGGCGCGAGAAACAGGAGGCGTTGACTAAAGCCAAAGAACTACTCGAGCTTCGGGTCAAACAACGCACAGCCGTTCTCACTCGTGTAAACCAGGAGTTGCGAACAGAGATCGCGGACCGAGAACGCGCTGAAGAACAACTCAAGACGTCGCGCGATCGACTCCGCGCCCTGGCGGCCCGTCTCCAGACCGTGCGCGAAGAGGAGCGAACCTCCATCGCCCGTGAGATCCACGATGAACTTGGACAGGCTTGCACAGCAATCAAAATGGATCTTGCGTTGATTGGCCGCAAGCTGACCACGAAGCAGACCCAGCTCCGAACCAAGGTGGACTCGTCCGTGCAAATAGTGGACAACATGATCGCTACTTTGCGCAGAATTGCCTCGGAACTCCGGCCGAGAACATTGGATGATCTCGGTTTGCCGGCCGCGCTTGAATCGCAGGCTCAGGAGTTCGAGGGCCGAACCGGAATTCGTTGCAGCGTGACATTACCGCATGAACCGCTCACGCTCGACACGGATACATCCACCGCCATCTTTCGAATCTTTCAGGAATCGCTGACCAATGTCGCGCGCCACGCGCATGCCTCGCTGGTGGAGGCCAGCTTGAAAGTGGAAAAAGTTCGAATCGTTTTTCAAGTTTTCGACAACGGCCGGGGCTTTGATCCCCGAGAAGCTAACGTGCATAAGTCCCTTGGCCTTGTGGGGATGCAAGAGCGCGCTCTCATGCTCAATGGAGATTTCAAGATTGAAGGCGTGCCAGGTGTCGGAACAACCATGACACTGACGATTCCGCTCCCGCCCTCGGTTTCGGGAGGAAAAATTAGGAATGAAGGTTCTGATAGCTGACGATCATGCTGTCTTTCGTCGAGGACTTAGAGAGACCCTGGCAGAAGTATTTTCCAAAGTCACCTTCGGAGAGGCAAAGACCGCTCAGGAAGCCGTTGGATTAGTTCACCGGCAGGACTGGGATCTCGTGATTCTCGACATTAGCATGCCTGGCAAAAGCGGACTTGACATCTTGGATGACGTGAAGCGTTTGCGCCCAAAGTTGCCGATTCTTCTTCTAAGCATGCATCCCGAGGAACAATTTGCCCGCCGGGCACTCAAATCGGGAGCGGCCGGTTATTTGACGAAAGAGAGCGTGCCGGAAGAACTGAAAGCGGCGGTCAGAAGAGTAGCTGCCGGTGGTCGATACGTGAGCGCCGCCTTGGCCGAGAAGTTGGCGGTGGACCTGAGGGAAGGAGCCGACACGCCTCTCCACGAACTCTTGTCGGACCGTGAGTTTCAGGTGCTGCGGATGATAGCGTCGGGGAAGACCGTTAAACAGATAGCGGAAGAGCTTTCTCTTAGCGTGAAAACCGTGAGCACCTATCGCGCGCGGATTCTAGAAAAGTCCGGCATGAAAACAAACGCACAACTGATTCGTTACGCACTTCAAACTCAACTGGTGGACTAGAGCGAAATGGTGGCCAGAAGGCGTACCCATTTTCGACGCCCTTGAACTCGTGAACGCACTATGTGGGGCGAACCCTGTCATGGGCACTTCATTTTGTCCTACATTAAATTACTGTTTCAACCTGATGTATTTCCGCGTCGTTCTGCGGTTCTATATACCTAGGAGAATAGTGCTCGAGGAGAATGCAGATGAAAGTCTTTATCGCCGATGATTCGAGTGCAGTTGCGGAACGTCTCACGGACCTGTTGGAGGAGGTACCCGGAGCGCAACTTGTGGGACGAGCGGGCGACGTGCCGGAAGCCGTGCGCAGTATCCAGAAAATGAAGCCGGACGCGCTCATCCTCGACCTTCAAATGCCCGGAGGGAGCGGTCTTGATGTTCTTCGAGCGATTCGCGGGGACCATCCCCGGCTCTATGTTCTAATTTGCACGAACTACCCATACCCCAAGTATCGCGAGGAATGCATGACTGCTGGAGCGAATTTCTTCCTCGATAAGTCAGCGGAATTCGAAAAGATCCCCGTCATCCTTCGCGAATTGATCCAGAACGAGGCTAAGATTTCTCCCCCCACTCGCTGAGTGAGTGCCAGGGCATTTTGTTAGGAACCGGCAAAAACTACGGCGCCATTTTCCCCTTACTTGGTTGCCCGGCTAGTATCTCGAGGGTGCTGGCCTGGCGCGGTGAGACCCAAGTCCCACCGCCCATTTGGGCGGCGCCGGTCAAGGCGGAATTTTTGCGCGTAGTTCTCTGAATCTGGGAAGAACAAGAACTGCTGATTTGCGCCCAGGTTAGAGGAAAGTGCGAGTTGCGGGGTCGCAATCTATGGCACGGACGGGCCACAGACTCCCAACGTCAGGTTGCTGCCTAGAAGATTAAGTATGTTACCCAAACCCTGGTCGCCGCTGCTGTTGGCGCTGATGGCGGCAGCCAGACCCGAGCCGGTTGCAAAGGTGTTGTTGTTCACACAGGCGTTAGTGGCTTGCGTGTCTAGGTAGATCCCCTGTCGACCTGGGCCGTTGATGGTGGCGCCAGTAATGAGGGTGGCATCACCCTGGATGTCCATCACTGCTTCAGAACCGTTCGATCCCGTGAAAGTTCCACCGCTGACGGTATTGTGGCTGTCCTGCGCCAAGCCGAGGGCGTCGAAGCCGCTGATGTAAAACTGCACGTTACCGTTGCCCGACACCGTGCAGTTTTGGAAGGAATTGTACTGGTTGAAGTTTCCGAAAGTATTGATTCCAGCATTGCCCGTACCCGTCCCCGCGGTCCCGTTGTTCATGACGACGCAACCATTGAAGGTGTTGTGGGAAGAGTAGTAATTAAGGGCGATGCCGTTATAGTCTGCGGCGCCGTTCTTGGACGTGAGCGAGTTGAAGGTGTTATAACGCGAAGCGTGAACTTTGACCGGGCGTCCGTAGGCCCCACTTGCATCAACGGTGATATTGGTGAAAGTACCGTTCGCTGCGCCGGAAACCTCAAATCCGAAGGCGACGGGGCCAGATCCCGGATTCAGGTTTGAAATGGAAGCGCCATTGACGGATGGATTGCCCTGGACCCACAAGCTCATTGCCGTTCCATTGAGGTTGCCGGCCCCGCTCACGGTCACGTTATTCCAAGCCAGATTAAAGTCGCTGTTTCCATATAAAGCCGTGAACACGACGTTTCTGGACGTAACCCCAGTGACCGTGGAGTCCACAACTCCTAACATCAGCAAGCCATAATTCTCCGTGCCCGATCCATCCAAGGTGATGTCTTTGACTGTAATTCCGGCGACGGGGTTCAATAGTTTCTGGACGACGGCCGCGTTCAGGAGTGGGTTATAGGTGTCGTGCAGGGCCGTAGTGACTGTGATCGTGTTTCCTGAAACGGAAGCCACCTTCAGCAATTCTCTTCTGCAGCCCGACACGTCACAGCCCGTGTCATGGCCTGGAGCGGTATCGGTGGAATAATCTTTGCCGCCTTGGCTGATGTAAATGTAATCGCCCGCGGCAACGCCGAGGTTTGAAACCGTCGTAAAGCTCGTGTCTAGTTCATTTGCGGTAGCACTTAATGCGACTGTCGGGCCGTAAGAGCCCATGAACGAGCTATTTCCTACGACCATGATATTGCCGTTCGCGGTAGCGCCCTGTATCACTGCGCAGTTGCTTCCGTCGATGGCTACGTTGGCGGTACTGATGGATAGTTGCGAGGTAATCAGGTAGTGGCCGCAAGGGAATAAGAGGGTGTCGCCGGGCGAAAGGGCCGCGATGGCGTTGTTGATGGCCGCAGTATCGTCGGTTGACCCGTTGCCCGTCGCGCCGTAGTTCAGGACGTTGATGGTCGCCGTAGTGCCTGGCCCCGTGCCGGACACCGTAAGCATAGCCGCGTTGCTGGTTATGCTCCCGGCGCTGTTGCTAACCATCACAGTGAACAGCGCCCCGTTGTCGGGACTTGTCGCTGCCGGGGTCGTGTAGCTAGAGGAAGTCGCCCCCGAAATAGCCGCACCGTTCTTGTTCCACTGATAGCTTAGCGGAGCAGTGCCCGTGGCAGTCACGCTGAAGGAAGCCGTTTGGCCTGCTGTCACCGTCTGGCTACCCGGTTGCGTCGTAATTGAAGGTGCCACCGGGGCCATATTCACGGTAGGTGTCGCCGCGACCCCGCCAGAACATCCGAAATTCACAATTGCAAGTAGCAAAACCAAGAAAACAAGGCCCAAACGAACGATCATGCCCCCTAGCTTTCTTTTCCCGGCGCCTGGTTTATACGTAGGGTAGGAGCCGAACTCGACCAAGGCCAACCCGAAAATCCAATGAGTCTTACTTACCTTTTTATTATGAACACAGTCTGAGTCGATTGCTCGCGAGGAGGCAACTGGCCAGGTGGTCAGAACTTAGACACTGGCCTGGCCCTGCCCTAATGGGTAGTCAGTCTTGGTTCCTGAGCTCGCGAAGTGAGGCACGTCAAGTGTTACATAGGGAAGCGTCGTATTCGGTATCAAAGAGACGTCTGAACGCGCCTTTTTATTACTGAAAGGTTGCATACATAGACGTGTTAACGGTGCTCGTACCCCCTACTGGCCCATAAGTAGCAGGCCAGGTCCCGAAGAGCTGCGAGTTAATCCATGTTGAGGAGCCTCCCGTGTTATCCAATCGGAGGTTGTTCGCATTGCTGGCGAGACCGTTGGTGTTGTAAGCAAACCAATAGAAGGCGTTGGCCGTAACCGGAGCGCTGATCGGGATGGTATTCCACGAATCAGCCACAAGCGTCTGTGAGGCGCTTTGCGCAATGAGCGCACCCGGCGTTCCGTTGTTGTCGGCATAGATCGCGACCTGGAACTGATTATTGGGAAAAGCTGAGATTGGGGAGGCGACAAAAACGGACATGGAGATGACCGTTGCATTCTGAGCGGTCATTTGATACCGCGAGGCGGCGGCGGTATTTGACATGGTGCTGCCGACGCCCGCGCCTTGGACGGCATGTCCAAAAATGTTGGCTGGCGTAACGCTGACGGTGGCTGAGGCCGTCTTGCTCGGATCGGCTTGGCTGGTGGCTGTGACGGTCACGGTCGCAATGGTGCTCACGGCCGGGGCGGTAAACAATCCAGAGCTTGATACCGATCCCGCAGTGGCCGACCAAGTGACTGCGGTATTGGTCAAGCCAGTGACGGTTGCGGTGAACTGTTGAGTGCCGCCGGAGGCGACGGTTGCTGCCGTCGGTGAGATGCTAACGGGGGCGCTAGGTCCGCATGTTCCGCCGAGGAGGTTGCTGGTCAAGCCGTTCAGTAGGTTGCCGGTGCCCACGTCGCTGGCGTCCGTGACATTAATCCCTGTAGTTAATCCCAGCCCAAAAGTGTTGTTGTTGATGCAGGCATTTTTACTGCCGTTCTCTATAAAAATGCCGATGGAACCCGGTCCGTTAATCGTGGCGTTGTGGATGTACGCATTGTTTGTGCAGCAGGGAGCACTGTCGTCAAAAGCCAGGACGTACTGCCCGGAAACGCCGCTATAGGTGCCTCCATTTATTTCTAGATAGTTGTTATTATCATTTACCCAGAGCGCGAAACCGGAATTTCCGGTGACGGTGCAGTTGTTGAAGGTATTGTAGTGATTGCCCCCTTGATGATTGCCGTTAGCTAAGTCCCCATACAGAGTTATGCCGGAATTGTTCGGGCTACCGACATTATTGGTTACTTTGCAGTTGTTCCAAACGTTGTGATGAGAAAAATATTCTATCGTTATTCCTTGGTAGTACGCCCCTTCATCGCGGTTGGTGCTGATATTATTGAAGATGTTGTGAGCCGCAGAGTTTGTCTTGAACAAGCGGCCCGATCCCGTCCCTGTCCCGTCGACCGAAATGTTGCTGAAGGTTCCATTGGCCTCCCTGAAGGGAATGAAGCCAAAGGCTCCTACATTCAGGTTGCTTAGGGATACCCCGTTGACATTGAGGTTGCCCTGCTGCTGCATGGATACGGCGGAACCCCCGATGCTGCACCCGTTATTCGTGCCGGCATGTGTAATGGTAATAGTCGAGTATGCATCGTTGTATCCGTTGACAGCCGCGATCGCGCTGCAGGAGATATTTTGCAAGGTGAGATTGTTGACATTCAAGTTGACCGCATTGAGAACGGCCAGAGCATACATCGCAGCTCCCGAGCCGTCCAAGACCAGGTCGTGGACGCTGACCCCGCCTACGGGGTTAATAAGCTTCTGGACCCAAGGCACATCATTGATGTCATAGACGTGATGCACTGCCGTCTCGATCGTCGCCGTGTTGCCGCTCAGGCCGGTGATCTTAAGCACCTCACCGCGGCACCCCGAACCGCCGCAGTTGGTGTGACTCGTGTCAGTGCTTGAAACGGTTTCCGACAAGAAGACATAGTCCCCGACCCCGGCGCCGATGGCGGAGAAGTTGGCCTGGAAAGTCTGGTCCAGATCTGCGGTGGTAGCGGTTATGGGAGTCGGCGAGCTAAGATTCTGGCCGCTACCGATCTGCAGGATTGTTGAGCCGCTGCCTGTGCTGCGAATGGTGACCGCACCACAGCCGGTCTGGCCCGCAATCGCTACGTTGTTCCTCGTAATTGCGGAAAGTCCTGCCGAGATCTTGTATGTTCCGCACGGGAAGAACAGCTCGTAGCCCGGTTGCAGAGCCGCAATGGCGTTGTTGATGGCTGCGGTGTCGTCTGTGGAACCGTTGCCCGTCGCGCCGAAGCTGGTCACGTTGATTATCGTTGTGGCCGAATTGACGGTGAGGGAGGCGGCGCTGCTGGTCACACTTCCGGCGGTGTTGCTGACCACGGCGGTGAACAGCGCCCCGTTGTCGGAACTCGTTGTAACTGGAGTGGTGTAGCTGGTGGACGTCGCCCCAGAAATAGCCGCGGCGTTCTTTTGCCACTGATAGCTGAGCGGGGCGGTGCCAGTCGCGGCCACGCTGAAGGAAGCTGTCTGGCCTGTGGTGACCGTCTGGCTGCTTGGCTGCGTGGTGATCGAAGGCGCGACCGGAGCCGCGTTGACCGTGAGAGTGGCTGCGCTGCTGGTCACACTCCCCGCCGTGTTGCTGACCACCACGGTGAACAGCGCTCCGTTATCAGAGCTAGTGGTAGCCGGTGTCGTATAGGTGGACGAAGTCGCACCACTAATCGCCACGCTGTTTTTCCGCCACTGATAGGCGAGAGGGGCGGTGCCCGTGGCGGCCACGCTGAAGGAAGCGGTCTGGCCTGCCGTAACGGTCTGGCTTGCTGGCTGGGTGGTGATCGCAGGGGCCACCGGAGCCGCACTCACCGTGAGAGTGGCCGCATTGCTGGTGACGCTTCCCGTTGCATTGCTGACCAACACAGTAAACTGTGCGCCGTTGTCCGAGCTCGTCGTTGCTGGAGTGGTGTAGCTGGAGGAAGTGGCTCCGGGGATAGCCACACCGTTCTTATTCCACTGATAGCTGAGCGGAGCAGTGCCTGTAGCGGCCACGCTGAAGGAAGCGGTCTGGCCCGCCGTGACAGTCTGGCTTGCTGGCTGCGCGGTGATCGAAGGAGCTACCGGAGCTGCACTCGCTGTGAAGTTCACTCCTGTGATGTTCGCTCCATTCACGGTCGCGCTTTGATTTCCGGGCGTGAAAGCATAGCCCGTGTGCTTCGGTGTAACCATGTAAGACCCATTCGCCAGTCCGGCAAACGTGTAATTGCCGGAACCGTCCGCTGTGGCAGAGGCACTCGCCCCTCCGCTCAGAGCCACCGTCGCCCCGTTGCCGACTGCCGTCGGATTGATCGTGCCGGAAAGACTAAAACCAGATGTATTGAACTTGTTGCCACCGTGCCCGTGGTTACCCTTGGAGTCGGTCGAATTGACTTGGTAATAGTAGGTCGTGCCAGCAGCCAAACCGGAAAGCGTCATTTGGTGGCTCGTGACCATC
>Ga0137403_10005384_pt1 | contig 14865 bp, 7 predicted proteins | sample CZOMad2_1_16fung_FD_122057 | JGI IMG/M metagenome (GOLD analysis project Ga0137403, IMG submission 122057) | Vadose zone soil fungal communities from Angelo Coast Range Reserve, California, USA - CZOMad2_1_16fungal (Hybrid Assembly) | ecosystem: Environmental > Terrestrial > Soil > Vadose zone... | reverse complement strand
GTTTCCGGAGATGATTGTGCCGGATGACCAGTGGGCCAATTTTCTGAGAGATCGCCAGGGCGCCGTTGCCGGCGCCAAAACGGCCGAGCGATTCGGCTGGAAAATCGGGGATCGCATTCCCATCAAGACCACGCTTTACGGCGGCGGTTCCTGGGAGTTCAATCTCGTCGGCATTTATCACGGCAAGCGCCCGCAGGATGACGAGACGCAGTTCTGGTTCCAGTGGGACTATTTCGAGGAGAAAGTTCCAGAGCGTGTGAAGGGCCAGATAGGGTGGTACGTGTTGCGCGTTGACAATCCTGACGATTCGCCGCGCATCGCGAAAGCCGTCGACGAGGAATTTGCCAACTCACCTTTCGAAACCAAGACGCAGACGGAGTCCGCCTTCGCCGCAAACTGGGTGAAGCAGTTCGGCAACATTCAATTTCTGATTGTTTCTATCGGCACGGTGGTTTTCTTCACGCTTTTGCTCGTCACTGGTAATACCATGGCGATCTCCGTCCGCGAACGTACGTCAGAACTTGCAGTGTTCAAAGCCATCGGCTTTTCGGATCGCGCAGTTCTGTTTTTTGTTCTCACGGAGGCGTTGACGATTGCACTGATTGGCGGTTTCCTCGGCATCCTGGGTGCGCTGGTGGTCGTCCCGGCTCTGGGGAAGGCGCTTACTGGGCTGTTGCCAAGCATTGTTCTAGCGCCTTCGATGCTGGTGTTTGGCCTGGCTCTGGCTATTTTGGTGGGATTTGCCAGCGGTGTAATTCCCGGGGTCAGTGCAATGCGATTGCGCGTCGTCAACGCCCTCAGGAGGGTATAGGAATGTTGCCCAAGCTTTTCGTCGGATTTGTGGTAACTCTGGCGGCGGTGTTTGTTTTGCTGCTCGGGCTGACCATCCTTGTGGGGCTGATCGCGCCGCTGTTTAACACCGTTCCGGTATCGTACAACTTTCGGAGCATCCGCGCGCGATGGCCTTCCACGATCGTCGCGGTGCTTGGAATCGCCGGCACAGTCGGCGTGTTTGTGGCGATGCTTTCGCTGGCCAAGGGATTTAAAGCCACACTGGTTGCTTCGGGTTCCGCGGGGAATGTGCTGGTGATGCGGGCGGGCTCCGCATCGGAAATGCTGGGCGGCATCACGCTCGATTCGATTCGAATAGTTCAGGATGCACCGGGAGTGGCGCATGACGCCTCCGGCCCGCTGGTCACCCAGGAAGTTGTGGGAGTGGTGCCGATTCCCCTGATCAGCACCGGCACGGATGCGAACGTGCAGGTCCGCGGAGTGTCACCAAACGTTTTGCAAATCCGCAATTTCGTCAAAATCGCCAAAGGGCAGATGTTCCAAGCAGGGCTATCGCAAATAATTGTGGGCAGGAATGCCACGAATACTTACTCCGGCTTGAAGTTGGGCGATTCTGTCAACATGGGCGGCGGCCATTGGCAGGTTGTGGGCATTTTTGACGCCGGCGGATCGTCATTCGATTCGGAAGTGTGGTGCGACGCAAAAATCCTGAGCCAGGTTCTGCAGCGCCCGCCGAACATTTTCCAGTCGGCGACGGTCCACCTCACTTCACCTGCGGCGTTTCAGCAGTTCAAGGATTCCGTCACGTCGGACCCGCGATTGACCGTCGATGCGGTTCGCGAAGTGGACTATTACGCGAAGCAATCGACGGTGATGACACGACTGATCACTGTGTTGGGCGGAATTGTTGCGCTGATCATGGCGGTGGGGGCGGTATTTGGCGCATTGAACACGATGTATTCGGCGGTGGCCGAACGGGGTCGCGAGATTGCCACTATGCGAGCGCTCGGATTTTCCACTTTGAACGTTTTGCTTTCGTTCCTGTTCGAAGCGTTATTGATTTCCATCGCGGGCGGGATCCTGGGCTGCCTTGCCGTGCTTCCGTTGAACGGGCTTACCACCAGCACGATGAATTTTCAGACGTTTTCGAACCTGGCGTTCGCATTCAAGATCACGTTTGACTTGTTGCTGATGGGGATTCTGTTCGCGCTAGTCATGGGAGTGTTGGGCGGCCTGCTGCCTGCGATTCGTGCTTCGATCCGTCCGGTCGCCGTTGCGCTGCGCGAACTGTAATCCGCACAGCGGCCGCCTTCTGAGGTAAAAAAATAAGTTTCTGGGAGTAGTTGAAGTTGAGGTTCTTCGGGCATCCTCGTCGGATGCCCTCAGAATGACAACGTCACAATCTATGTGAATGCCAGGGTACCAACTACACGCCCTAGAACCGTTGCTCTTCAATCCGCCGTGAAGCGGGATTGTAGTCGCAATAGCGCACCCACTTTGGCCGCACCACGAAATACGTCATGCCCGCCCAATTTTCCCGGGCTGGCCCGTCTGGGAATTTCTGGAAATAGATTGGCTTGTATTTTGCCAGGGCAGCGCCTTCCAGTTCTTCCGCCTCACCTTCGTATTGCACGGTGACTTCCGTGGTGCAGCCAACCACCCATGCCACGCGCGAATTTGATTTCAAGTTCGGATATTTTCGCGAACTGCGCACGGTATCGAAAATAATTTCCAGTTCCGGCGTGACTGCGAATCCCATCAGCGCCGCTTGCGGATGGCCGGAATTCGTTGCGGTAGAGAGCACGCCAAGTCTTTCGCTGTCCATAAACCGGAACACTGCCTGAACATCCATTTTCTTCTCCTGGGCCGGTTCGGCGGCATCCCGTGCATGTTACACTCACTTTTTCCCAGGAGACACCGCCTTGACCCCATCCCTCGCTGGTTTCCTTAACCGCGCCCGCATGTTGTCCATTTTTTTGAGTGCAGCGGCAACGATTTTGTCTGGTTCCCCCGCGTCCGCTCAGGATTTATCTGCGGAACAGATGAAGGGGCTTAGCTGGCGGCTGATCGGACCTCACCGTGGCGGCCGCGTCACCGCTGTTGCGGGCATCGCGGGCGATTCGAAAACGTATTACATGGGCACGCCGGGGGGAGGCGTGTGGAAAACCACGAACGGAGGGGTGACGTGGGTTCCGATATTTGACGACGCGCACGTCGCCTCGATTGCCGACCTGGTGGTGGCGCCATCGGATCCAAACATCCTTTATGTGGCGACGGGCGAACAGTCTCCCGGGAATGGGGTGTGGAAATCGACTGATGCGGGGGCCACTTGGGCGAATATCGGAATACGCGAATCGCGAACGATTCCGTCGATCCTCGTGGATCCGAAGGATGCCAATATTGTTTACGTTGCGGCCGTCGGCGACATCACGCCCAGCGAGCATCGCGGCATTTACAAAACCACGGATGGCGGCAAGAGCTGGCGAAAAGTTTTCTATAGAGACGATCGCCACAGCCCGACCGAGCTTTGTTTCGATCCCAACAATTCTCGCGTCATTTACGCCGCGGTGCGGCGAATTCCCCAGGCACCACAGGAAAAGCCCACGGAAGCGAAGCCTCCGGAGGAGCAAGAAGCGGATACTGTGATTCTGAAATCGTCCGACGCGGGGGAAACCTGGACAGCGACAGGCGAAAAAGGGTTGCCACCCGCGCACCGCGGACGCATCGGCCTTGCGGTTGCCACAGGCCTCGGAGGGAAACGCGTTTTCTCGTTGATGCGGCAGGGGCTTTTCCGTTCCGAAGATGCGGGGGAAACGTGGCAGCAGATTACGCAGGACCCGCGCGTGCTTGGCGACGATTATTTTGGCCGCGTGTACGCCGATCCGAAGAATCCCGAAGTTGTGTACGTTATGCAGACTTCGACTTACAAATCCACCGACGGTGGCCACAGCTTCGTTGCATGGAAAGGTTCGCCGAGCGGCGAAGACGACCACGTTCTGTGGATTGCGCCGGAAGACACAAGCCGCATCCTGATGGGCACGGATCAGGGCGCGGGCATCACGCTGGATGGCGGGAAAATCTGGAGCACGTGGTACAACCAACCGACCGGACAATTTTACAGAGTCTCGACGGATCGTTCGTTTCCGTATCGGTTGTACGCTTCACAGCAGGATTCGGGATCCGTCTCTGTTCCGAATCGCACCGACTATGGCCAGATCACGTATCGCGACTGGTTTCCCACCGGATCGTTTGAAAGTGCGTTCATCGCACCGGATCCGCTTGATGCCAACAATGTATTTTCAATCGGATGGTATGGGGTTGTGCTGCGATTGAATCGCAGCACGGGCCAGGTGGCTACGATTTATCTTCCGCCTGCGGGCTATCGGGTCACGTGGGAAACGCCGATGGTTTTTTCGCCGCGCGATCCGCACGCGCTTTACTATGGGACGCAATTTCTGCTGAAGACCTCGGATGGCGGGACATCGTGGAAAGAAATCAGCGGCGATCTGACCAGCAAGACACCGGCGGCGCCCGGCGGCGCAAAGCCGATGGAGAACGGCCACCGGCTGACGAAGGACGCCAACGAATTTTCTTTTTGGGGTGAGGCGGACGACGATGACGACGATGACGCGCAGAACACGCCGCACGGAGCGATTCAGACGATCGCGCCATCGCCACTCGAAGCCAATCTGATCTGGGTGGGGTCAACCACCGGGTTAATCCACCTGACTCGCGACGGTTCGAGCTGGAGCGATGTGACGCCCGCGATTTTTCCCGAGCGTCCTTACGTCAATTGCATCGAAGCATCTCCGCATGATGCCAACACCGCGTATGCGGCGGTGTTTGCTTCGCACGGGACATTTTCGACGCTTTATGCGCCGCGCGACGATCACCCCTACTTTTACCGGACGCGTGACGCTGGAAAGACTTGGGAGAAAATCGTCACCGGCTTGCCCGAGGCGGGCATGGCCCGCGCCATTCGGGAAGATCCCGGACGCAAGGGACTTCTGTTTGCGGGGACTACAAATGCGGTATATGTTTCGTTCGATGCGGGCGATCACTGGCAGCCGCTGCAACTGAATCTGCCGACCGCCAACGTTACCGACCTGGCAATTCACGGCGCGGATCTGGTCGCGTCCACGTTTGGCCGCGGGCTTTGGATATTGGACGACATCTCCGCGCTCCGCCAGTGGTCCGCGAAACTTGGCGAGTCCGCGGCGCAGTTTTTTGTGCCTCAGTCCGCAATCCGCGCGCGCTGGGACAACTATCCGGATACGCCATTGCAGACGGAAACCCCCGCGGGCCGAAATCCCGCGGACGGCGCCGTGCTTCAGTATTTTCAGAAATCTTCGGCGAAGGGCGAGATCGCGCTTGATATTTACGACCAGCAGGGAAATCTGGTGCGCCACTATTCGAGCCGCGGGGTTCAGGAAACGATTGCTCCACCGAACGTGCCCGAATATTGGTTTTATCCACCGGATGCGCTGCCCAACCAGGCTGGGATAAACCGTTTCGTGTGGGACCTTCACTACGCGCATCCGACCGCGTTGCCGTACGGATATTTTGGCTCGCGACTTAAGTACACCGAGTACACGGTGCCCGATCACGCGATTCCCGGCGAGACGCCGCGGGTCCAGCCTCCGGGACCGCTGGCGGCGCCAGGCGCATATGATCTGGTATTCACGCGCGAAGGGAAGTCTTACAAGCAGAAGCTGCAGGTGCTGCCCGACCCGCGTGTTCGCATCAGCGCGGAAGATTACGCTGCGCAGGTGGCCCTCTCGCGAAAAATCTGCGCGTTTATGGAAGATACGGCGCGCGCGTTCCATGCCGTTTTGGCGTTGCATGAGGAGTTTGACGCCCGCAAGAAATTGTTGCCAGCAGGGCCGCCGAAAGAACTTGCGGACGCGATCACGGATCTTGATAAGCAATTTCATGCGCTTGAGGACGGGAACACGGAAGCTCCCGGCTTCGGCATACTGAACCGGGATTTGGGCCACGACCTTGTGATGGTTCAGAGCGCCGACATGAAGCCGGCTGAATCGGCGTACAACAGTGTCAACAGCGGGTGTAATTCGATTGCGAAGAACATCGCCGCGTGGAACAAACTGAATGCGGAAACAATTCCTTCCTTCAATAAACTATTAAAGGAGCAAAAGGTGGAGGAGATTAAGGCGGCGCCGACAGCGCCCGTACCGCCGGCTTGTTCGAAGTGAAGCTATCGTTTGCCTGAAGAGTAAAGCGGGTCAGTCGCTGGCCGCGGCGGATTTGCCACTTGGAACACCGGCCTCGGTGACGCCGTTTGCAACCATGCGGTATCGTACAACGAGGATGGTCACATCATCGCCCTGGCGCGCGCCGCGGGCAAAATTCTCCACTGATTCCAGCACCGTTTTCTGAATTTCGTCCAGCGGCAGCTCTGTCTTTCCCTGCAGAACGGCGCGCAACCTGGGCACGCCGTACAGCTCTTCTTCCGGGTCCATTGCCTCGGTCACGCCATCGCTGAAGAGCACCAGCGTATCGTCCGGTTCCAGTTGCACCGAAGCTGTGGTGAATTCCGCTTCCGGTACCAGACCCACCGGGAAGGAACCTTCGGTGAAAGCTTCCTCGGTGGTATCTTTTCGCAAAAGAATCGGCGAAGGATGTCCGGCATTGATGTACTCGAGTTTGCCGGTGTCATCCAGAATCCCGAAGAACATGGTAGCGTAGCGACCCACTTCGGCATGGTCGCAGAGGAATCGATTCACGTGATTGAACGTACGCGCGGGGTCGGTGCCCAGCGTCATGCCGGAAAGCGCGCCTTGCAGCATGGTGGTCAGCAGCGCCGCTCCCAATCCCTTGCCACTCACGTCGGCCAGCAGAAACGCGGTGCGCCGGTCGTCCAAGGGGAAGACGTCGAAATAATCGCCTCCGACGGACAAGCAGGGAAAATTCACGCCGGAGACAGCCAGGTGAGGATACTCGCGCAGATTTTTCGGCAGGAGGGCCTGCTGGATGTCGCGGGCGATGCCGATTTCCTGTTCGAGGCGCTGCCGCTCGCGCTCGCGCTCGACCAGACGCGCGTTGTCCAGAATGCTTGCGGCGTCGGCGGCCAGCGCATCCAGAATTTGGCGGTCCAGCTTGGAAAACGCCGTGGGCCGCTTGGAATCCATGTAGAGCACGCCGAGGAAATCGCCGCGGCGGACGTCCGTGGAGGAAGCGTCTGTGCTGGCACGAGCGCTGGCGTACAGCGGGATCACGACCACTGCGCGCAAACCCTGGGCGACGATGCTGGCAGCGGCCTGAAGATTCATTTCCGCCTGGGCCAGGTCTTCCGTAATCACCGGCGATTGCTGTTTCATCGCCAACTGGATGGCGGTCTGGCTGGGGGTCATGCTTTCGGGCGGAAGGCGTTGCCCGCCGCTACGCCGCGCGAGCCGCACGCGCATGTTTTCCACTTTCCCGTCCACGGCTTCCTGCAACAGCCCGCGGTCGGCATCGGTCACTGCGATGGCATGGTCAATCATTTTCGCCAGCACGGAATCGAGCGGAAGTTGCGAATGCAGCAGCGAGGTTGCTTCCAGCAACATATTCAATTTCCGCAGGCCGCCGCCGGTGGACTCGGAACTGGTCATGTGATCGATGCGCGTAAGGAGTTGCGGGATCGCTTCTTCGGAAGTGCCGGATGCGGAACGGAAGATCAACTGGTAGGAATCTTCCAGGCCGAAGGTGACGGTGTCGCCGTCATTCAACATGCGGCTTTCCACTTTTTCGCCATTCACGAACATGCCGCGCCGCTGCCCGCGGTCTTCCAGATAATAGCGGTTCGCTTCCATCACGATAGCCGCGCAATTGCGTGAAATGCGGCGGTCGGTCAACTGCAGGTGGTTGCCGGTTTCGGCTCCGCGGCCCATCAGGAAAGGGACCTGGGTGACGCGAACGTACTTCCGCGCCCCGTCGGGTGAAATCACCTCAAGAACCGCTTCGCTTTGGACCAGCTGTTCGGTCATCCGCTCCGCCCTTACTCCCCCACTAAGCCGCGCATTGTAACACGCGCTTGTGTGCAGCGCCTTGGTTCTTGCGCCAGTCCCGGGGGCTTAGCCACCAGCCTGCTGCATGCCTTGGAATAGTCTAGCGGTTAGCGGCCAGTCTTCGCTCCACATAATCCATCACGAACGCGTCGAATGCGACGTCGAGCCGCTTGGTAACGGCTCCAGTGGTTCCGTTTGAGATTTTCCGGCCGGCGATTTCGCGGATGCCAATCACATTGCGGTTCGTGGAAGTGATGAAGACTTCGTCGGCGGTGTAGAGATCGTCAAGCCGGAGCGTCTGTTCGACCACCGAGGTGCCCGCCTCGGCCGCGACCTCCGATAACACTCCGCGTGTCACGCCCTCCAGGCATCCCGAGTTCAGGGGCGGCGTCAGGACCTTATCGCCTTTTACGGCGAAGATATTTGCCGCGGTGCATTCGCTGACCTCGCCGCGCTCGTTCAGCAATACCACTTCGTCAAATCCCTCGCGTTGCGCCTCGGCAACCGCCCAGACGCTGCTCAGCCAGGAAGTGGTTTTGACACCCGCCAACGGGGAAGCCGCATGGCGGCCATGTTCGCGGACGGCGATGCGGAGCGTCTCCGGGTAGCCCGGCACATCGGCGCTGGTGATCACCAGGTCTACTTCGGGCATCTTTTCGTCACTTTTCCAGAAGCCCACGGAATTCCACACAAGATAGATTCGCGCGCAACCGTCCTCGAGTTTGTTTGCGCGAATCACTTCCTGCAGTTGGACGCGCACCTTAGAGCTGGAATAGGTAAGCGGCAGCCGGGTGAGGGCCGCGTCTTTTTCGAGGCGCCGCCAGTGTCGTTCGTAGGCGAAGGCTTCCCCACGGACGATTCGCACGGTGGTGAAGAGTCCCCATCCGCAGATCAGACCGGCTTGCCCGGGAGACCATCGCACCTTGTCGACTGTTTTCAACTCTTCGTTATGAAACACAAATCGATGGACCACGCTTGCACCTGTCTGTCGTTGCTCAACTGAGCCGCCAGTCGCATTGTACCGGAATCCCGGCGTGCTGATGTAGCGCCAGCTGTTCGGTAACCCAAATGCTCTCATTGTTTGCGGCCTCTTGTGGCCAAATGAAAGCGCTTTTGCGCCTGTCTATCGCGGGGCCCGAAAGTACAACAATTTACAGAGGATTCGTGGCTGGTCGAAAAAACGAACCGGGCAGGGGAGGTGTTGAGGGAGCGCCGGCGGCCCCAGAGATGGAGCGCGAGCTGAACAAGGTGTACCAGGATGGGGCAGTCCGCTCCGCTACTCGAAATTTGTTCCCGGCTGTGCTCAGGCGATTTTTCCGCTCACAACCTGTGCCTGGTGAGCCAGAGCAGCCTCCTGCCCGAAACCTCAGATTCTATTTTCGGCGGCTAATTTTTGGTCTCGTTTGTATCGTTGTTTACGGGCTGCTGGATCGCACGACGGTTTATCTGCAAATCTGGCCTGACATCAGCGCTTGGTATCCGCCCACGGGTCTCGCGGTCGCCCTGATGATCGGCATAGGGCCGGAGATGATACCCGTGCTCCTCGTCGCAGGCTACCTTTCTGGTTATCTCAATTACCATCAGAGTATTACCAGCCTTCCCTTTCTATTCGCCACTCCCCTCATCATGCTGGGGTACGGGACGGCTTGCCTGTACCTGCGCCGCAAACTCCACCCCCATTTTCGTGTCCGCTCCACCCGGGATGTCATGACGTTTCTGGGTGTATCTCTCCACTGTTCTTTGTCTGTTGGGGCGATTGGCACCGGGATCCTCGTGTTTAACGGCGAGGTTCCCCCCGCAAAATTTCTTCAGGCTAGCTTCAACTGGTGGATTGGCGACGCTGTGGCCATTTCCAGCGTTACCCTCTTCCTTCTGGAATATGTTCTTCCGCGTTGCCGCGTATATCTCGGTCTCGCTTCTTACGGCGTACCACAATCCTCTGACAAGAGCTCAAATCGGAGCGCTCGCGATCTTCTCGAATGCCTCGGTTTTGCAACCGCATTCGCTGCTTTGATTTACTTCGACTTCTTCAATAGCCATACACGCGAGGCCAATCTCGACTACCTTTTTCTCCTGCCACTGATCGGGGTGGCCCTGCGTCATGGAATTCGCGGGGTTATGGTTGCTCTGATCCTGGTTGACTCCAGCCTGGCGTTCACCATGCATGTCATTCACCAGGAAATTATGCACATGGCCACCCTCCAGTTCTGCATGCTCGTGTTGGCCCTCACCGCACTCCTGCTCGGTGCCATCTCCGGTGAACGCAAGGACGCCGAGCATCGCCTGGCCGACGAAGAAGAGCGCGTTCGTCTGATCTTTGAATCCACAGCCGAGGGCATCTATGGGATTGACGCTCAGGGCGTCTGCACCTTTATCAATCAAGCGGCGTTGCGCATCCTGGGTTTTTCCGCGCGTGAGCAGGTTCTGGGGCTGAATTGTCACCTGCTTTTTCATCATTCGCACGCTGACGGCGCCACATTTCCCATGCAAGACTGCCCGATTGTTCACGCGTTTCGTTCCTTGAAGGGGACCCATTCCGACAACGATGTCTTCTGGCGCGCCGATGGAACCAGTTTCCCGGTGGAATATTGGTCGCACCCGCTTTTCCGGCACGGGCAATCGATTGGTACGGTAGTCACTTTTCTCGATATCTCGCAACGCCGGGCTTTTGAATCGACCATCCGCGAAAGCGAGCAAAAATTTCGCGCGGTGTTTGAAGGAGCGGAATTCGGGATCGCCGTCGCCGACCTGAAGAGCGGCGAAATCACCGTCAATCTGGCGTACGGGCGGATGCTCGGCTGCACCGCGGACGAGATGAGGTCTCTCAGCATATTCGACGAACTTACTCACCCGGATGACGCGGAGCGAGACCAGAAGGCCTACAAACAGCTGACCGGTGGTGAAATCGAACGCCTCCACATTGAGAAGCGCTATCTCCTCCGGGACGGCCGAACGGTTTGGGCCAGCGTCGAATTCTCCCTCCAGCGCGATGCCGCGGGTAAGCCGCAATATATTCTCGGGCTTGCCGCGGACGTGACCGAACGCAAGCGAGTCGAAGAAAAGTTGCGGTCCAGTGAGCGCCAACTGCGCGCTTTCATCGAGGATGCCCCCGTATGCGTGGCTATGTTCGACCGGGAGATGCGCTACCTGGCGGCCAGCCGCCGCTGGACCACAGACTACGGTTTTGGGCATTCCGACCTGAGCGGACTTTGCCTTTACGAACTGATCCCCAATCTGCCCGAAAAATGGAGGGAATCGCATCGCCGGGGAATGGCGGGTGAGAAGCAGCATCTGGGCGAGGACATCTGGATTCGAGCCGATGGCACCGAGCAATGGGTGAGTTCCGCCGTTTATCCCTGGAATGATCCGCAGGGGAAAGTCGGGGGAATCATTATCTCCGCGGAAGACACTTCTGAACGGAAGCAGTTCGAGGAGCAGTTGCAAAACGCCAAGCGCTACGCAGAGGCAGCCAGCCAGGCGAAGAGCACTTTCCTGGCGACGATGAGCCACGAAATCCGCACGCCTTTGAATGGCATCCTGGGCATGACCGAACTCGTTCTGGATACCAACCTCACATCCGAGCAGAGGGAAAATCTCAGCCTGGTTAGATTTTCCGCGGATTCGTTGCTTTCCATCATCAACGACATCCTGGATTTTTCGAAAATCGAAGCGGGCAAACTGGAAATCGAGCTGATTTCATTCCCGCTGCGCGAGAGCCTGCAACCGATCCTGAAGACGTGTGCGATCCGCGCGCAGCAGAAAGGCTTGCAGTTTTCATTCAACGCACCCGCTGACGTTACCGATGAACTCATCGGAGATCCCGGCCGCATCAGGCAGGTGCTGCTGAACCTAATCGGAAATGCGATCAAGTTCACCGAGCGCGGGCAAATTAATGTGGCGGTGGGCGCGGCATTTCCCGTCAAGGGCCGCGTGCTGCTTCATTTTGGAGTAAAGGACACAGGCATCGGGCTATCGCCGGAGGCACAGGAAAAAATATTCGCCCCATTTTCGCAAGCGGACGGATCCATGGCGCGCAAGTACGGGGGAACAGGCCTTGGACTGGCGATCTGTGTCCGATTGGTCGAAATGATGGGCGGGCGGATCTGGCTGGAAAGCGCTCCGCAGAAGGGCAGCGTTTTTCACTTTACGCTGGACCTGGCAGTCGCAGGGGAAGGGGCGAAAACGACGAAGGAACAGGGTGGCTTGCACGGAGTTGTGCCGCAGGCGGAGCTGCCTGACAACGGAGAAACGTTCATCGGCAACGAGCGCACCGTTTTGCTGGTGGAAGACAATGCCGTGAATCGCACCCTGGCGCAGCGCCTGCTGCAAAAGCGTGGCTTCAGCGTCTCGATTGCCGTGGACGGCAAGCAGGCGATCGCCGCGGTACAGAGCGCGGAATTTGACGTGATTTTGATGGACATTCAGATGCCGGAGATGGACGGTTTTGAAGCGACCGCGGAAATCCGAAAGAGCCAAAACAACACCGGCCGACGCACTCCTATCATTGCCCTAACGGCCCATGCGCTGAAAGAAGATCGCGATCGTTGCCTCTCTGCTGGAATGGACGGCTACGTCACCAAGCCGATTCGCCCCGCGGAGTTATTCCGTGCGATCCGGGAAGTTTTAGAGGTGTCCGCAGCCCGAGAAGCGACAACGGTTCTGGCGCCGGTACCCAGTTCCCGCTAATCGGTGGGTGCGAGGGCGTCCTCGCCGGAGTTGACGCAACGTGCTCGTTCCGCTGCCAGAGGATGAGTGATGAGCCGCCGCGCCCGCGAGTTCTGCCACTAACTCAGGTAACGGCCGGATGGGCGGAAACTACAAAACCGCAGGCCAATAGATAGCGGAAAAGAAAATGGATCGGTTCGGGTGGATGCAAGTTGTCCACATAGACCACTCCATCGGTCAGCTCATATGACCATGCGTTCGCGCCCAACTCCTGCAATCTTTCCTTCAGGGCTGCCTCTGTCATCGGATAGACGCTCAATCTGACGTTTTGCGAGAATAGCCTCGAGGTTCCCTCCAGCAGCGCGCCGTCCAGATTCTTGTAACGGTCCTGCATCGCGTAAACAAGCACGGACAAGCCAACTGCGAAGTACACCTGCGATTTCGTATAGCGGCTTACATAAGCGCTCATCGTGTACAACTCTCTTGCGCGGAAAATCAACGTGCCGAATCCCAGCTTTTGCAGTTCTTCCACGTGCCGCATCAAATGTTCCGCCGTGGGCGGTTGGCCGCCTGGAATCCGCGATTGACCTGAGAGGCAGAACAGACCCAGGCTTCCCTTGCTCTGCTGCAATTCTTCTTTCGGAAGTTGCGCCAGTGTGCTCTGGATCAATTGTCCGTGCAATTCAGAGGCGGTTTCGAATAATCCCGGCGCCAGTACGAGGGCCTTTTTATAAAGCATCTCCGTCGGAGGAATCGCCTTGCCCTCCGCGGAAAAGGCCACGGCCTCCGCGTGGCCGTTCGTCACGAGGGAGGCGTGCAATTTGCGCTTGTCCCAGGAATCGAAGACCGGGCCTTCCAGGTCTAAGAGGTCTATCTCGATCCGCGCCAGGCTCAAATCCTCAAACAAGGCCGCGAGGAACGTATCGGGAGAATCGAGCGAGTGCCCGGCGGCGTAAATCAGATTTACACCAAGAATCCCGACCGCTTCCTGCTGCTGCAGATTGGTTGGATCCTGTAAATTGATGTGCAGCACCACGTCGTTTGGCGTGCCGCCCGGTGTATGTTGAAACCTTAATCCCACCCAGCCGTGGCATTCGTTGGTCCCCGCAAAATTCCGCGCGGAGATCGTATCCACAAAAGTGAAAAAACGGGTCGTCGCGCCGCGTGTGGCCTGCAATTCCGCGAGCAGTTGCTTCCACTCGCTTTCCATCATCGCTTCCAGGCGAGGGTGCGAAACGTAGCGTGTTCCGCGGCCGTAGAGGTCGTCGCTTACTTCCTTGTCGTACGCGGAGATCGTTTTCGCCACGGTACCCGAGGCGCCGCCCACTGTCAGAAACCAGCGCGCCACTTCCTGCCCCGCGCCGATTTCCGCGAACGAGCCGAAAATGGCGGCATCCAGGTTGATTGTGAGTGCTTTCTGGTGCGTCCCTACCTTCTCTTGAATCGGCATTGGCCTCTCCGGGGAGCGCGGAGTGTTTCCTCGCGCCGTGCAAAAATCTGAATAAAGGGCCGCACCACCCGTTCTTCCTTGAAGGGGGAGCAAACCGTGTTTCTTGGATGTAGGAACGGGATGCTTTGGCCTCAGCCGAATCAGTGGCCGAGAAATTTTTCGAGTTTGGCCAGCTCGGCTTCCGCCTGGTCGAAGTATTTCTGGGCTTTGGGCAGATCCTTCGCTTTCAGGGCAGCGTCCCCTTTTGCCAGGTACATTTGCATGCGGTCTTGAGCCGAAGAAATGTCAGCGCGCAGGTTGTAGCCATCCGCTTGCTGCTGCTGGCGCAAAGTCTCGATGCTTCTGGAGGCTGAGCTTGCGCGCACGCTCAGGCGGTCGGCTTCGTCCTCCATTTTTGCAATTTCCTCCGGCGATGGACCCGGCGGCACCGGCGGAGTCACGGCCTTTGGCTTTGCGTCCAACTTGGGATTCGTACCAGCCTGCACTGACGTTCCCGGCGCGATGACGTTTACGTTGCCGTCCGGTGTCGCGGTGATGGAAACGCCCGGCGCCTGAACCGAAACATTTCCTTTTTCGTCCACGTTCACGGATCCCGCCGGCGTGGTGATGGCCACCGGTGCGTCCGTGCCGGTCTTCGGCTTCGCGGTGGAATTGGAGGTGGATTGCGATTGCAGGTTCGACTGCTCGGGGTCCGCGTGGGTTTTCATTCTTCGCGGAATGTACACGCCAGCACCAATTATCACGCCCGCGCACAATAACGCCCCAATCGCCATCCACAAGCCGCGGCTCGAAGAACGCGCGGGAGGCGGAACGTACGCGGCGGGTGCGGATTCGGCGGCTGCCACGGGGGGCGGCGCCATCGGTACGGTCGGTATTGAGGACGGGGAGCGAGGTTGGGCCGGTGGTGGCACAGGTACCCTCACGGCTGCTTGCGTTGTGGCCGGCGGGCTT
>Ga0137403_10005383_pt1 | contig 14865 bp, 7 predicted proteins | sample CZOMad2_1_16fung_FD_122057 | JGI IMG/M metagenome (GOLD analysis project Ga0137403, IMG submission 122057) | Vadose zone soil fungal communities from Angelo Coast Range Reserve, California, USA - CZOMad2_1_16fungal (Hybrid Assembly) | ecosystem: Environmental > Terrestrial > Soil > Vadose zone... | reverse complement strand
AGAACGGCGCACGGACGGTCACTGATGTGGACATGCTGACGCACATCGCGTCCGCGTTGGACGTACCGCCGGCCTGCCTGGGTCTGACCGTAGAACGGCCACCGGCGGCCGCCGCGGAGTCGACGGCTGAGGTCACGGTCGGACTGTCGGCACGGTGGCCGCGTGTCGTGGGCTTTCTGGATGGAGCGTTGACGCGGCTGGAACGCCAGCACGGGCTGGCGGCAGAGGCCGCAGTGGCTCGGTATCAGGAGTACCGAGCGGCCGGGATGGACGCCGAGCAGGCCGCCCGAGAGGTCGTGGTCGCCGCGGAGGGCCACCAGATGAGCCGCCGCTGGAACGGCGACGTCCCCGACGTCGAGATGGACCCACCAGCCACCGTCACCACCGCCGACATCGCAGCGGTAACCGGACCGGAACGTGGCGTACTCGTCCAGGTCGCGGCGATGGAGAGCGCGCTGCGGGCGAAGCCGGACTCTTTGCTCCGCATCAACATGAACGTGGTTGGGAACTTAAAGTGAATCTGGTCCGGGCCCTGATCAAGGGTATCGATGCAATACATTCTGCTTGTAAAGACGCTCGCATTGTAAATGCCGATTCCATGTGTCGTGTCGTTGCACCGGCAAACCGATGGGACCTTGCCAAAGCAGCACATGAGTTCAATACGATAGCTGTGTTTCAAAGTTGGGATATGTTGTGCGGCCGGCTATTGCCGGAATTGGGCGGTAGCCCGCGACACCTGGACATCGTGGGAATAAATTACTATTGGACTAATCAATGGGAGATTCATTGTCCTGGCGTACCGCTTCGCGACGACGACCCTCGCCGCCAAACGCTCAGCCAGATTGTAAAATATGTTTGGAAGCGTTACGAGTTCTTCGTCCAGTTCCAAAATCTCGCCAACAAGAAATGGCGCGGCGCCGAGCATGATGCCGGTAAGGCCGGCGATCAAAAACTGGAACAGGAATGCGACGCAGAACAGCATCGGTGTCTTGAACTGGATTTTGCCGCCCCACATGGTGCCCAACCAGTTGAAAATCTTGATGCCAGTCGGAACCGCGATGGCCATAGTTGTCAGCACGAAAAATGTGTTGGCGTTGGAATCCATTCCGATGGTGAACATGTGATGGGCCCAGACGCTCATACCGATGAACGCGATGCAGATGGTGGCCGCGACCATCACGGGATAACCGAAAATCGGTTTGCGCGAAAATACCGGAATAATCTCAGACGCAAACGCAAAGGCAGGAATCACCAGGATGTACACTTCCGGATGCCCAAAGATCCAGAAAAAATGCATCCAGAGAGTCGCGGAGCCGCCTGCTTGCGTATCGAAAAAGTGTCCGCCCAGATAGCGGTCGACCAGCAGCATGATCTGCGCCGCCGAGAGCGGGCTGATCGAGATCAGAACCAGGCCGGACATCACCAGAGTCAGCCACGCCAGCAGCGGCATGCGGCTCAGCGTCATGCCCGGACACCTCATACTCAAGATGGTGGCAATGATATTGATTGCGGTTCCGATGCTGCCGAAGCCGGACACCAGCACTGCGATGGTCCAGTAATCGGTACTATGGCCCACGGAAAATGCGCGTGACGTCAACGGTGCGTACGCCCACCAGCCGACGTCTGGCGCATTTCCGGCACCGTAGAGGCCGCTTCCTCCCACAAAACTGAAGTAAAGGAGAAATCCTCCGAGAGCCGTGAGCCAGAAGCTGAACGCGTTCAACCGCGGAAACGCCATATCACGAGCGCCGATCATTAATGGCACAAGATAGTTTGCAAACCCGAAGAGTATGGGCATGACCACGAAGAAAATCATGGTGGTGCCATGCATGGTGAACATGCGATTGAAGACTTGCGGCGAAACAAAATCGCTGTGGGGGCGCATCAACTGAATGCGGATGATGGTGGCTTCAATTCCGCCGATGACGAGAAAGAGCAACGCGAAGGCAATGTAAAGAACGCCGAGGCGCTTGTGATCGACAGTGGTCACCCACTCGTGCAAAGTTTGCAGCCATGGCCGGTCCGCGGCTACCTCCGCGGTTTGAATGGCCATAACATCCGATGACATAGCTCGTCTCCCAAAGATCTTCGACTAGCGCAGCGTTTCCAGATAGCGCACCAGCGCGTCCAGGTCTGGATCGCTCAACTTCATGGCTGGCATCAGCGAGCCGGGCTTGATTGCGTCAGGATTCTGGATCCACGTATGCAGGTTTTCGGTCGTATTTTCGGCCGCACCGGAAGCGATCGTTTGACGGCTCATCAGATGGGTGAGATCTGGGCCGAAGCGTCCGGTTGCGGCCGTGCCGCTAATCGCATGACAGTTTATGCAGGCGGTGGTTTCAAATACGCGCCGGCCGGCGGTTTCTTTCGTATCCTGATTCGCGAGCTGGCTTTGTGCGCGGACCCAAGCGTCGAAATCTTCCGGGCTGTCTACCGAGACGCGCAAAAGCATCTTGGCATGCTGCGTTCCGCAATATTGAGCGCACTGGCCGAGATACACGCCGGTCTGGCGAGGATCTATCCACGTGTCGTTGACACGATTGGGTATCAAGTCGGTCTTGCCCGCCAGCTGGGGAACCCAAAAACTGTGATCGGTGTCAGCGGAGAGCAATTTTAGAAATGTAGGTGCGGGATGAGCAGGGCTGCTAACAGGAACGTGCAGCTCGTTAGCCGTTACGATGCCGAGGGCCGGATAACGGAACTCCCACCAGAACTGATGGCCAATTGCGGTGACCTCAAGCGCTGTGGCTGGTTTCGGAGCATCCTGGATGGCGTGAATCACGCGGGCGGTGGCCAGAAACAGAACGACTACGATCAGAATCGGAATGATGGTCCAGGCCAGCTCAATTTGAGTGCTGCCATATACTTGGGCCGGCTCGCGCTTATCATCCCCGGGGCTCCTGCGGAACTTGATGACGGCATACGTCAACAGCGTAAAAACGACCAGAAAAATTAATCCAGTGATGGCCAGGACAAAATGCGAAAGGCGATAGATCGACTCCGCGGGGGTTGAGCGTGGATCGAAGATGCTGGGAACAGAGTAATCGGGCGGCGCGGCCGCGTCGCACAAGCCGACAGCGAGAAGCATCCCACCCAGCAGAACGAGTATTCCCGTCGCCCGGCCTACGATCACGCGCCACTCCGTCTTGCGCTTCTTCATCATTGCCCACTGCGCTACTTTTCTCGCCAAGGAGTTGCCCGATGGCCTATGCGGCCACAACTAGCACCCTGAAACTATGATTCTGAAGTTATACGATTGAGCCTCGATTGCGACGCGGCCTACATTGGTGACAGGTGCACCTGCTACTCCAATTGGTCCATGCTCGCGTCACCGACTTATCTCTCGTGTATGCAGTTGCTTGCGGCCGGAGTGGTGTTCCCTCGCTGGCACGGCGCGACGACGACCGTCAACCGAGTGGACGGTCATGTCAGCGCGCTGGCAGCAGTAACAAGAGATCTCATTCTGCGGACCATTCCTGGGACGCTGCTAATTCGGTTTGTTTGGAGTGATGGGAAAATGGAAGCCGGACTTGGAGAAATTATATTCAACGTAGGCGTAGGGGTAGCTGTAATCGTGCCCTGGGGTGGTAGTTTTTAAAAATTGTCCGGCAAATAGACGGGCGTAACCAAAACCAAAGTTCAGTCCTTTATTGAATTCGTATTCGCAAACCAGATCGACTTCGTTGCCGATATGGCGGCTGGCACCCGGGTGGGCGGGGACGGATATTGCTCCGCTGCTAGCATAGAAATTGTCGTTCGAGGTGGCCAGCCAGAAGCCTTCAAAAGCTTCTTTGACTTTCCATTTCTTGCCGACGCTTTCCTCCACGCCGACCCGGAACTGCACAAGATTCCTGCGACCCACCTGATCGGTGAAACCGAACTTGTCGTGACTGGAAGGATAGAGCTGGTCAAAAGTGTTCCAGTCCCGGCCTGCCGGATTTTTCGTTCCAGAGGCGTAGTTGCCCTCGATAAAGACCCGCGGCGCTGCGACCACTTTCGGAAACGTCTTGCCCACGCCGGCATAACCCGCCCATGCGCCGATGGAAGATGCGCCGAGAGAACCCTTCTGTCCATCAAACTCGGCGTCGTAGTCGAAATCAGAAGGCAGCGTGCCCTTCACGTGCAGCCCGATGGTGACTTCATTGAGGTGCCCGCGGCCCACTGTTTCGGGAAGACCAAAGCTCCCCGGCGCAAGGCGCCAGAGAACATACGGCTCGAAGGTCGCACGCGGAATGATGTTATGGAAACTTCCGTAAATTCCGTAGAAATTGTTCCCGGGAATTGCGCGGTGTAAAAACGTATTGCTGCCGGGCACAACCGAAGAGGCAAAGACTGCGACTTCGTACCCTGGATGATGAATGTCGATACGCGCAACATCAAATGTGCGGCCGACGTTGAGCCAGTTGGACGGACCGATCACGCGCTCGTCACCAAAGAGGAGGACTTGGCGGCCCGCAAGCGCGTCGACCCAACCTGATGTGGAACTGCCGACCCGAGCATAGCCTTGCCAAAGCGTCCAACTGTCCTCGAATGGATTGGCGTTGGGAACGTGGTGATTGAAAAAAATGCGAGAGTCCTGTACTTCCCCGAAAAACGTGAGCCAGTCCTTGGGCTCGATTCTTATTTTCACGCGCAGGCGGTCCAGCACATAAAAGTCGCTTGTATTCGCGAAGCCGGTACCCAGCGGGCCCTCCAGGCGATCACGATACTCGCCGCCGATGTGAAGCCAGCGAGGCAAGACCTCATCGAGTTTGGCAACGGGAAATAGCCATGACGGATCATCTGACTCGCTTGCTGATGGGTTGTGTGCAGCACTTGAGTTGGAGTTCGTTTGTGCCTGCGCACGGACTGGAAACATGCCTATTGCAAGGAAGAAGGCTAACAGCAGCGAGATATGCGTTCTCATCGAAAGGGTCCCAGTAAATCTACGGGCCAGTGAAGCGCCGCTTCAGAGACGTTGCTAGCCAGGGATAATGTCCAGCGCTCGTGAAGGAATCTTGCTTATCGTGGCTGCATCCAAATTCAAATGCGACGTGACCGCTTCGGGTGGCAGATGCCTTAGCCAATTATTCAGCGAAAAGTTCATATACTGGCTGGCTTTGAACACTTCGAGAAACACGACGTCCGTGTTGCCCATATTTTCGACGTAGTGACCCGCGACGGCCGGCACATAACCGACATCATTAGCGTTGAAGTCCATCGTGCGCGCTCCCTCGCTGGTGAACACTGTCATGCGCGCCTTGCCGGTAAGGTAGTATTGCCATTCCGAAGCGTTCGGATGCCAATGCAGTTCGCGCATGCCACCCGGCTTAATCCGTACCAAGGCCGCGGCGATATTTTTTGACGCCGGGAAGTTGCGCGAGTCAACGATGCGAACTTCACCGCTCTTCGTTTGCTGCGTGGGGGCCATGGTAGAGAGTTTGAAAGTGTACTCGTACTTCGATTCGGCGCCACGCCCTCCGATCGACGCTTTGTCCTGTGCCAAAGATGCGGGTAAGTCTGCAGGAAAAATGTATAGGCTTCTGTTTGGCAAATTCTTGAGAGCGCTCTCCGGCAGGCCAAAATTCTTGGACAATACTGACGGCGGCGTGCGCCTTACCCAGTCAGAAAGAAGGAATGTGTTGTCCTCAGAAAATGAACCTTGATCGAATATCAAGATAAATTCACAGCCATCCGGTCCCAACCCCTGAATGGAGTGTGGGTATCCTGCCGGAAAATACCAGAGATCGCCTTTTCCCGCATCGCCGATGAACATGGTTCCATCGGGATTAAGGCACGTTACGCGAGCGTTTCCGTACAGCATAATGGCCCATTCGTCGGCGGTGTGCCAGTGCAGTTCGCGAAAGCTGCCCGCTGTGAGGCGCATTCTAACGCCCGCCAGATCTTTTGAATTGGGCAGCACTCTTTCTGTGACTTGATTGGTCCAACCTCCCTCCTCAACTCGTTTGGTGGTCAGATCGAAGGAATACCATATCGGCTCGATGTGGCCGTGATCGGTCGGCGGGGGAAGATTGGAACTCGGATTTTCATCAAGAAGAGGTTTGTTCTCCGGGCCCGGATTACTTGAGGAATGATCCTGGTCTGCTTTTTCGGTGTCGGCTCTCTCCTGGGCGGCGGACAGAGAAGCGAGTGCTGCGCTTGCTAGCCCGGCGGAGCCCACCTCCAAAAAAGTGCGTCGGGACACTCCCGCTGCGCCTGGTTTGCGTTCTTGCTCTTGACTCACGCCAATCTCGGTTTCAACAGCACCATTGGTTTCTTTTTGTTCACTCATGCGCGCGACTCCTTTGAGCACCTATGCTCCAAAGGCAATTCGGTCGCCATTCGTATCCCTCAATAAAGCACCGTAAATTAAGGCGCGCCGCCCGCCTTGACCCAAGGTGGAGTGGCCGTGCGTCTGACACCAATGTCAGCATGCTGGACGGAGCCCAGCGTTCCCGAGCAACCTCATGAATATTTGTATGAAACAAACTGCAGCGAGAAAGATGTCCGCGCATCTTGAATACCTTGTTGCTGGCGACAGTGAGACTGAAGGAAAACCGACAATAAGCGGGCGAGAAGCATGGAGCATTCATCTTACTTTTTACCAAAGGCATGTCGGTGATTGCGGAAGTCTTCAGAAATTCGTCGGCGACACTCTACGGCGTGCCGATCTCCGGTCTTTTCGCTATCATCCCTGCGGCTGCTTCAGCTCTTCGGCGAGAATGACCGCCTCGGCAATTTCTTTCATCGACTTCCTTCGTTGCCGGCTGTGCTTTTGCAGTGTCAGGTAGGCCTGGCCTTCGTCTATCTGGAGGTTTCGCTGCAGGATTCCCTTCGCGCGCTCTATCACCTTACGGTTCTCGAGTTCCACGGAGAGTCGCGAATTCTCTCCCTCGAGCCGCGCCATCTGCACTTCCGCTCCCACCAAGAATCCAATCGTAGAGATAAGTTGTATCTGCTCCTCGGTATGCTGGTGCGGCTGGCGATATTGCAAGTTGATTACGCCGACGAGTTTTCCGCGACTGAGCACCGGCACCGATAAAAACGCCTCGTACCGGTCTTCGGGCAACTCATTGAAGGATCGAAATCGAGGATCGGTGAAGGCATTCCGCGCAAGCGCCACCGGCGTTTTGTGCTCCGCCACCCAGCCAGTGATTCCCTGCCCCATCCGCAATCTCAGCCGGTTAATTTCCCTGGCGTGAGGATTCTTGGAGGCTTTCAGAATGAGGTCGCTGCCCTCGAGCAAATAGACAAAGCACGAATCGCAATTCCCGACCGCCGAGATGAATTCGACAACGCGCGCCAGCACCGCTTCGAGCGGGTCGGCTGTGGCGATACGACTGCCAATTTCGTGCAGGAAATCAATTCCAAGATTTTCACGCGTAATTTCAGCGTTCTCGCGTACACCTTCATTTGTGGCCATCGCGTTCTGCATGACGCCGAGCCTATTGGCCGGAAGCGAACGCGTCAAATTCAAAGTTACGCTTCGACCAAACCATGACGCCAATAGCTCCACGCCAAGCTGTGGGGTTGGAAGAGCCGCATTCACAAGAATGCAGCTCTTCCCGGTTTCAAGTTAGAAGCTGATGCGGGCGGTCAATTCAACCGCTCTAGGTCCAGACCCTTCCGCCGTTTGCAGCCCGGTCAGAGTGCCGAACCCTTGCGTGTCGACAGCCATGTTTGGCGGTTCGTAGTTGCGATGATTCAAAAGGTTGGCAACTTGCGCCCCAAACTGTAGCCGAAGGCTTTCCGTGAACTTAACGGTTTTGATGAGCGACATCGAAACAGATTGGGTCCCAGGTCCGACAACGCTGCCTACGGCGGCGTTTCCAAATCGCCCGATAGCATCTCCTGGCACGGAGAAGGCCGCTGCATTGAGAAACAGAGGCCCGCCCGGACTGGTCAGGCCATGTGCGTAAGCCGAAACGCCTTTGACGACGTCCGGCCTGGAGAAATACGCCGTGTTGACCTGATTTGTTCCAGCCGGATCGGCGCTGGTGTCGTACGGCGTGAGGAAAGGACCGCTTTGCACTAGAACGACTCCGGCCATTTCCCAACCGCCGAGCACGCGCTCAACAAAGGCATTGCTGCCAGTGAGGAATCTCTTGCCGCGCCCAATCGGGAGTTCATACAGATAAGTAGCGAGAAAACGGTGACGTCGATCGTAAATCACATTTCCATAATCGAGTCCCGGATGAAACCTGTCAGACATCCAGTTCCCGCCGGCGCCCACGAACGCTGTTGGATTGCCTCCTCCTTCGTTGGATAGGTCGCGCGTGTACGAATAGCTGCCCTCGAATTGCAGCCCGGAGGAATAACGCTTCTTGAGATCGACAGTCAAAGCATTGTAGTTGCTCTCTGCCTGGTTGTAGACGCTCTGCAACACGCTCCAAATTGGAAAAGGACGGTTTGCGCCTGCGACCGCGTACCCGTCGGTGTTTGCTGGAACTTGGTTGAGATCAATCATGGTTTCGAGGTTTTTGCCGTGGCTCCCCGTGTAAGAGAGACGCAGCCCCGTTCCGAAACCCAAGTCCCGCTCAAAGGTCAAATTCCACTGCTGCACAGAAGGATCGTGATAGCGAGTGGGAAAAGCATAGTAAAACGTCTGCGAGCCGGAAACGTTCAGATTCGTGGGAAATGGTGAAGGGTATGTCAGCGCCGCATTTCCGCTGCTGTCGAAGCTCTGATAATAGTAGGGCACGCTGCTGGCGTGAACTGCCCAGCCGGAAACCAGCGAGAAGCCCAGCGGCGCTTCGATGAAGCGTCCGTACCCGCCTCGTATCACAGTTTTGTCGTTGTGAAATGGGCGCCACGCGAATCCGACGCGCGGACCATAGTCCGATTTGTCGGTGTAGCGAAGTTTGTCCGGAATTCCTGCTTGCGCAGCGGTCAAGATCGGTGTTGGCGCGATGGATTCCGCGAAGGCGGGTATCGTCCAACTCAATCCCTTCGCATTCGGTACCACCACGGCGCCGGTAACAGCTTGGCCGTTCACGGTGCCCTTCCAGTTCGGCAGGAAGTCGGCTGTGTTATAGGCGGTGTCCTTGAGTGGCGGATGAATTTCGTAGCGCACGCCGAAATTCAGCGTCAAGCTTGGCGTGACTTTCCAATCGTCTTGCGCGAATACAGCATACGAATAACCCAGGCCATTCATAGCGGGATTGTTCACCTGCGAGAGCACCGTGTAGTCCGGATAGCCCAGCAGGAAGGCAGCGAACGGGTCGCCCACGACCGGAGGACTTGTCCCTGTAGGAGCATTGCCGTTGATGTCGTTGCAAGTCACGGAACAATCGAACGTATATTGGCCGGAGCGTGTGTTGCCGAAAACGTTGTCGTCATGATCGGTCATCCTTCGGAAGTCTCCGCCGAATTTGAGGGTGTGATTGCGCTTCGTCCAAGTCACGTTGTCGAGGATCTGGAAAATGTTGCTGCGTTGCAGCGACGGATTAGCTCCCGCCGTTTGCTGAAAGCCGGTAATCTGAAAGTTCGGGGCGGTGGGAATCTGATCGAGCGTAACGCCTGCGGGAATCACCAATCCAAGTTGGCTGAGCATCCCAGCGGTATTTACGTTGAATGTAGTTTCGGCGTGCAGCCCATTAAACCCGGCTCGCAGTTCGTTGATCAACGTAGGCTTGATCACATAGTTGTAGGCTACCGTCACGCCGGAATCCTGTTCGGGTTGGGAGAACGGCCCAAGCGCGGGGGATCCACTCGTGGAGCAGAATCCCTGGCAGTTCGGATAGGGTGCTGAAGTTACCTGGCGTTTTTTGTAGGTCGCGCGAGCATATATGGACTGCTTTGAATTGATTCTTTGATCGAGGCGCAAGTCCGCTTGGTTACTGGAAATGGGGGCCGGAAAATTTACCTGATAGTTGTTCGAAAATGTGCCCGCCGAGCCAACGTTGGGCAGCGGATACAAGGTGTTCATGACGTTTGCGGCTAAAGATGAAACAGGTACGGACCCGCACGGAATTGGCGTTCCGTTCGGTTGGTAAATTTGCGTGCCATTCAGATAACCGCAAAGATTTCCGCTTCGCATGTCCAGAGAGGGAACGCTTTCGAGCAGCGGAGTTTGTCTGGGTAACCGCAGGCCCTCATAGCTCATGAAAAAGAAGGTCCGGTCGCGCCCGCTGTAAAGCTTTGGAAGACTAACGGGCCCGCCCAAAAATCCTCCAAAATTATTCATCACCAGCTTGGGCTTGGATGTTGCGAAGGGATTGCCGGCGTTGAGCGCGGCATTTTCATGATTTTCAAAAACTCCGCCATGATACGCATTCGTTCCACTCTTGGACGTCGTAGTTACGTCGCTGACGCCGCTGAACTCAGCGTTGTTGTTCGTCTCGCTGACTCTGATTTCTTCGATGGAGTTGAACGAAGGAAACAACTCGTTAATCGGGCCACTGCTCTCCACGTTTATGCTGCTGATGCCATCAATCGTGTACGACATGAGCGCCGGCGTTGCTCCAGCGACCGTTAGATTTCCACTATCGTCGGTCTGTACACCGGGCTGCGTCGTAAGCGTGGAAATCGGACTTGTCGAACCTGCGGAACGCGAGTAGATCGCCACCGGCAAGTCGACAAGCTCCCGGCTGGTCTTGGTTTCGGCCAAGTTCGATTCGTCGGTCGTCACCACGGCTCCAGCCGTCCCCTCGACGGTCACGGTTTGCGTTTGCGAGGCCACTTTCAAGCTGGCGTCGACTCGTTTCGTCTCTCGTGACTGAAGGTCCAACGTTGGGAATTGGATCTTCTGAAAACCGGACACTTCCACCGTCAATTCGTAAGTTCCCGGATCGATATTGACAAATGAATAGGATCCACCCTGATCCGTGGCTAGCGTCCGCACAGCAGACGTGCCCCTATTTGTCAGCATCACGACAGCACCGGCAACCACGTCCCCGGACGGGTCCTTTACCGTTCCAAGAATGCTTCCGAAGGTAGACTGTCCGAATGCAGGCACAGCCGAAACAAAAAATAGCAATGCCGCCAGCAAAATAGAAATTGGTAAACCGGTCCTGCGCGGTCGCCGTGACTCCGTTCCCGTATGTTCTTTATAGTCCATCATGATTCTGCCTCCATCTCTTCTTGCGAGACTCAGTTTTGCCAGCGCATCAACGCCGATTGGTCTTGCGTCCACGGACTAGGAAGAACGAAACTCCGCGCCAGAGGCGAAATGCCGCTAGCGCTAGGAACGTCTCTGTTCCTCGCGACCGTGATGGATTTGCTCGTCTTGGAGCGTGCTCCCCTGGGAGCAACTAGGAACGGTATTTGGACACGACGGGGTGTCGTCTTATTCTCCGGGCTACCGAAAAGTCAACTTTAGGTACACCCGAAGAGTTCCAGGAGGGCGTTTACCGCGATCCCGGAAAGTTGCCGTGTATATTCGGCCTTCTCCGCGGAAATGCAAACGCAAAATTCAAATTTTATAAATCGTGGACGCGGCGCGGTCGCAATTCGCAATCTCATCTCAAATTAATTCGCCCAAGAAAAGGCGGCGAGTGCCAGCGCCGACGCGGTGTTTCGTAAGGTTGGCCTCTACGACATCCGCATTTCTCCATGACTTGTCAATAAGAAGAATCTCGCCGATGTGGAGGTAGAAGGAATCACAATCGAATGCATTTATTTTTTGTGGTTGTGTTCTTCCGCGAAAAGTAGATTATGCGGGACACGTTTTCCGATTAGCGTTATTAGCTTTTCATTTGGTAGGTCTTGGCACCAAGTTGTGCCGCTGTAACTCAGCGCTCCCCGTCCGAGCCGCCGAAATCGTCCGACCGGAAAGGATCGCAATGGCGCGGCTTGAGCGTCTCAGTTCGCTACACCGATCGACAATAGCTCTGCTCCTGGTTGCATGGCTCTTATTCTCTGCGCGTTCACTCTTGTCACAAGACTCGCCTCCTGCCGCGACTTCTAAGCCGGCCCAATCGCCTAGCGAAAACGGCTTCCCCGTAAGCAACGCGTTGGTCGTAAGCAAGTGCGGCGGCTGCCATGCTAGCGATGGCAAAAGCAATATGTCGCGTATCTCCTGGATTCGCACCACTCCTGAAGGGTGGGAAGAAGCCATCAAGCGCATGGTGCGCCTGCACAATGTCGTGCTCGAGCCCGCCGATGCCCGTAAGATTCTTCATTATCTTAGTGACGAGCAAGGGCTCGCGCCGGAAGAAGCCAAGCCTGTCGAGTATTTTCCCGAACATCGCATGATTGACGAGCGTGTACCCAGCGAAGCGGTCACGCGCTCTTGCGTTTCCTGTCACGCTCTGGCCAAGCCGCTGTCTTGGCGCCGCAGTTCCGAAGACTGGAAGCTCCTCATCAATACGCACATCGCTTTTTTTCCGTGGGTCGATAGCCTCAACTTCCAGCGGCCGCCGCAGCGTCCCGGCGATCCGCCTCCCCCTCCCGGAACCGATACACGCGCCCCCGTCGAGCAGGCGCTCGCCTATCTTAATCAAGCTGGATCGCTTCACTCGGCGGAATGGGCCGACTGGCACGCGCGCATGCGCTCGCCGAAATTGGATGGCCGTTGGCTTGTTTCTGGCACGCAACCCGGCAAAGGAAAGTTCTTTGGTGCCGTGGAAATTGCCGCGATGCCCACTAGCGACGGATTCACGACGAAAACAAAACTGACCTTCCCCGCCGACAACTCGACCGTCACCGAGTCTGGCAAAGCCATCGTCTATACCGGCTACGCTTGGCGCGGACGTTCCACCACCGACAAGGCTGGCGCCGCTCCCAACGATTTAACAACCACACGCGAAGTGATGATGCTCTCCAAAGATCAGTCGCAATTGGAAGGGCGCTGGTTCTGGGGCGCGTATCAGGAATTTGGGATGGACGTCGAAATGCGCCGCGCACTAGACGCGCCAAGCGTCTTGGGCGTCGACAAGTTCGCCCTGAAAACGGGAAGCTCCGCGAGCGACGTGCAAATCTACGGCGATCGCCTGCCCGCAAATCTGTCGCCTTCCGATATCGATTTTGGTGTCGGCGTCTCTGTCAAGAAAGTGGTCAGCAGTACACCCACTGTGGTGAAAATTATTGTGGACGTGGCGCCAAATGCGATGCCGGGCAAGCGCGATGTAGCCATTAAAGCTGCCGTCGCCCCTGGCGCATTTGCCGTTTACGATCACATCGATTATCTGAAAGTTTCGCCGCAGACTCCGCTCTCGCATCTTGGCAGCGAGCCGCACGCCAAGGGCTACTGCCAATTGGAAGCCATTGCATATGCCAACGGCCCGGACGGCAAGCCCAACACTGCTGACGACATCGAACTCGGCCCGGTAAACGCGAAGTGGAAACTCGAAGAATTCGTCGCCACCATGGGCGATGACGACGTCGATTATGTCGGCAGTCTCGATGCCAACTCCGGCCTGTTCACGCCCGCTCTCGACGGCCCCAATCCCAAACGCAAATTTGGGCGCAACAATTACGGCGATGTCTGGGCCGTCGCCACGTTCAAATCCGCGGGCTCGGATCAACCCCTCACCGCCCGCAGCTATCTAGTAGTCGCGATTCCCCAATACATGCGCTGGGATCAACCAGAGGTGGCACAGTGACCGTCTATTCGCTAGGTGAATTCCGCCGGTTCCGCGGGCAGAGCAGCGATTTTCTCTATCTCGTCCCCAGTGGCGGCATCTTCTCTCTCGATGAAGCTTCCGCGGCAATTCTCGACAAGCTCTCGGATGGGCCGCTCTCCCGCACCGACCTGATCGGCAGCGTGTCGCAAAAAATCGGCTACTCGCCTTTGGATGTCACCGAAACTGTTCAAGAACTCAGCCAGGTCCATGCCATTCGCGACGGCTCTCCAATCTCCACTGCTCCGCAGCAACTCCCGGAGCATTTCCCCTTGCAAACCTTGGTGATGAACCTCACCAATCAATGCAATCTTTCCTGCCAGTATTGCTATGAATTCGGCGAAGACAAAATCGCCACGCCCGAAGGCAAAAAAAAATTCATGGATCGGGAGACCGCGAAGTCTTCGGTAGACTATCTGCTCGCCCAATCCGAAGGTCGCCGGTCCGTGCACATCACTTTTTTCGGCGGCGAGACCTTGATGAATTTCCCAATGCTTCGCGAAGTGATCGACTACGCCAGCGAGCAAGCCGCGCTCAAGAGCGTCAAAATCGATTTCAGCCTTACCACCAACGCCACGCTCCTCACTCCCGTCATCATCGATTATCTGGCCGCCAACAAAGTCGGCGTAACCGTTAGCCTCGATGGACCCAAGGAAATGAATGACGCCTTCCGCGTCTTCTCCAATGGCCGCGGCAGCTACGATATTATCGAGCCTAAAGTTCGCGAACTTCTCGCTCGCCATCACACCCGGCCGATCGCGGCGCGCGTGACTATGACCTCGCAAGCCATGGACGTGTTCAAGATTTACCGTCACTTGAAACACGATCTCGGTTTCCACGAAGTGGGCTTTGCTCCCGTAACCTCTTCCGCAAATCGCTTGTATTCCATCGGTGTGCCGGGCATGAATGACGTCTTCACCCAGTTTGGCGAACTGGCTCAGGAGTATCTCTCCTTTGCCCTTCGCGGCGAGTTGCACGGCTTTTCCAACGTCAGCGATACGCTTGCGGAGCTGCATCAGGGTGTGAACAAGTCGCATCCCTGTGGAGCTGGCCTCGGCCTGCTCGGCGTCGGACCTTCCGGCGACATCGCTCCCTGCCATCGATTCGTCGATTCCGATCAGCACAAACTTGGAAACGTCGCGACTGGCATGGACAAACAGAAGCAATCCGATTTCCTGAACCGCGGCAACATTCAATCCAAAACGGATTGCCACACTTGCTGGGCTCGCCCGCTCTGCGCTGGCGGGTGTCATCACGAAGCCTTCGTGCGTTATGGCGACACCGGCCACCCAAATCTTCACTACTGCGATTGGATTCGCGGTTG
>Ga0137403_10005381_pt1 | contig 14869 bp, 12 predicted proteins | sample CZOMad2_1_16fung_FD_122057 | JGI IMG/M metagenome (GOLD analysis project Ga0137403, IMG submission 122057) | Vadose zone soil fungal communities from Angelo Coast Range Reserve, California, USA - CZOMad2_1_16fungal (Hybrid Assembly) | ecosystem: Environmental > Terrestrial > Soil > Vadose zone... | reverse complement strand
CCGCACCCGGCAATGCAGATGTGACACTCTCATCGAAGCTCCTCCGAATATAGACAGACTTTTTCTAGTCAACTGGGTAGCAACCGTCGACGGCAACCGGAAAACGGAACGTGGGTTGAAGCCTCCGGGATTATCGTCGACGACGTCACGGACTATCCAAGCGAAGAAGCAGCTTGGCGGCACGTGAAAGAACTCCATCTCAATCCAATCACCGATTGCTGTGGCGCGCAGATCCAAATTTGGCGAAACTCGCAGCAAACTACATTCAAAGAAAACTTCCGGATGATCAGAGCGAAGCCACGATCGAAAAGGCTCATTCGACCATCCGCAAATACAAGCGTTACCTTGCAATGGTACGACCTAGACTTCGAAGCACAGCTCATCCGATTGCGGCGGGCCTATGTGGAACGCCGGTTCGGCAAACCCAAGTCGAAGGCGTCGAAAGCACCCGTGCCGATGCAACCGCTGTTGGCGGCGCATCTTCTTGCCTGGCGCAAGGAGACGCTTTATGCAGCTGATGAAGACCTCGTATTTCCGAGTCTTCGTCTCAAGGGGAAGAAACCTCCAGCGGCGAACATGCTCGTTTCCGACTACCTGCGAGTGGCAGCGGCAAAGGCCGGGGTTGTCGCACCACCCCGCACCTTTGGCTTCCACACATTTCGCAGGACGCTTGCGTCAATCTTGGTAGCGATGAAAGTCAACGTCAAGACAGTGCAGGAGATCCTCCGGCATCAGAACTTGAAAACGACGCTCGAAATCTATGCCAAGGCCATGAGCGAAGACAAATTGCAGGCGCAAGGCATGTTCCTCGAACAACTCTTCAGCCAGGACAAGAAGAATCCGTCCCAGGCTGCGATTTCGACGAGGGATCTGGAAAACATTGAACCTGTGGTGGGTTCTTTGCAGTGAAATTGGCCGTTCAGCGGGTAACTGCGGGTAAACTGCGGGTAATATGGAAAATGAAAAATGGAGCTAACTGCTTTGAAATGTGGTGGCCAGGGACGGAGTTGAACCGCCGACGCCAGCCTTTTCAGGGCTGCGCTCTACCACCTGAGCTACCTGGCCACATTTCGGCTCACAGCTTGTCTGCCGGCGCCGGGCGCGTCGTGGGGCACGCGAGGACTTGGACGGAATTGCCAGTCACTGCAAGGCAGTCAAGACGCTGGAAGCGTTTGAACAGGCACGATTATAGCAACGGAGTTGGGTTCGCTCAAATCGCTGCGGCCATCGTCGCCCCTACTGTGGCCGTGGCGACGCCACCGCGCCGTTGAGAACTGAAAATGCGCAGCGGTTCGACGCCACCCAGTAGGCGATTTCGCGATAGTCTTCTACGTCGAACACCGCGAGGTCCGCGTCTTTGCCCGGCTCGATGGATCCCTTTCGCTCCTGCAGCCGCAAGGCCCAGGCGCCGTTGACTGTCGCTGCAGCGATTGCCTCGGCGGGCGACATCTTCAGATGGGTACATGCCAGCGATAGCACGAACGGCATGCTGGCGGTTGGGGACGAGCCCGGATTGTAGTCCGTGGCCAGCGCTACCGCCGCGCCTCCATCGATCAGTTTGCGTGCCGGCGGAAATTTTTCCAGGCCGAGAAAATAATTCGCGCCTGGCACCAGCGTCGCAATCGTTTCGGTCTTGGCCAATTGCCGTATGTCCCCATCAGTGACGTGGTCGAGGTGGTCGAGAGACGCCACGTTGAAACGCAACAGCGGCCGCAACTCGGTCTCGCTCAACTGACAGACGTGCGCCCGCGCGCCCAAGCCATGCTTCTTGGCAGCGTCAAAAATCTTTTCTGTGTCGTCCGCCGTAAAGGCTCCGCGGTCGGTGAATACGTCGACAAACTGCGCCAGCTTGCGGTTGGCCGCCTGGGGGATCATCTCTTCACAGACGACCTCAACATACTCTTGCGATCGTCCGTGGAATTCTTTGGGGACAACATGCGCGCCCAGTAATGTTGCGACCACTGTCCCCGGCCATTTAGCGGCTGCGCTGCGGATGGCCTCGAGCGATCTAATCTCGGAGTCGACCGTCAATCCGTATCCCGACTTGGCTTCGACCGTGGTCGTGCCCTGCTCCGCCATTTGGTGCAGCGCGTCCAGCACTTTCTCCACCAGCAGGTTTTTTCCGGCCTTGCGCACGCCCTCTACACTCGAACGGATTCCGCCGCCGGCTTCCGCAATCTGTTCGTAGGTCCCGCCGGCGATGCGCTTCTCAAAATCCACCAGCCGTGGCGTGACGAACACGGGATGAGTATGCGAGTCCACGAATCCGGGGAGGACAACCTGTCCCGCGCAATCGATCTCGACGATTTTCTTGCGATTTCGTTTTAGCCAGGGATCGCGCAGCGCGTCTTTGGTTTTCCAGGCCGAGACAATCTTCCCGCCGGTGCAAAGCACTGCGCCATCCTTGATGATGCCGAGTTCGTGCAGTTCGGGACCACGGCGTGGGCCGGAATTTCCGGAGGCGGACCGCAGGGTCAGTAGTTGGCTGATGTTGACCAGCAGCAGCGCGTGATCTGGGGTCTTGCTTTTAGTTGGAGAAGTCACTCGATGGTTAGTTTAGCAGCGCCTGTGTCGGGATGGGATTGTGTGGGGACGGGTCCGAGACCCATCCCTACACGGCCTGTGCCCGTCCCCCAGGGTCTGTGCCAGGCCCCTACTTCGCCATTGGCACTTTCACGTCGGTCTTCTTCGCAAAGTCTTTCGCCTCGCCGTAGCCTGCATCCACGTGGCGGATCACACCCATGCCTGGGTCGGTGGTCAGCACGCGCTCGATTCGCTTGGCCATCATTTCAGTGCCGTCGGCGACTGTGACTTGGCCGGCATGCAGCGAATAGCCAATGCCCACACCGCCACCATTGTGGATTGAAACCCATGACGCTCCGGCCGCGGTGTTGAGCAGCGCATTGAGCAGCGGCCAATCTGCCACCGCATCGCTGCCATCTTTCATGCTTTCGGTTTCGCGGAATGGGGACGCAACCGATCCGCAGTCGAGGTGGTCGCGGCCAATCACAATCGGCGCCTTGATTTTGCCTTTCTTCACCAAATCGTTCATGGCCAGGCCGAATTGCGCGCGCTCGCCGTATCCCAGCCAGCAGATGCGCGCCGGCAGGCCTTGAAATTTGATGCGTTTGCGCGCCAGATCAATCCAGCGGCGAAGAATTTTGTTCTCAGGAAAGAGCTCGAGCACCAGATCATCGGTCACAGCGATATCCGACGGATCACCCGAAAGCGCGACCCAGCGGAACGGTCCGCGTCCCTCGCAGAAAAGCGGCCGGATGTATTCCGGAACAAAACCGGGAAAGTCGTAGGCGTTTTTCACTCCGCGCTGGAACGCAAATGTCCGGATATTATTTCCGTAGTCAAAAGTCACCGCACCCATTTTCTGGAGGCGCAGCATGCCTTCCACATGGCGGGCCATCGAATCTAAAGAGCGCTCCTGGTAGGCTTTCGGATCGCGCTGCCGAAGTTCCAGCGCTTCCGGAAACGTCATTCCGGTCGGGACGTAGCCATTCAGCGGATCGTGCGCAGAGGTCTGGTCGGTCAGGATGTCGGGCAGCACGCCGCGCTCGGCCAGTTCGGGAATAATATCGGCGCAATTCCCCACCAGCCCGACGGAAACATTTTCTTTTTTGCGTACTGCGTTTTTCAGGATGCGCAACGCTTCGTCGAGCGTTGTGACCATGAAGTCGCAGTAGCCCGTCTTCAGCCTCTTCTTGATGCGTTCGGCGTCGACATCAATTCCGAGAAACGCCGCACCGGTCATGGTTGCGGCCAGCGGTTGCGCCCCGCCCATGCCGCCCATGCCACCACTGACGATCAGCCGGCCCGCGAGATCGGCGCCGCTGAAATGTTTTTCTCCCGCCGCAGAGAACGTTTCGAATGTTCCCTGCACGATCCCTTGTGAACCGATATAGATCCACGAACCAGCGGTCATCTGCCCGTACATCATCAGGCCGGCCCGCTCCAGCTCATTGAACTTTTCCCAATTGGACCAGTGGCCCACCAGGTTGGAATTCGCGATCAGCACGCGCGGCGCGTATTCATGGGTCTTGAACACGCCCACCGGCTTGCCGGACTGAACCAACAGGGTCTCGTCATTTTCAAGACTCTTCAGCGACGCCACAATCGCGTGATAGGCCTCCCAGCTGCGCGCTGCCCGTCCCGTGCCGCCGTAGACCACCAGATCTTTCGGCCGTTCGGCGACTTCCTGGTCGAGGTTATTCATCAGCATGCGCATGGCGGCTTCCTGCTGCCAGCTCTTGCATGAGATCTGGGTGCCGCGCGGGGCGCGAATGGGCGTGTAGGTTGAGGGAGTGATTTCGGTTTCAACCGCCATGGTTAGATGTTAGTGCCTGAGCGGGAAGTGTTCAAATGCGGGGGGAATTGTGTGTGTGGTCGCGGGCGAGTCGCCCGCGACCACACAAACTACCCAGACCACAGCAAGCTACCAGGTGCTGTAGGCCGTGCCATCGCTCGATGTCTGGGACGCTCCGCTGTGTACGTCGCTGATGCCGGGTTCCTGCTGGTCTACCGACATTACTGTGTCTTCCTGATCGACCGTCCACGTGCTGTTGCTGCCGGTCATCGGATCCATGGGGATCTGCTTGATGTAGCTCGCCTGCACCAAGTCGTCGAGCGACTGCGGCGCCTTCTGCTTATCCAGGGTGTATTGCGAAATGAGCGAGCGCAGCTCGAACAAATCCTGCCTCAGCACCGACTCTTTGGCGCGCAGGATGGACTGGTTGTAGGCCGGAATTGAAATCGACACTAGGATCAGAATCATGCTGATGACGATCATCAGCTCGATCAGGGTAAAGCCGCGTTCCTGCCTGTTTCTTCGTTTAGCCATTACCAGGGTCTAGCCATTACCACGTCTTGTATTCCGTGCCGTCGAGCCCGGTGCCCTGCGACTTGGTGAACACATCGAATATGTTCTGTCCGCCCCAGGAATCTGAGTCGGGATCATCCTGCATGGAACGCAGGCCCCATTCCGTGCTGCCGGTCATCGGGTCCTGCGGAATCCGGCGCAGGAAGCGCACCTTCTTGCCGCCCACGTCTACACCCTTCACCAGTGTATCGAGGTCTGGCGGATATCCTTCGGTGCCCACCTTGATCTGGAATGCGTTGCGATCGGCGGCATCTTTGTAGCGGTCGATGGCATCGCGCAATTCCCAGAGAGCGCTTCGCAGCTCGCGTTCTTTCTCGCGCTTGATAGCCACCCGCGCCATCGGCACAGCGAGCCCGGTCAAGATCACCAGGATGGCGGTGGCCACGATCAATTCAATGAGCGTGAACCCGAGTGGGCCGCGTGCGGAGGCGGGTTTCAAGGCGGCAGACTTCATTAGACACTATCGTCGAAAACGGCCTAGACTTTAAGCCGCTACTGCACCGTAACGGTGGCCACGGCCCCGGCTACAGCCACGGCCTGCATGGCTGGGTCCCGCGCTCCGCCTTTCGAGATGGCCAGAGTGGACTGTCCGCTGCCCTTGGCCAGGAAGGTCAGAGTGACTACGGTGCCCTGCCCGGAAACGCCGGTGGCTCCCGGCGGCCGGGTTGCGGTGATCTGCAGCGCGCCGGTGGTATCGTCGTCGCGATGCACCAGCGCTACCGGCTGGCCATCCTGCGAGAGCAGGCCTCCGTTCGAAACATTCACCACTTGCAAAAGCTTGGGATCGTAACTCACCTGCAAAGGCACGGAATATACATTCTGCGCCCCCCGCAGCAACACATTGACCGCGAAGGTGGAGCCCTGCGCCTGCGTCAGGCTGGCCGGATCGAACACGAAGCTCGCCGCGCCCGCGGCCGTCTGGGGTGCCGGCTGCGTAGGAGGTGTCGGCATCGGAGCCTGCGCGGCCGCCGGGGCTGCCTCGTTTGCCGGCACTGGAGGCGGCGCCTGGCTGGCCCGACGCAACTCGATGGAGGAGGCGGTGCCCACTTCCAGGGCCCGCTCGTTCAGGTCGGTCACATCCCGCGAGCGGACGATGTGCGGGATCATGGCGAATACGATCTCGTTCGTCGCATGCTCGGTATTGGTCTGGGAAAAGAGGTATTTGAGAATAGGAATACTCGACAACCCCGGAATACCGTTTAAGGACCTGATGTCTCTATCCTCCAACATTCCGCCCAGAATATTCACTTCGCCTTCCTTGAGACGGATCTCGTGTTCTATCTTCCGCTGGCCGATGATCGGCTGGCTGATACCGCCAATGTTCGACTGCGAGGTCACCGACGAAATATCCATGACGATTTTCAACGTGACTTCGCGGCCGGCATGCACCTTGGGCGTAATGTCGATGTTCACCCCGACGTCGGTGTATTGAAATTGAGTGTTGACCAGAGGATTGATGCCAACCCCGCCGATGCCGGGCTGAAATGATCCGGTGGCGATCGGAATCCTGTCGCCAATCTTCAACGAAGCCTTCTGTCCGTCCACCGCGCGGATCTGCGGATTCTGGATGATCTTGGTGTTACTGTCACCGAACAACGCGGTGGCCGTGGCGGCCGGAATCGTAACTGTAAAGTCCGTGGCATTCAGGTTGCCCAGGCGGTTCAGGTTGACCTGGTTCGCGGTTCCCGATGTGCTGGTGCTGGTGCCGGTCGTCGAGGTGCTAGTACCGGTGCTTGTGGTCGTATTGACGTTGTTCTGAAGGGCAACGGTGGCGCTGGTGGGCGGACTGATTCCAAGATTCCGCGTCTTGTCCCGGCTAACCTGCATGACTGCGACTTCGACGATGACTTCGGGACGCGCCTTGTCCAGGTCGCCCACTAGTTTCTGCGCCAGCGCAATCTGATCGGGAGTTCCGCGCACCACCAGCGCGCCCTGGGAAGGTAAGGGCTGAATGCGGGAGATTTCCAGGATTTGCCGCAACGCGTTGACCACATCCTGCAATTCCGTGGGCTGCGAAAGGTTCGCCAGATAGAACGTCTTGATGACGCTTTGTTCAACTTCTTTGCGCTTGGCGGGATTGTCCGACGCGACGAAAATTGTATTTGGCGTCACCGGCCGCCAGAACGTCTTCGATTCCAGCGCGATGATTTCCAGTGCCTCTTGCAGCGTGACGCCGTTCAGTTCGATCTTGACGCGTCGCGAAGTGTAATCCGGGTCGAACAACACGTTAATTCCCGCCAGCTTTCCCACGGTCTCGTAGATGACCTTGGTATCTTCGGTGAGCTTGAGGGTGATAGGAACGTTCGAGATGGCAGCCAGGTCAACCGGTCCCTGAGCTTCCTGCACTCGCTTTTGTAGGCCGGTCGGGGGCTGCTCAACCGTCGTAGGCGCGGGCGCGTTGCCTGCGTCGATGATCAGTTTCTGAGTACGCCGGATCTCCTGTTGCGCGATGAAACTTGCGGAATCAATCTCAGCCCCTTTCTGAAACTCGGCCAGGGCCTCCTGCAGTTTGCCTGCTTCCCGCAACAATTGTCCGCGATGCACATGCGAGGCGCCAGCCAGGAACCGCGTGCGCTCGTAGGAGGCGCGGTAGGCCAGATCTTTGGGCTTTTGTTCGTAGGCTTGCTTGTAGAAATCGAAGGCGGCTTCGTAATTCTGGCGAGCTTCGGCGTCTTTGCCTTTGTTGTATAGCGACTTGGCGCTATCGGCGATGATCGGCAAGGTCACCGCCAGGACGAGCAATACGATTGCTGCCGGGCGAATCAGGCGTGTCTTCACTGGTCCCTCGCAGGCAGTCTTCCCTCGGGGATCGGCCAAAAACCCCGGGCTAGGCCGCTGAAAATGCGCTGATTTGAGAAGTAAGCTGGCTGATTATAGCATCGGCCCTCAGCCGTGGAAGTGACTGCTCTGGTAGCAGTTACTCATTAGGATTAGTCCCAACGGCGTTACCCGTTTTGGACTCGTACGTCCCCGCTGAGTGCCAGCCACCACTCCAAATCCCAACGCAGATATCTAGCTGACTAGATGCGCCAAACCCCGCGACAGTCTATCGGGCGTGCACCGGCGCGGACGCTCGCGCCCACATCCCCTCGTGTGAGATAACTTATTTACGTCATGGCCCGCTCAACCTCACATCAGACCAAACCGAGTCCCGAGAAGAACCCCCGCCGCGATCCCACGGCCGCAGGCCAGCGCGATGCCGCAGTCAACCGGGTCGCCTCCCACAACTATTTCCTGCTGGAAAAATTTGAGACCGGGGTGGCGCTGACTGGTACCGAGGTCAAGTCGGTCCGCGCCGGACAAGCCAACCTCAAAGACTCCTATGGACTGCTTAAGGATGGCGAACTTTGGCTGCTCAACTGCCACATCGGTCCCTACGACCACGGCAACATTTTCAACCACGCGCCCTTACGCACCCGCAAGCTACTCGTCCACAAGGAAGAGATTCGCAAACTCATCGGCAAGACCCAGCAAAAGGGCCTCACACTGATCCCCACCCGGATGTATTTCAAGAACGGTAGAGTGAAGGTTGAACTCGCCCTGGCCAAAGGCAAGCAGTTATGGGACAAGCGCGAGACTGAACGCCGCCGCACCGCGGACAAAGAGGCGAGAGAAGCCGTCAACCGATCGCGCAAAGGGCGTTAGCGTTTCTTCACGGCTAGAGGAATATCCTTATTCTTCCTTAGTACACAACTCCGCAGTGTTTCGTCTTTCCATTTTTTGACGACTTGCTGGTGGAAAGGGCGTCACGGGCCTTACGATTCCGCCTGCGTGTTCAAACTTTCATCCGACGTTAACGATCCTGTCACCAAAGCTCAATACCCTTTCCTCATCGCCCGACAAAACAGTTGGGTCACTGGACATTGGAGGAGAGAATGTTACTGCCTATCGTTCTAAAAAGCTGGTTGCAACGCGCGACATTCGGGTCGGTCCTGATCGCGCTCGTGTCCATCACCATCCCTGCCTCGAGCCAAAGCACCGGCATCGATTCCGATCATCAGAAGACCGCAACGCCGATCAAGCACGTCATAGTTCTGATCGGCGAGAACCGTACTTTCGATCACGTATTCGCCACCTATGTACCGCGAGGAAGAGATTCCGTCCAGAACCTCTTGTCGGAAGGCATTATCAAAGCCGACGGCTCACCGGGCTGGAATTTTTCGAAGGCGGCACAATTCCAGGCTGTACCGCCGTTCAAGACGGAATACTTCATCAGCTTGGATAAGAACGAGAAAGTGCGGTACCGGACCCTGCCCCAGCCGACCCTGAACTTTGCGCCAATCGCGCCGACCTTCCCTGCCGGAACGCCCGCTTCCTTGTTAGCCGCTGTCGAGCCATCCTTGGATTCCGACGATCTCAACCTGCTCACCACGGGCGCTGCCAGCCAGTTCACCCAGACCTTCTTCCTGCCCGATCCGGATACCCGGGTTGCGAATTTCAACTCTCTGCCGAACGGGCCCTTTCCGCTCAAGGGAAAAAACCTTCCGTACGATTCCTACACTGGGGATACAACGCACCGGCTCTTCGAGATGTGGCAACAGTCAGACTGCGACATCAAGAACGCCACGCGGCGGAACCCTTCGGGCTGCTTGAGCGATCTTTATCCGTTCGTGATCACCAACTACACCAATATCATTGATCCCGCCACCAATCCGCCAGCGATAGACGACAACGGCGGCGGCAATTCCATGGCGTTCTACAACGTGCTGGCGGGCGACGTTCCGGTTCTGAAGCGCCTCGCTGATCAATTCTCCATGAGCGACAATTTCCATCAGGCGTTCCTGGGCGGAACGGGCGCCAACCACGTGATGCTCGGCACCGGCGACGCGTTTTTCTGGAGCGACGGAAACGGAAACCCAACGACGCCGCCGTCACACATCGCCAACCCCAATCCGCAACCCGGTAGCGACGACGTCTATACGGTGGACCTGGGGTTCGACGGCAACTTCACCGAGTGCGGGGATGCCTCTCAGCCTGGCATCCAGCCGATCGTGCAGTACCTGCACTCTCTCCCTTATCACCCTGATCCGAATTGCCAACCGAAACATTTCTACATGATCAACAATGACTCGCCCGGCTTCCTTCCCGATGGCACGGTGGATACCGCCGGCATCACCAGCGGGGGTTCGATACCGCCGGTTAACGTGCGCACCATCGGCGAGGCGCTCAATGAGAAGCAAATCTCCTGGGCCTACTACGGCGGAGCGTACAACGCCGCCGTAGAGTTCCAGCACGATCCTACAAACCCGAGCCCGCTGGTGCAGATTGGCCGGGCCTACTGCAACATCTGCAACTTCGAGTCCTATGCTACGGCGATCATGGGCGACTCGGCACAACGGGCCGCACACATAAAAGATGCAACCGATTTCTTCGCCGCCATCGACAATAACGATTTGCCTTCAGTGTCCTACGTCAAGCCTGACGGTTTGACCGACGGCCACCCCGCATCTTCCAAGCTGGACCTGTTCGAGGGCATGGTAGAGAACATCTACGATCACTTGAAGGCTAATCCTGAACTAATGGAGACAACGGCGTTTATCATCACCTTCGATGAAGGGGGTGGTTACTATGACTCGGGCTACATTCAACCCGTCGACTTCTTCGGCGACGGCCCGCGCATTCCCTTGATCGTGGTCTCGCCATTTACCAAAGGCGGCCACATCAGCCACACTTATACCGATCACGTCTCGATCCTAAAGTTCATCGAGCGGAACTGGCACTTGAAGCCGTTGACCCATCGCAGCCGGGATAATTTCCCGAACCCAGTGTCCGCGCACGACAACCCCTATGCGCCGCTCAATAGTCCGGCACTCGGCGATCTCTTCGACTTGTTCCACTTCGACCAAGGAGGCGATCACTAGGCTGCCGATTCTCATGTATAAGAGTGCCCCCGTCCTTCGTTTCTTGAAGGGCGGGGCTTTTAGTTAAAGGGATTGAATAGGAAAGGTTACGGAAACCTATATCCGGGCTTAAGTTCGCATCGATAGACTTTCGTCTGATCTCTATTCACGCGCGCGTTGCAATCCGCCCAGCTCAAGTAAAGATTTGGTCCAAAGGGGAAAGTGATGGTGTCACCATTGATCTCGGCGAGAATGCTGACCCCTTCCGCCGAGCCGGGCACAGTAAAGTTCAGCGCCTGGCCGAAGATCACGGGATGGGATGTCCGGACCATGTCGCTGACCATGGGCCGAAACACTTCGGCTTCCAGCAGAAATGTCGCCGTATCCGACCAGTTCCGGGCTGATACTTTGACCTCGCGGCCGCCTTGCAAGAAGTCTTCCGCTTCGATCTTGGTGAAGGGACACGGCCCTGCGATGCACGATGTGCGGGCATTGCGAAATTCGTTTCCCTCTCCGGCATCGAGCGACGCCGAACCCATCGCAGCCTTCCACTTCCCGTCGGGCGAGCAGGGAGGCTGTTTACGGCAAGGCACATTCCCGGTATTCGCGACTTCGAAGGTCTTGACCGCGCTGCCCACATTGGCCGTGTTGGTGGTCTTGATCGAATACCGGGCCAGGACGTTCGACACAATGACCGGGGGATGATTTGCGGTATTGACCTCGTGCGGCAGGGGCACCATGCGGGCCACGTAGAGCTTATCGCCGATGTACTCTTTCAGGTCCAGCGGCTGGTAGTCCGGATGCCGAAGTTGGAGCGTAACCGGGCGTCCGATCCAGAGCCGGTTGCGCAACAGGACGGTGTAAGCACCAGAAGCATCCGACTTGCCCCCTCCGATCGCCGCGCCACGGTAGAGTGCGGTGACATCAACGTCGGCCAGCGGCAGTTCCTTGGTGGGATCCGGGTCCTGCTTGACCACCGCGCCGCTCAATGTCAGAGGCCGGGTGTGCGGACGAGTCAGGACGATGACGGCGGCAATCACTCCCCCAGCGACCAGAGTCGCCGTCCACATGATTAGCCTTCGCTTTCCCGTCATCCTGCCACCCTAGGGTTATTCTACGACGCCCGCTTCCAGACCCGATTTTTAGTCTCGCACTGTCTTTCGTCAAGGTCTTTAGTCTCAGGCGGTGTAACCATTCCTGTTACCATCGTTTGCGCTAGGGCGTCGTTCCTCAGGGCAGGATCGTTTAGATTTGTGAGGTGGATGAGAGGAAGTTTGGCCGCATAGCGCGTTCCCGCCGGGAGTTCCTCAGACAGATAGCCAGCCTGGGCATTTGTCTGCCGGCGTGCGCGGAATTGGGATTCGCCTCTTTCCTGTCACCATCGCCTGAGCAGCACGCCCGACCGGCACCTCCTCCGGTCAAGACTTATCTTTCGCGGGACGATGACCAATTCCTCGACGATCTGGAAAGGACCACGATCTGCTACTTCTGGGAGCAGGCCAACCCACAGACAGGCCTGGTCAAGGACCGCTGCAACGCGCGCAAAGCAACCACCGATAACGCCGTCGTCGCCAGCATCGCCGCCACTGGCTTCGGTCTCTCGGCGATCTGTATTGGAGAGAAACGCGGCTTTATTTCGCTGAACGAGGCGCGCGCGCGCGTTCTCAACTGCTTGCGTTTTCTTTGGAAGACCCTGCCTCACCATCGCGGATTTTTCTATCACTTCGCCAACGTCCACACCGGCGAGCGGTTGTGGGACTCGGAAATCTCTTCGGTGGACACTGCAATTCTGCTGTGCGGCATCCTGTGCTGCCGGCAGCATTTCGAAAATTCGGAAATTCGCGATCTGGCCCGTGCCATCTTCGATCGCGTGGACTGGACCTGGCTCTCGGAAGACACCACGCTGCTACCTCACGGATGGCTGCCCGAAGTCGGCTTCCTGCCCTACCGCTGGGACTATTACAGCGAACTGATGATGATGTACCTACTGGGCATGGGTTCGTCTTCGCATCCCCTCAAACCGGAAACATGGGACGCCTGGAAACGAAACATATTTGAGTATGACGGCCTGCGTTATATCGGTTCGTTCGCGCCGCTGTTTGTGCACCAGTATTCGCAGGCCTGGTTCGATTTCCGCGGCAAGCGCGACCGCTACGCGGATTACTTTCAGAATTCTGCCATCGCGACGGATGTACATCGCCGCTTCTGCCTCGAACTGGGAAAACAGTTTCCCGACTACAGCGATGACCTCTGGGGCATCACGGCTTCGGATTCGGAAACCGGCTATGTGGTTTGGGGTGGCCCCCCGGCGATGGGTCCCATCGATGGCACCGTGGTTCCCAGCGCGGCCGGCGGCTCAATTCCGTTTCTTCCCCAACCGTCAATGCGGGTTCTGCGCAATATCAGGAACCGCTATCCCGCGGCGTGGTGCACCTATGGATTCGTGAACGCCTTCAACCCGCTGAAAAACTGGTACGACAACGACGTAGTTGCAATCGATACGGGAATCACGCTGCTCATGGCGGAAAACGCCCGCACCGGCTTTGTCTGGGAGACTTTCATGAAGAATCCGGAGGCGGCTCGCGGCATGCTACGTGCCGGATTCAAGACCTATCAGTCGCCAGGAAATCAAAAACCTGGACCGCCGTCGAGTGCCGGCAGTCCAGGTAATGCCATCGCGGATTCGCCAACCGGTTAGAAGTTTGGCGCGGCCGCCTCGTGTGCTGGTGTACTTGAAGAGTCGGCCGGAGTAGTTGCGGCTACCGCCGGCGCCTGCGTTTCCTGCTTCACAGCGGGCCGAAGTTTTACCGTGGCCAGAATCTTTTCCAGCCTGGCAAATACTAGCTCGCGATCCACCGGCGTGATTTCTTCCGCCGTCCCCTGAGCCGCGCCGTCTGTGGCGATCTCCAGTGCAAATTCGTAGCACACGCCGTTGTTGAAGGCGTGATAGTACTTTGCATCTGCCTGTTTCGTTGTGACGTCGGCGTTGTTCTCAAACTCCTGGAACTCGGTAGCGCCGAACTTCAGTTGCTTGATCTTTACAGGGGTTGAAACGTCTGTTCCCATGCTCAGCGCAGGAACTGCAAATTGGGCGCAAGCTTCGGGGGTCATGCTCGGATTCACCCTGACGTTGACGAAACCGGACTTGAAGTTGGTTCCGGGAAACGAGTTGCGAGGCATCTCCACGGTTGCCAGGATCACTCCGCCGGGATGAACAAAATTCGTTAGCAACGGCTCGGTCGCGGTAGAACCAAGTTGCGTCTCACTGCCGGTCTTTGTCGCCGGATCGGTGGTCAACTCGGTCTTCAGCTGGTAGTTGCGTGGAAAGTTCAATGAGAGTCCGTACTCTCGGTTCACGTAGGAAAGAGTTGCCGCCCGGTGCTTCTTCGCCTTCGCCACGACAGGCGTGGGAGTCGGGCCCGGAGTCGAAACCGTGGGAGCCGGCGCCGAGACTGGCGTGGTTGGTTGTACGGGTTGCTGCACTGCTACCGGCTTGCTGCTTCGGGAGCAGCTGCCGATCACGATTACAGCAGCAAACATGGCGAGCGCTCCCAACGCGCCCACGGTCTGGTTTTTGATCGATCCGTCTTCGTGGTCTACAGCCGGTTTCTGCGGCGTATTGTTTGACTGCCTTCCGGACAAATTGAGTTGCGTCATATTTTCCTCCAGGGTCACTGCCCGCCTGAAGAGATCGCACGCCGGGATCCACGTCAGAAATGTCTGATTCGGCGTGGGTTAAGGAAAGCCACAAGTTCGCGCACTGTGGGTTGCAAAACACGATGTTGCCGCGGGAACACAGTCTTCGGTAAAAACGGCGTGGCCACAATTTGCCAACAGCCTTAAAGAAGACTATTCCGGCCCGGAAGACATCTGATACAAGATCGACGTGGATGCAACTTACCAAGTCCCAAACCGTCAACAACGGATCCGGTTGGCTTCCGATATTGGTCTTGCCCCTGACGGCGGTGGCTTGCCGCGATCGGCTGTCGCCCTGGGTATTCATGTGGATTCTTTCGCTCTCGATCTACGTCAGCCTGAAGTGGCTGCCATGATGGAGATCGCGAATCATGAGTCAAGAGGAGCACACGAATAATCACGACCATAAATCTCAAGGGCGGGATGCCGACCGTGGCCCAAGCCT
>Ga0137403_10005380_pt1 | contig 14872 bp, 11 predicted proteins | sample CZOMad2_1_16fung_FD_122057 | JGI IMG/M metagenome (GOLD analysis project Ga0137403, IMG submission 122057) | Vadose zone soil fungal communities from Angelo Coast Range Reserve, California, USA - CZOMad2_1_16fungal (Hybrid Assembly) | ecosystem: Environmental > Terrestrial > Soil > Vadose zone... | reverse complement strand
TCGAGAAGCTTTAAAGCGTTCTGTTCGTTGTGCTCTGACGCCGCTTCTTTGTACGCCGCAAAAAACTTCCCCCGCTGGTAATTGACTTCTTCGACCTTTCCAGTAACCGGACTTCGATTGATGTGCACGTCGAGGGGCGAAAGAAAGATACTCACCCGCGCCGCCGCCTCGGCAAATTTGGGATCGTCTTTGATATCGACAATACTCACCACTCTACCATCCGCGGGAGATACGATCAGCCCTTCGCCGGTCGGAATCGTACGTTCCGGATCGCGAAAAAACCCGGCGATTGCCAGCGTACATATTCCCAGTATAACGCCGATCGCCACCCAACCAAGCACAAATGCCAAAATCGTGACAACCGCCGCCGCCACGATGAGTGGATAACCTTCTCGTGCGATTTTCATCCGCTTTCACAGCCTGCTCGATCGATTCGCTCAGAATACAGCGGCCTAGTTCCGGGTTTTGTCGACCAGGCGATTCTGCGCCAGCCATGGCATCATCCCGCGCAAGCCGGCGCCGACCTTTTCGAGCGGATGATTGGCCGCTTCTTTGCGCAGCTCGGTGAAATGCGGACTGCCGCATTTGTATTCGTTGATCCACTCTTCAGCGAACTTCCCGCTCTGGATGTCTTTGAGTATACCTTGCATCCTTTCCCGAACTTCAGGTCCGATGAGCTTTTTCCCCCGAGTCAGGTCCCCATACTCAGCGGTATTGCTGATCGAATAGCGCATGTTGGTTAACCCACCTTCATAGATGAGATCCACGATCAACTTTACCTCATGAACACACTCAAAGTAGGCCATCTCCGGCGGATAGCCGGCATCCACCAGGGTTTCGTAGCCGGCTTGAATCAAAGCCGTCAGCCCGCCGCACAGAACCGACTGTTCACCGAACAGGTCTGTTTCGGTTTCATCCTTGAACGTAGTTTCGATAACGGCTGCCCGCGCCCCGCCGATAGCGCTGGCGTAGGCCAAGCCGACTTTCTTCGTGTCGCCGGAAGGATCCTGATGGAGAGCTAGAAGGCAAGGAACCCCTCGACCCTTTTCAAACTCGCTGCGCACCAGATGTCCCGGCCCCTTGGGCGCAACCATAAAAACGTTGACCCCGGCCGGAGGAACAATTCGCTTGAAATGAATGTTAAAGCCGTGTCCGAATGCCAGATAGTTGCCGTTTTTAAGTCCCGGTTTGATCTCTTTCTCGTAGGCCTCCCCTTGAAGTTCGTCGGGCAACAGAATCATGACGATATCGGCCGATACCACCGCCTGAGCCGTTTCCGCGACCTTAAGCCCGGCGTTTTCGGCCTTTGCCCAGGATTTACTTTCCCGTCTCAAGCCAACCACGACGTCAATTCCTGAGTCGCGCAAATTATTTGCGTGGGCATGGCCTTGGCTGCCGTAGCCAAGAACTGCGACCCTTTTCCCTTTAAGAACACCTAAATCGGCGTCGCGATCGTAATAAACTTGCATTGAACCTCTCCTGTAAAAAATCGCTCTCTATAGTATTCACTATGCCGTCTGAGCTACGGCAAGTCAACTGCAAGTCGGCGTAAGACAACGATATTTGGTCGGACATCAGTAACGCTTTTGCCAAATGAGATCGATGCCGCTCAAGCCTGTAGTGTTCGATGAAACGCTGAACTTCCAATCAGATGTGATCTGGTATTCCGCTGATGCCTCTCGTCCGTGTTTGCCCGAAACTTCCTGGGAAAATGAAACGTATGTGCCCGGACCCACGTACTGGCCGAAGCGCACTTGACCGCCGGAGAAATCCAGAGCTCCGATATCAACCCCGAGATCTTGCAATCCCAAGGCTTCAGAAACGGCTTGCCCGATCTGAGCGGCCGCAAAGCCGCTGGTGATGTTAATCGCGTTTTGCTGGAGAGATATCTGCTCGCCCTTTCCGAGGTCCGATATGGGCTTGTTAAATAGCAACAAGGACAGAATATCGGCTTGGTCCAATTGCGGTTCGCTGGTAAGAGTTAACGTCGGTTTCTCCGCAGTTCCTTTGACGACTACATTGACCAAATAGTTGTTGACCCGGTACTCCGCCACTATGTCGAGAGATGGGTTGATTTTCTCGTTTCCGGTGAACTCCACTTCCCCGCGGCTCAGCATAAAACGTCTTCCTTGAAAGCCGGCCCAGCCTCGTATGGTCTTGATCAATCCAGTCAAGGCGGGTTTGCCTCCGCTTGCTTTGATTATTCGTAGATTTCCGGAAAGTTCAGCGTTGGCATTGCGGTGCCTAACCCAAAGGTTATTCGGCACACGGATCTCGATATCTACGCTGGAATTCCGCCATAACTGACTGTCGGCCTGATTATCACTCTCTTGCTTGGCGGCAGAGATAACGGCTGGATTTGTCGACACCACAGTAATGGTCGGATCCCTTTTGATCGGCGTACCGCCGTGATCCAGAAAGCTAAGATCCGGACGCAGCTCGCCTTTTGGAACTTCAAACTTGCCGGTTATCCGCGGCGCCGCAAATGTGCCGTCAATTTTAGCGGCGCCGTTCAACTCAATCTGGTATTGCTGCGTATTTATTGCCGGCCATTGCTTTGTGACAATCGAAAATTCCATCGATTGCGGCGAAAATTTATTCAAAGCGATGAAACCGCTTGCGTTTAATTCGCCTTTATTAGCACGGGCAGATACTTGGTTAATCCTGATCCCCCGGGGCTCCAGCAGCCCTTCCGCCGTAATGGCGGAAACTTGAATGCCGAGAGGGATCGGCGTGAATTTGCCCTCTCGCAACCGGAAAAATCCATTGGCAACAGGCTGAGTCAGAGAACCGCGGACTTGGAGATCCATTTCGACTTCACCGTCGATCGTTTGAACCGTTTTTCCGCTAAAGGCATTCAGAAAAGCCAGGCTCAAACCGGAAGAGTGGATACGAGCGTCCAAGTTGTCAGACAGCTCCACATGCCAACCATTGATCCAACTGAGTGTCATCGGCAGGCTTCCGTTCAGGCTGAGCTGATGGAGTTGATCCTGCTGCACAGTTGCCTTCAGCTCCGCATTTTGATTCCTGTAACTCCCCGCTCCAACCAAACCGGCATAGCTTTGACCGGCGATTTTAGAATTATCCAACTTTATTGTTGCGATGATTTCCGGCGCCGCTGCCGTGCCGGCAAGCTGAGCCTGCGCTGAAAGGATTCCGGTAACATCAGGTCCCTCAGGAAAGAAAGCGCGGAGTGATTCGATGGGTAATCTTTCGATGTTCAACCGTAATGCTTGACTACCGGTCAATGAGAAGCGTCCATCCAAAGAGAGCTGCCGGCCATTATTGCGCATCAACAAACGGTCGACGAGAAAGTCTTGGTCGCGCTGCTCGACTACGGCCGGCTGGGAGAGTCTCCACGTCCCATCCGGCAAATCGAGAGTTAATCGGGTCAGCCGGGCTACAAGATGCGCCGGCTCATACTCCAGATGGGCCGCCATCGTGTGGGTCCGGCTCTGAGTGTCTCGCGCTTTGGCATCCAGTTCTAGTGTGGCAGGCGTTTGCGGCAGAATCCTAACGATCCCATCCAAGGTTTGCAGCCGATAACCGCTCTGAATATCGGACAGACTGACGGTGAGCGTTCCGTGTGGAAGGGCCCGCGCGCTTGAATAACCCAAATCGTAATCGATAGAGCCGCGCTGGACGGCAGTTCCTTCAAAGCTTAGTGAACTCACCGTAACTTTACCTTGTGCTTTCAGATCGTTGAAATTACCTTGCGCCCCGCCGGTGACATTAACCGTTCCCGAACCCTTGCGATCTATAAGCGCAAGCCAGGGCGACAACGTTCCAATGCGCAGCTGGTAATCGAGCTTCCCTTGTTGTTTGAGATCAGTGCCGATATCGCCCTTGACGGTCAAGATCGCATCTGTGGCCTTAAGCGACCCCTCCAAGACGCGAATTCGCTGGTCCGCCAGGGTTGCCACTAACCTGCCCTGATCCAGGTTCACCTCCCCTACCGTGGATTTTAGCAAATCGATTTTCGCCTCTGCGTTCATCGCCGCCAGCGTCAACCCGGATCCTTTGACGAGTCCTTCTAGATTTAATCTACCTTTGATCGGATTGCCCTTCGCCGAAAGCTTCTCAATATCGAGCTGGTTTGCCGAAAAGCTAAGTTCATATCGGGGAATATCTTTGAAAGCGATCTGCCCTTGCCAATCGGCGCGGCCGAGATCGCTTTTGAGTTGGCCGGTCATTCTAGCTTCGGCGCGCGCAAGGTCTGCCTTGAGAAAAACGTCGCCCAGGTTCCAACCGGCAATTTCAGTAGATCGAACATTGGCCTGGCCTTGCCCGGAAATATTCGCCAGGACGAATCCGCTCCCGTTGATTTCAACCAGCGCGCTTACAATTCCCCGGAGCTCTTTTTGCTCGAGCAATTTGGAAAGGTTAACCTGGGCGATTTTTGCGCTGCCTTGATATAGGGGCAAATCACGGGTTACATCCGTCTGAAACTTGCCTGATAAAGAGCCATCCGCCACCGACAGAGAAAATTCGCCTTTGAGAGCCGTGAGTGGTCCGCGCAGATCGGCGGTCCCCGAAACGGTTGCTTTGACCGGCCACTGCGGAACAAAATACGCGACATCCCTAGGCGCCAGCTTATCGATGGACACTTTGGCTTCCATCTCAAGGGTTTTCAGATCGTCTATTTTTCCCGTTAATCTCAGACTGGAGTTGCCGCTCTCGATGGCAAAGTCGCTGAACTTTACACTTTCCCGCCCGCCGTTATCCTGATAAGCGAGGGCGCCCTTGATCCGTGCCTCCGGCAGGCCTTGCGTCAGCACACGAGCAGAAACTTGCCGCAAGTCGAGGATTATACCATCCGGGCGAATTCCAGCCCTGCCTTGAATATCCAAACCAGTCAGTCTATAGGAGCTCCCGGAAAAACTGACATCGATATCGGCCTGTTGTAATTCGATGGAATTCAACGACGCGACCAGACTGGGTGTTTCAGATTGCGGCTCGACCGGAGATAACGCTTCAACAATATTCCAAACTCCGTCCTTTTCTTTCAACCAAAGCAGCGGTTGAGTGGCTTCTAAGCGAAAGATTTGAACCCGTCCCCAAAGTAAAGGAGGTAAAGAATAGTTGATCTTGAGACGCGGAATACGGACGATTTCGTCTCCATTATCAGACAGACGAACGTCAATAAGCGTCAGGCTTCCCCATACCGACCCGTCCAATTTTGCGACACTTATTTTTCCTCGCACTGAATCCTTGATTGCCGCCAACAGTTTCTGCCGCACAAATTCGCGGAAGCCATCCGTATGGGTGTAAAACGCAAGCCCTGCAAAACCCAGCACGAGCAAGAATACGAAACCTAACATTAGGTAACGGCAAAACCGCCAAAATCTTTCCATCGCCCTAGAAGAATGCTCCCACACTAAAATAGATTTGCCAAGATTGTTCCCCTCGAGGAGGCCGAAAGGGAAACCCCACAAACAACTCTAGAGGCCCTACCAGAGTCTGGTAATTGATGCCGAATCCGGCGGCAAATTTAAGATCGTTGATCGGCGGATCGAACGAGCGGGTCGAGACCTGGCCGAAATCAAGAAATAATGATCCACCAAGCGGCCCCCAAATAGGACGGCGTAGCTCCACAGATCCCTCAACTAAACTGAGCCCGCCAATGGGATCGCCGTCCGCGTTTAACGGGCCGAGCTTTCTCCGGGGGTATCCGCGCACGCTATTTTGTCCGCCGGCATATAAGCGCTCGAAAATCGGAAGATTTTGTTCGGGGCCCAAGGGCTCGGCGAAGCCAATCTTCAGCCGGCTTGCGAGAATGGTCTCCCAGCCGAGAAGCAGATATTTCTTAGCCTCCGCCGTAACCTTATAAAAGCTGAACTGCCCGCCCCAAATTTTTCCGGCCTGTTCCAAGGTCAAAGTCACGACCTCGCCCTTCGTCGGCTTGAGCGGACCATCCGAGGTATTCCAGATCAAGCCGAGGCTAGGCCCTGACAGCAGCCCGCGGTCCCGGACGGGCCCGAGCGCTTCGATCGTCGCGGCCGAGATCCGGTCGAGACGGTCGTACTCCAACCGGTAGTCGATAAAACCGCTGAGTTGGGAAGAGAAAATGTGGTCCAGGCGAGGATTAAAGCGCGTTGCGTTGTTTACGTAGGTATCCTCATCATCCCTATCTTGCCTCAGACTAACGACAGCGCGGGTACGCGGGGAAAAGAAGTGTGGCTGGACAAATCTAATCGCCCCACTGACGATGATGGAGGAATATTTGCCCTCGATGGATAAACGTCTTCCGCCGCCAAGCCAGTTGTTGTGCTGCCACCGGAGCTGAGCGCGGAATTCGTCCTCCGTGCCATATCCGACCCCGACCCTAATTTCCCGCGGCTCCTTTTCTTTAACTTCCACTTCCATAGGCACGGTGCTGGGTTTTCCTGCGACGTCCTTGGGTGCAATCCGCACCAAGCCGAAAAGATCCAGGCCCAGGATCTTCGCTTGAGATTCAGCAATCTTTGTCGCCGAAAAGACTTCACCCGGTTTATAAGACAGTTCCCGTAGAACAATTTCAGGATCCACCTTATCGGTCCCTTGAACTGTCGTTTTCCCGAAGAAGCTCAGCGGTCCTGGGTCAGCTTGATACCAAATACTGGCCTGATCCTGATCGAGGTTGACCTCTGCGCGTTTTTCCGTCGTTACATGAGCATAGCCGCGATCTAAGAAGAATCGCCGCAGTACCTCCTCGCCTTTTCGGTAAGACTCTTCGTTAAAGATCTCGCCTTGCTTGATGGGCAGTTCCGGCGGTGACAAGGAGCTTTCAGAAACCTCGACCTTAACCTCCGATATGATGATCGGCGCGCCTTCCAACGCTTCAATCTTTACTTGAGGTTGGGAAGTTGGCGGATCGACCACGAGGTCGTAGGTCACACGAGCATGATAATATCCCCTTGCCTCATAAAAACGCCTAAGGCGTTCCAGGTCCTCGCGGAAGGTGGCCGGATCGAAAATGTTTGCCTCTTCCCAAAACAGGTACCAGGGCCGGGGCTTGGTGAGCAATTGACTCAGGAGTTCGTTGTCAGAGAATTTTGTATTTCCGGAGATCTCGATTTTTTCTACCCGCCATTGTCGTGCAGCATCCAGCTCTTCGACCTGGATGCCTAAAGCGGGCCGGGAAAATATCCAAGCAGCCACCAGGAAGGAGAAAAAAAACCTGTTACGTAGTCCTGCTAAAGACGTGGTCACGCGTGTCGGGATCTCCGGTGCGGGCGGCAGATCTAAATCTAGGGTGCAATCGACACGTCTTCAAGAGCCGTTGATAACAAATTTTTCGATGGCTTGTGAAATGATTCTTTTCCGACTAGCGACCAACTTCGGCTTTCGGCAATTTCTCGTAATAATGTTGACCCCGTTCAAACCCCAGGCGAAAACTCTCTTTTTGGTAAGAATCAGGATAGTTTTTCTTCAGGTATTCCTCCGCCTCGTCAAATGATCGACCGCGAATTGCAGGCTCCAACGCTGCCGCGAAACCTGAGCGAAAGCTCTCCTCCACGCGCTTAAAATCCTCCGGCTTAGAATACGCAATTTCTTCCGCATCTCTTAGCCCTATCCACCATTTTTCCCGTGCGGCGTCCAGAGTCTCCGCTCCGGCTTTGGCCAGCGCATCGCGGCCCGCTTCGATTTGATCGTCGCGCTCCGAGAGCCCGACCACGACCGACCGCCCTTGCCGAAGCGCGTCCTCATAAAAAAAGATCTCGTCCTTTGGCACGCCGAGGGACAAAATATTTTCCAGTGCGCCACCTGCCGCCGCTCCGGCTGCGGCGCCACCCAATCCGCCCGCCGCGGCTCCGAATGTCACCGCTAAGACCGGGCCGATCCCAGGCAACAGGAGACTGGCGATCAAGGCTCCTGCGCCGAGGCCAACCGCTCCTCCAACAACGCTGCCTATGGCCTTTCCCATGCCCGGCTGTTCCGCGTCCTCCGTTGGCACTGCCGCCTCAACATCGGCGTCAGCGGTGCCTGGCAACAAAATGATCACATTGTTTCCCTCGAAGCCCGCCGCCTTTAGCAGAGTCGCGGCCTTAGTCGCTTCCTGCCGGGTTTTAAAGATACCGACGACCGTCTTCATAGATTATTGCTCCTTTCTGTCGTTTAATCGGATCAGGTCCGCGTATTGTTCACCACGGGGATTTTTCGCTACCCGAACTAGAATCAGATCGCGTGGACGTAACGCATCGATGCCGACTTCGCGCTCTCGGCTGTAGACGCGAGTAGCTGGATCATATTTGATGACGATAACTTTGGCTTCCGTCGTCCGCAACTGAATTTGATTGCTGGTTCTGTCTACCCGCTCGACTGTACCGATAATTTCGTCCTTTGCGCTTCCGCGGTCATCCGGAGGCCGCTCGATTCCCCTTCTGTCAACGTCCGGTTGTGGCCGGAGCGCGATGCTCTCACAGCCCGAAGCCGAAAAAATAGAAAGCAGCACGCTAACACAATAATATGCGAAAGCCACCCGCGGAGTCCTCTTCATACAAATCTCCTGTATAAGTAACCCTGTATAAGTAACCCTTGTTGCCCAAATCGCGACTGAGTTACTCTGCCATAACCTCCACCTCCCTTCACAGTCCAACCAAAAAAAAATCTTTCCCGATCCCTGCATCTGACACTAATTCCGCAAGGCTTATGCCATTTTCCTTCTTTGAGTGAGGCGGGGATTCAAAGCGCTTTTCCGCAAGTCTAATAGATTTTACAAATGGCTGATAGGAATTTTCCTACAGAGCCTGCGAAGAAAACTCACAACTCCGTCTGTTCGTATGCAATCGAACAGCTGAACGGCTTGACTATTTCTGGTCGATGGGGATTAAATCGCGCGGTTCATAGAGGAGATACCGGAATCGCATCCAGGACATCCCTGCAATAGAGGAGGTCAAGATGTTAAAAGTCTGCAGCTTCATCCTTCTTTTTATTATCAACGCGATGCCGGTAACCACCGACGCGCAGGAGCGCCTTTTGGTAAGCTATGCCGGCTTCGGCGGATTCCAAGCACCTGCCTGGGCTGCTCAAGACCTGGGGCTCTTTAGCAAGTATGGCTTGAGCACCGAGTTAGTCATGATACCCGGATCCGCCCGCGGGACGCAGGTCCTATTGGGGGGAAGCACCCACTTTGGGCAGATCGACGGGACCGCCCTGATCGCCGCCATCAATCAGGGAGCGGATCTCGTCCTGATCTCTGCCTCGCTTAACAAATTTCCCTTTAGCCTTGTGGTGCAAAAGAATATCACCAAGCCCGCAGATTTGATTGGCAAAAAAGTCGGCATCGTCGCCCTTGGCGGCGCCCACGAAGTTTCTATGGTCCTGGCACTCAAAGAGTGGAACATCCCGCGGCAATCCGTAACTTTGCTCACCAGCGGTCCGGCAGCCAACCGTCTGGTCGCCCTTTCCAGCGGTGCCCTTGATGCTACGTTGCTCGCTCCGCCAGAAACAGGAGAGGCATCGCGCATGGGATTGCCCACCCTTGCGCACATGACCGATCTTAAAGCCGCCGCCTTTCCCATGAACGTCGTCGCTACGCGCCGGTCCTTTCTCGAAAAGAATCGTGACGTCGTCAAGCGCTTTTTGCAGGCCTATAGCGACGCCACCTTCCAGTTCATGGCCAACAAAGAAAAGGCCCTGGCGATTTATAACCAGCGGATGAAGCAGAAAAACCCCGCCGTGGTAGAAGAGACCTATCAATATTTCGCCTCGACTTTTTCTTTTCCGCCAAGAGTTTCGCACGACGGCATGCGCGTTGCCATGGAGATGATTGCCCAACGCACGCCGGGAACCAAGCTCGATACAAACGTAGACAAGTATGTCGATGAACGGCTGCTCGACGAATTGGAAAGAGAAGGACTATTTAAAAGGATTCGCGGTAGAAGTTAAAAAAGCAGCTCCCTCTTTACTCCGAAACTTTTTCGATGTCCTTTTCATCGAAGATTTGAAAGATATCGTCTGGAAACTTGACCTCGTACACCGTCTTACCCCTCGGATTGAGGGCTCCTGCTGTTCGGTTAGGAAACGCTCCGAGATAGACACCGTCATTTATCAGTCCCCGTAAACCTCGATTCTCTCTGTTGACGACAACGTCGCCTTTTGTGAATACAAAAAGAAATGAAAAACTTTCGTCTAGCCGCGGGTCGTCTATTTTCACGGTTTCCACGAAATCCATGATGGCTCCTTTCCACATTTTTTCAAGACCATAAACACGCAGTTAAGGGATTTAAGTTTTTAAGGCTTTTTCGCCACATTCTGCAGGAGAATTCATACAAAAACATTCCCGAAATATTCAAATCTCCATAGCAGATAACAGTATACCCGTGAGGTGATCGTGGCATATGTCTTGCGGAGAGAATTTTGTTTCACCGCTGCCTGTTGTGAGGAAAAGAAATACCCAAGCCCTTTCAGAAGGAGAAGACTTATGCTGAAGAAGGCGAAATCCGTGCCGCGAGGCTACCGAACGGTGACACCTTATTTGATTATCAAAGATGCAGCGAGCGCGATCGATTACTACAAACAGGCGTTTAAGGCGAAGGTATTGATGTGTTTATCCGAACCCAGCGGCAAGGTCGGACACGCCGAAATCAAAATCGGGGATTCTCGGATGATGCTGGCCGACGAGTACCCCGAGATGGGGTCGCGTGGTCCGCAATCCTTCGGCGGCTCACCGGTGAGTATTCTTCTCTACGTGGATGATTGCGATGAAATATTCAACCGGGCCATCGCCAGGGGAGCCAAAATCGTCAAACCGATAAGCGATCAGTTTTACGGCGATCGGGCCGGAACTTTAGAGGATCCATTCGGACACGTTTGGACAATTGCTACCCACAAGGAAGACCTCACGTCTGAAGAAATATTGCAACGTGCCGCCGCCAGATCCGGCTAAAGCGTGCAACCTGCAGCCGAAACCAGCGCCAATCTTATCCGTTGACATCGGCACTCGATGCTCAAGCCCTGACTTTGGCAGCTCTTGAAAGTTCTTCAGTAAACTTCATACTCGTTCTGAGGCGCGAAAAACTGACCTCGCCTTGGCATGGACGTTGCCTTTGATAATCAAGCCCAGTAAAGCGGAGATCTAAGGATAGCCTGCAATATGGCGATTTCAAAGATGTAACCGCCTGTCTATTGTCCGGGAAGCACAAAATGGTTGCCCGACGGACTCAAATATATACATTTTTGTTCTTTGCAGTAGTGGCTTTTCAACAGAGCTGCCGGACAGGTCCGGTTGCGCCGGCACCTCAACGTGCTTCTGAAGCCGAAAAAGCGGAGTCCACCGGCAAGAGTGATGCGCAGACCAAGTCGGAATCAACCCAAATTGACCAGCAACGCAACAAAGAGCCGAAGCTTTCAAGTGAACCCAAGCAAACCGAACGCTTACCAGAATCCATTGTCGGCGCGCCGGGAAAAGAATTGGCCTCGGCAAAAATTGCTTACGATACGCTGCTGATGGAAAGACCGGCCCACGCATCGATCCACGCGGGATGGCAATACCGGAAAGATCGGCAAAGCCAAATCGTCGGTTTTGAGTTTTCCAACCGCGGCGGCAACCGGATCCTTCCTCCCCGCTATGACATCGTCAAGAATTTGCTTTTCACCAGGGATTTCCAGTTTCGCTTTGACGACCGGGCTAGGCAGGATATTCAGCTATTCATCTCAGACTGGGCGCCGTCCCGGGACAAACAGTTTAGACTCAGCGAGCTCATGAACAGCGTCCTGCATTTTTTTCCAAGAAATTATCTGCCGGCGATTTTTGGCTCGGGCGCACGCTACGTTGTCACCCTCCCAACCGGTGAACAAGTCGAATTTGACGCCCAAACACGTGAGATCCTCGGCGGCGTATTTTCCGAAACCGCGGTGGACCTCAATCCCGATCGAGCGACGCGAAAGTTCCCCGGGGTCAATTACGTCGGCAAAGGCGTGGTTGTTCGCGCCAATGCTCGGGGCACCGACCCAAGAATCGGCAATATAGCGACGATCACGACTGGAACGCCGGCTTCGGATTGCGAGAAAGGGGCTGCTTGCAACCAATGCCAAGTTCCGTCCAAAGAACTCTGGTATCAAAATGGCGCGGTTCGGTTTAGGTTTTCCACGGACCAGGAATTTGATCGCTACCTGTTATCACGTTGCGGGTTTGGCATACCCAGCTCCGCCATGATTGCCCTCCCGCGCGAGTAATCCTCCACCAAAACCTCGATAATCTTAGTTGCCGAATCGATAAGCTTCTCAATCTTTCACGATCGAGAGGATTGCTTTCGACGCTGATTGTCCATCAGGAAGCGCTTGGATAACCAACCGAGGACGAGAGGCGTCAATATTAGTGTAACGCCCAGCAGCATCAGACTGATCGCGTCCGGCCGGCGCAAAATGTTTTCGACCTGGACGCCGGCCAGAGTCAACAGGACCACCCCCGGAATCCTGCCAGCCACACTGGCGAGAAAAAAATCCCGAAAGCGAATGCTCCACGCGCCGACAAAGAAATTAACCAGAGTAAACGGGGCGACGGGAAACACGCGCATGGTAAGCACGGTGAGAAAGCCGTGGCGTTCGGCCGGCTGCATCAGTCGATCAAGCCACGAGCGAGGCAGTTTTTGCACCATCTGTCGGCCGATCGCGCGGCCGATGCCGTAACCCATTGACGCACTGGCGAGCCATCCGGCGAGCGCGTAAACGTTACCCAGGATTGGCCCGAAAGTTAAAACCGTCGCTACATTAAGGATCGTTACGGGGAAAAGAACCAGACTTCCCAGCAAGTAAACGCCGACAACGAGATAAAATGCCGCTGGGTAGTCCCTTATCGATTGTTGCCAGTCGACAACCATTTCGAAATTGATCCACTCATTGAGAGGCGTCCAGAGCCAGGCGGCGGGGACCGCGAGGAGCAGAAAGAAAATCAGCGAAATTCTTATTAAAGATTTTTTCCGCCGGCTTAGTCCGCCGGCGGTTCTTACCTTGTCCTTCGTATCATTCAGTGGAACTCCCATACTAAAAACTAACCGGAGCAAAGCCAACAAGCAAGGGCCCATTGCGCGCCAGCGGAGCGGGCTTGCTCCTCCCACGGCTTCAAGACTCAAAGCCCAAGTATGCTTTCAAATTGACAGTGTGGCCTCAAAGCCGTTATACCGGCGCTGGTTGGTGCATATATCTATCGGACTGTTTAGCTTGCACGCCGACTCTATTTGGCCGACCCACTGAAGCGAAAATTTGGAGGAGACAAAAATGAAAAAAATTAGCGGGAGTAAATGCCCAGCTGTCTCAGCTTGGTTACTGGCGCTGTGGGCGTTGATTGTGGCTGAGGCGGCAAGCGCCAATCCTTATTTGGCCAAGGTCGGCGAAGCGCCGACGACTGTGCATGTTGCGACATGCGCGGTCTCCGGCGGATTCATTCACCTCTATACCGCTATGGACAACGGCCTTTTTGACAAATACGGCCTCAAGGTCGATAACAAATTTATTAGCGGCAGCGCTATGAACCTCGCTGCTTTGTCAGCTGATGAGGTCCAATTTCTCTATTGCGCGGCCGACGGCACGATTCCCGGATTAGCCAGCGGCGTCGATGGCAAGTTGGTGGCATCCCCCCTCGTGGGGCTGCCTTACGTGCTATTGGCCCATAAAGATATCAAGCGGCTGGAGGATCTCAAGGGAAAGAACATCGGGGTCTCTAAAGCAGGCGATTTGGATGACCGCCTGATGAAGGCTCTGCTTAAGAGACACAACCTCACTCCGGCTGAAGTCACCATCCGGCCCATCGGTGGCAGCCAATCGGAACGATACAACGCGATGATGGGAGGCATTATTGAAGCAGCGCCGGTCACACCCCCGTTGGACGCGCGCGGAAAGAAGGACGGCCTCAACAATATTTACAATCTCAAGGATCTCAATCTGCCTTTCATATACAGCTCTGTGCATACGAACTCCAAAACCTTGAAGGAACGACCGCAACTAGTGCAGCGTTTCGTTGCGGCGATGGCAGAGTCGGTCTATTTCGTAGAGAAGAATCCGGACAAGGCGAAGGCCGCACTCAGCAAAGTGCTGAAGATCTCTGAATCGGATATTCTCCAGTCAGCCTACGACGCCTACGCAATATCGTTGATCAACCGATCGATGCTCGTCCCGGCCAATGCGCTGGCGGAAGCCGTGGAAGTAGCGCGTGAGGGCGGCACGAACGTGCGCAAGAAACCGGCGGAGCTTTTTGACAACAGCTTCGCCGAACAGTTACAGAAAAGCGGTTTTCTCAAAGAAATATGGGGCTCAGAACTCCGTTAGGGTGGTGTTTAGAAATTGTCTCTGGAGAGAGATTAAAAGCATGGCGAAAAAACGGCCTTACTTCGATTTACCGAAGTAAGGCCGCTGCTGCTTTTGAACGTTGAACCGTTCTGCTATTACTCTTTCGGCGCGGCTCGATAAGCTGGCTGTTCGGTCCCACCGTCGCTCGCAGAAGTCACTTCCTGATAAATCTTTGCGCCGCTCTTTTTGAACTCCTCGGCCTTTTCCTCCATGCCGATTGCCAACGCTGCCTGCTCCTCGATACCTTTTTGCGCTGCGTACTCGCGCACGTCCTGGGTAATTTTCATGGAGCAGAAATGTGGGCCGCACATGGAACAGAAATGAGCCACTTTCGCTCCCTGCGCCGGCAAAGTCTCGTCGTGAAATTCGCGCGCGGTGTCGGGGTCCAAGCTCAAATTGAACTGATCCTCCCAACGAAATTCGAAGCGCGCGCGGCTTAGAGCATCGTCACGCAGTTGTGCGCCGGGGTGGCCCTTCGCCAAATCCGCCGCATGGGCAGCGATCTTGTAGGCAATGACACCGTCTTTCACGTCTTTCTTGTCCGGCAGTCCAAGGTGCTCCTTGGGCGTTACGTAACAAAGCATTGCCGTGCCGTACCAGCCGA
>Ga0137403_10002677_pt1 | contig 14875 bp, 15 predicted proteins | sample CZOMad2_1_16fung_FD_122057 | JGI IMG/M metagenome (GOLD analysis project Ga0137403, IMG submission 122057) | Vadose zone soil fungal communities from Angelo Coast Range Reserve, California, USA - CZOMad2_1_16fungal (Hybrid Assembly) | ecosystem: Environmental > Terrestrial > Soil > Vadose zone... | reverse complement strand
AAGTTCTACAAGCTGACCCGTGCTGGTCGCAAACAACTGATCATCGAGGAGCAGAATTGGGAGCGGCTGGCTGGCGCGACCATGAAGGCTCTACGCGCGAGCTGAGGAGGTTGGAAAACTATGTCCTGGGTCAAAGCCACAGTCCGATTTTTTCACGCCTGGCGACATCCTGATGAGATCGCGCGCGAAGTTGAGGCGGAATTACGCTTCCATATTGAAATGCGGGCGCGCGCCAACATCGAGGGTGGAATGAGGCCAGACGAAGCGCGACTTGCAGCCCGGCAAAGCTTCGGAGACTTTGACCGAGTCAAAATTAAGTGTTGTGAAATCAGCCGGAGCCTCCCCTTCGATTCGACGGTTTTGAAAATGGCAATGTACATCACCATCGCAGGCCTCGCGGGCGGGGCAGCTCTATGGGCAGTCAACATACCACACCACAACTTCACCGGCGTTTTGTGGCAGTTGGTCGCTATCGCTGTTCTCGCACGCTCGTTCATCGTCGGTCGACGCTCAATCTCAAGAAAGCGGTTCGCGGGCGACCATGCGAGCGGCGTTTTCATAACCAACGGCGAGAGGTTTCGCAAAGACAAAGTTTTGTCCAGCGATGTATGCGAGGAGCCCAGCGTAGGCATCGTTGCGCATGATGAACAGGGACGCACACCGGTTGAGCGAATGTTCAAGTAGTGCCAAATCCGTTCCACGAAAATACACGAAACCGATGCGAGTTGGCATTGCACAAAAGATCATAAACGGGCTGTTTAAGCTGGTTATATTGAATGCGAGTTTGGCAACAAACGTACCTGTGTCGGCGACCTCCTCCACAATTCCCAGTAACAAGCAACAAGCGGGGAACGCGCCCGGCGATAAAGAAAGTGGGCAGGAAAGCGCGCAAAGAGTTGAGCAGCGGCCCTTGAGTCCTCGTCTTGCGACGCTTCAGGATCGGCTCATATCTGGTGATAGAAAGGCGCTTGATAATTTTTGGACAGGGATCATGGAACGCGGCGCGCCAATTATTGAACCAGTGGCTGGGAGCAAAGGCGATGTGCTGGTGACGATCCTCTGGCGAGCCAGAGAAGAGACGAGAAACGTTTTCGTCTTTCAACTCCCGGGCATTGATAAGCCGATGGCGCGACTGCTCGACACGGACTTGTGGTACAAAACATTCCGGCTTCAGAAAGGTGCGCGCTTTGTCTATCGACTCGCTACGAACCTCCCGGATCCGAAAGAGTGGGTCAGCCTCGGCCGTTTCGGAAGCGCAGTGCGAAGTGATCCGCTTAATCCACTCCAGTTTGCCGAGCGCGCTAACGAGCTCAACCCGTATGAAGTGACTCTCTTTTCGGCGGCAGAACTGCCATCTGCCGAGTCACAATTCTGGAGCGTTGCTCGGCCCAAGGTTCCTACTGGACGAGTGCGGCGCGACAAATTTACCAGCAAAGCTCTTGGCAACGAACGTCCAATTTGGATTTACACACCGCATCGCTACGCAGCTGACAAGAATCCTTACGGTTTGCTGGTGCTCTCTGATGGCGGCCTTTACGTCAACACAGCGCGGGTAGCGACCACTCTCGACAACTTGATCGCAGCGGGTCTGATACCGCCGCTCGTCGCCGTGATGGTAGACAATCCTGATCGCGGCCGCGAGTTGTCTTGCAGTTCAGCGTACGCCGACTTTTTTGACCCAGGAAATTGTTCCCTGGGCGCGCGTTAACTACCACGTGACCGACCGTCCGGAGCAGACGATCATTGGCGGAGTGAGCCTGGGTGGGTTAGCGGCCGCTTTCGTTGGGTTTAAGCACGCAGAGGTTTTCGGCAACGTGCTTTCCCAATCCGGTTCTTTCTGGTGGAAGCCGGACAGCGAAAAAGACTGGGAATGGCTGACCCGCCAGTTCGCCGCAAGCCCGCGTCTGCCTCTCCGCTTCTCTTTCGAGGCCGGACTGTTGGAAAACACATCCGGTGGGCCAGTCGGGCGGCCGTTCGGCCCTCCACTGCTCACGGCTAATCGTAATTTGAGAGACACGCTTCAGAGCAAAGGATATTCGGTCCACTACACGGAATTTAACGGGAACCACACTCTATTCAATTGGCGTGGAACGCTGGCGAGTCACCTGATAGCGCTCGTCGGTATCAAACCTGAGCCGAAGATTTCTGCGGGGTACAGACAGCCCGTCGCGCGATCCTCGATTCCCCGAAAAGCGATCGCGGCAGCTGAAGTCATAGTGGCTCCCGCTCAGTTGCAAAAGTACGTTGGCAGATATGAACTGGACCCGCAGTTCGCGCACGATTTCGTCGTCTATGTAAGCGTTATGAATGATTCTTTGTGGGTCAAGCCTTCATACCTGAGGGCGCGGAGGGTCATAGCCGAATCTGAGTCCAGGTTCTATGACAGCGAGATGCCAGATCTTCACCTCGCCTTCATCAAGAATGAGAAAGGCGACGTCACCAGTCTCACTCTAAACAATGGGCAGGGAGACGTGCGGGTGAAAAAGCTCCCGCCGCCAGTACCCAGTGTTACCGGCAATACAACCTTTAAGTTGACGGGGCACACGAACGCAGAGGCCGTGGCTATCTACGGATCGTTCAACAAGTGGATCCAGACTAAGAACTACTGCGCGAAAGAAGCTGACGGATGGGTCTGTCGAATTGATTTGGCACCTGGCAAGTACACTTACAAGTTCCTGATAGACGGGGTAGGGCTGAACGATCCGACCAACTCCGCCACCGAAGATGACGGAAACGGCCATACTGATTCGGTAATCGTCATCAAACCGAAATAAACGTTTCCAGACGGAAGTCGCAAGTCCGACGCTCACTACTTCATAACTCTAAACGTTGAATGTAAGGACGCTGATGAATCACCGCCGACCCAAACGTCGAAAGTTTCCGCTTCCTGCACCCAGTCTCTGGCCGCGGCGCTCCAATAACGCAGCTCTTCCGGACCGAGTTTGAAGCGAATGGTTTTTGTCTCTCCAGGGGCGAGAGCTATGCGGTCAAAACCTTTCAGTTCGCGGATTGGACGCGATGCGCTGCCCGCCTGCTGGTGGATATAAAGCTGGACGACTTCATCAGCTGCGCGACTCCCCGTATTTTTGAGATCAACCGTAACTTCGGCGGTATCTCCGATTTTGATTTCAGGCTGATTCACCTTGAGATTAGAAAAGGCAAAGGTCGTGTAGCTTAAACCATAACCGAACGGGTAGAGGGGAACGACTTTCTCATTCCAGTACCTTTTTTCCTGCTCGCCCGGATTCTGGGTCAGATTGTGCGAATAGTAGAACGGAATCTGCCCGGCGTTTTTAATCCAGGTCAATGGTAGTTTCCCGCCCGGAACGGCATCGCCAAATAATAAATCGGCAACAGCATTTCCACCCTCGCTGCCCGGATACCAGGCTTCAAGGATGGAGGGCACGTTTTGCGCAGCCCAGGTAATATCGAGCGGCCTGCCGTTTAAGAGCACAAGCACGACCGGTTTGCCGGTTGCCGTCACCGCCTGTAATAACTCCAGTTGGCGTCCCGGCAAATCGATCGTAGAGCGTGATGCATACTCGCCGCTCATATCCTGATTTTCACCTAAGAGCATCACGGCAATATCAGAGTTTTTCGCTAACTCGACCGCCTTTTTAAATTCATCGGCGGCTTGCGTTCCCGTCCAGGCCGGAGCGTGCTTTTCTTTCAATAACATGTCGAAGGGCGACGGCGAATTGCGACTGATCTGAACACCGGCTGCAAATTCTACTTGGGTTGTTGTGCCGAGCTTAGTTTTAAGACCGGCAAGAATTGTTGCCGTCTCATTTATGTCCATCGCAAAACTCCAGGAACCGAGCGTATCCTGTCTCGAGTCGGCGAGTGGACCAATGACGGCAATTTTCTTGTAAGCAGTCTTGCTAAGAGGAAGCAGATCATTTTGATTTTTTAAAAGCACTGCCGCACGCTGCGCCGCACTCTTAGCTGCTTCACGATGCGCGGGATTATCAAAAGTTGATTTTACTTTTGCTTCGTCTACGGAAGGGTTCTCAAATAAACCAAGTTTGATTTTAGTTTCAAGCAGCGGGCGCACAAGGTCATCAATCTCTTTAACGGAAACTTGATTTTGCTTGACCGCGTTAGCAAGATTATTAAGATAAACGGCGGCGCTGAAAGACATTTCCAGGTTGACGCCGGCGGTCAGCGCTTTAACCGCGGCATCCTGCGCATCCCTCGCATATCCGTGAGTTTTCAGATCGTCTACGGCATTGGCGTCGCTGACGACAAACCCGCCGAATTTCCAGTCTCTTCGCAGGACGTCTCGCAACAGCCAGCGATTTCCCGTCGCCGGAACATCGTTTAAATCCATATAAGCGCTCATCACGCTTCCTACTCCGGCGTCGATCGCTGCCCTAAACGGTGGCAGATATACGTTCCAGAGCTGAGCATCGGAAATATTCGACGCATCATAATCGCGCCCGCCTTCGGCAGCGCCGTAGCCGGCGAAATGCTTGACGCAGGCTACAAGGTGGTCAGGGCTACCGATACGATTACCTTGAAATCCGCGCACTTGTGCTCTTGACATCGCCGCACCTAGATAGGGGTCATCACCGGCGCCTTCAACAATGCGTCCCCAGCGCGGGTCGCGCGCAATATCGACCATTGGCGCAAACGTCCAGTTGATGCCAACGGCGCGCGCTTCGCTGGCGGCAACCGTTTGCGCACCCTCCACCATTTTCGGATCCCACGAAGCAGCCATTCCAATTGGCACCGGGAAGATTGTGTGAAAACCGTGAATGACGTCAAAGCCGAAGATAAGCGGAATTTTAAGGCGCGATTCGGTGACGGCTATTTTTTGCATGCGATTGATGAGTGCCGGATCAGTGACAAAAAGCAGCGAGCCAATTTGTCCTTTCCGGATTCCCGTATCAATTGATTCGACTGGTTTAGACCCAAAAAAGAAGAGTTGGTTCATCTGCCCGATCTTTTCATCAAGCGTCATTTGAGCCAGCAGCGCATCAGCTCGCTGCCGTGCCTGCGGGTCAGCTGCGCCCGGCTTTATTTCTTCTTGTTTGCTTTCTGCCGATTTTTCTTTTCGCTGGGCGCTGAGACAAATCAATGGTGAACAAACTAGCCCGAAAAATACTACTGCAGCCAGGACAGCGGATGTTCCCGCACATGCTAGCGCTTTCATATTTGATGGAACTCTAATCATCTCTCGCTTCTCCAGTCGCATTCGAATGTAGGGCCGGACGCAGAATTAGTGAGAGATAATATAATTACAGACTCAGCCGTGGAAGGCGGCGAGATTCAAAAGGAAGGAAGCGCATGAGCTTTGTGTCTAAGTGTCACCACAACGGACTCTTCAGTACCGCGGTAGAGTCAGGTCGGAGAGTAATGAGGTCATCAGTACCGAAACGCGGCAGAGACTGTGTCAAAACTCGATTGATGTTTTGGGGCTTTGAGCTGAGGATTTGGACAATTCAAGCTGCGTAAATTCGCAGGTCGGGAAGGGGGCAGTCGTTAGGTTGAAGGTACGGTAAGTTCAAGGCGCCCCCGCTCGAGTTTCAGAGGCTTCATCATCGAATCATCACTCAATGCAGTAAACCCATAGGCTTAAGTGATATCTCTGACTATTATGGAGGCACTTTCGAAGATTTTTAGGATGTTGGGCGCTTCGAACATTTCAATCCGACAATTTCGCATACGAGGGATGCAATGGAATTTCGTGTTCGACTATCGAACCTCAGTCTCTTGATCTTCCTTCTTTCGCCGTTCATGCAGGTCGATGCCCAGCACGCTAAGAGGAACAAGATTGCTCGAAATCCTTCTCCGCGTCCTCCAAAGGTTCGCTTCATTTCCGGAAACAGTTCCCTCAAAATACCGTTCGAGTTATCCAACAATCTAATCCTGGTCGCAGCCAGAGTGAACGATTCCGTGCCGCTGTGGTTCATCCTTGATACTGGTGCGAGCAGCACAGTTATCGATTCTCAATTGGCAAGAGAGCTACGCCTCAAGGCGCGCGGTCGAGTCGTTGAGACCGGCGGGTCAGGCACGGCGACCGCGCTAACTTTCAAAGTAAACTCTTTAAAGCTTCCGAATGTTGAAGCAGTGAACCTGACCATATCCGGGCTTCCGATTGACTTTCTCTCTTCTCCGATCGGTCGCAAAATTAGCGGCGTTATCGGCAACGACATTCTCAGGAAGCTGGTTGTTGAAGTTGATTATGCCTCTCAGGTCATCAACCTTTATGAACCCGAGAGCTATCAGTATTCAGGTTCAGGCGAAGTTGTCCCGCTTACTTTAGAAGGCGATTTGCCGTTTGCTAGTGCGCGTGTCGCCCTCGCCGGGCGTCCTGTCATCAGAGGCAAGTTCGAGCTTGACTCGGGATCAACCGGGGCAGTCTTGTTTAATACTCCTTTCGTCGACAGGAATAAGCTCCTGGATTCAATTTCCAAAACAAGTCAGATCCGCACCGGTGGCGTGGGCGGCGCCGCGCAGGCTTTCTCCGGCCGTCTCAAGTACATAAGGTTGGGAAGCTTTCAGTTGGAAAATCCAGTCGCTCGATTTGCTCGGGCCAGACGCGGCGATAATGCCAGTTCCAGATACGATGGGCTGATTGGAGGCGAAATCTTTCGTCGCTTCGAAGTGGTTTTCGACCTTCCTCATCGGCGAATGATTCTTGAACCCAATGCGCAGTTTTCCGAACCCTATGAAGTAGATATGAGCGGACTGGACATGGCGACCGAGGGCCAGGATTTTTCTGTCGTAGTAGTTAACGAGGTAGAGAAAGGCAGTCCGGCGGCAGAGGCCGGGATCCAGGAGGAGGATGTGATCACGGCCATCGATGGTCGTCCCACGAAAGAGTTTACAATGACGCAGATTCGCAAGATGTTCATGCGGGACGGCAAAGAATATTTGATAACTCTCAAGCGCGGTCCAAAAGAACTGCAAACAAAGCTCAAGCTGAGGAGATTGAAATGACGCGCGCCCAACACTTTGGACCGGAGCCTCTCCTTGAGCGCGCGGCAACTGCCTGCGGAGTGGGAATACTCGCACCAGCTCTGGCGCGGCGCTGGATCGCAGGTGAAGAAGATCCACCACCCGAAAGGAAATAAGTTTCAACTCAGAAGCTCTTTCACTGCGCTCAGAACCGCTTCCTATCCGATGTTCTGGTTGCCTCTACAACTTGACGAACGGAATCGCTCACAAGTTCAGGTTGATCAGTTTGAATGTAGTGGCCGCTCTTTTCAGCGATGATGTGTTTACTTCTCGAAGAAAGGCGAGCGCCCTATCCGTACAACTCCGGTCTACCTATTTTCAATCCAGGTTCGACCCTCTAGACAGTCTGGGTAGTCCATGTTATGCTGGCCTTAGAACATCTAGGGGGTACCGCGCGGTGAGTAAATCAAAAGCGGGCTTACTTCAGGGGACGCTCGACATGTTGATTCTGAAAGCCCTTTCGCTTGGTGCGTTGCATGGCTATGGAGTCGGTCAACGGATTGCACAAATCTCCGACGACGCGCTCAAGATCGAGGAGGGGTCGCTATATCCCGGACTTTACAGGCTTGAGCGGCGCGGGTGGGTCGAATCAGAGTGGGACGTCTCCGAAAACAATCAGCGCGCGAAGTTCTACAAGCTGACCCGTGCTGGTCGCAAACAACTGATCATCGAGGAGCAGAATTGGGAGCGGCTGGCTGGCGCGACCATGAAGGCTCTACGCGCGAGCTGAGGAGGTTGGAAAACTATGTCCTGGGTCAAAGCCACAGTCCGATTTTTTCACGCCTGGCGACATCCTGATGAGATCGCGCGCGAAGTTGAGGCGGAATTACGCTTCCATATTGAAATGCGGGCGCGCGCCAACATCGAGGGTGGAATGAGGCCAGACGAAGCGCGACTTGCAGCCCGGCAAAGCTTCGGAGACTTTGACGAAGTGAAAACCAAGTGTTGTGAAATCGGCCGGAGCCTCCTCTTCGATTCAACTGTTTTGAAAATGGCAACGTACATCACCATCGCAGTTCTCGCGGGCGGGGCAGCTCTATGGGCAGTCAACATACCGCACCATAACCTTAGCGGCGTTTTGTGGCAGTTGGTCGCCATCGTTGTTCTGGCACGCGCGTTCATCGTCGGCCGACGCTCAATCTCAACAAAGCAGCTCGCGGACGATCGTGCGAGCGGCGTTGTCATAACTGAGAGCGAGAGGTTTCGCAAAAACAAAGTTTTGTCCAGCGACGTATGCGAGGAGCCCAGCGTAGGCATCGCTGCGCATGATGAACAGGGACGCACACCGGTTGAGCGAATGTTCAAGTAGTTCCTAATCAGAATTTCGTTCTTCTTTCAACTGACAAGAGCGATACGGAAATCTAACGAACACGAACCGATTTATCGCTTTGTGTTGTTTCGTGGATCTCTGTCCTGATTTCCGTTCCCCCTAATTTCTACCTCACTAACCAACTACTGGAGATTAACAATAGCTCTTCCTAATCCCGGAGGGATTTAAGTCAATAGCCGTGGGCGAGCGGCTTTGCGCGACGCCACGGAATGGATGGTCAATAAGTTCTTGACCCTTCAAAGCTAGACCCGTAGTCCTCGCAATGCCAGGGAGCTCGCGAAGGTGTTGTTCGTGTCTTCTAGTGGATCGTAATTCGACGCATAGAGACCGATCCACGAATTAACACGAAATGCCACGGATAGAACTCCGGTGGAGTCTCACGTTCGCCCCGACAAGAGTCTCCCACCCCGCTTCTTGCGCGCGCAGCGTGTTGGAAGAAGAATGAAGGGCTCAGGCGCGGAGGCTCCACGGGGTCATTCTGTGGCTGCAAGAATGCTATTGACTTACCGGATTGCGATGGTATAGAAGCACCCCACCACGACACCCAATTCAGATCTAGATGATCGTTACCGGAGAAAGGAAGACGCCGATGAAACGAACATTGTCTATAGTTGTCACCGCAGCCGCGACGCTGGCTCTGGCCGCGCTGATGGCCTTCCCACAGCTAGCCGCGCCGGCAAACGCCGGGAAATTCGCCGGGAGCTGCCAGAACCTGCCCTCCGCATCCGAACTGCGCCAGCTACTTATCCAAGCGCAGAACGTCAACAAGCCGATCGGCGGTCTCTTCGAGGGAACGCGAATGTGGGCCGCCGTCGTCAACCGTGATGGCGAGGTCTGTGCTTACACCACCTCGACGAGCGACCCCACGCAGGTATGGCCCGGCAGCCAAGCCATCGCCAAGTCCAAGGCTTACGCTGCCAATGCCTTCAGCCTGGATGATTTCGCGCTCTCAACCGCCCGGCTCTACACCTTCACACAGCCTGGTCACTCGCTGTGGAGTCTGGGGCAATCGAACCTTTTCAATCCCCAGTTCCTCGCTCCGCCGGGCGGCCAGGGAGGGGGCCAGAATCAACTCGTCGCTGGGCTCATCTTCTTCGGCGGCGGGGTACCACTGTATCGCAACGGCAAGATTGTTGGCGGGCTGGGCGTCAGCGGCGACACGTCTTGCGCCGATCACGAGATCGCCAAGCGGGTACGGAACTTGGCGAGTCTCAACCCAGCTGGGGGCGCGCTGGCGGACGATATCGTCTACTCCCCGCCCGATCCGCCGTCGGTCTTCGCGCATCCGGTGTGCCCGAACACCTACAGGAACGGCATTTTTATCGGCAACGAGGCCCCGGCGACTTACCCCTTGGTGCCGCCCGGACCTTGATGGGGGGACACTAGCTGGTGAGGACAGGCGTCTTCCACCCGAAGGTAATAATTACGCGGGCGGGGAAATTCATTCTGTTCAGAAGTCTCTGCTACCGCGTATCGGAGTGAAGACTTTCGAGCACAGGATCTTCTTTGAGGGTGACAAGAAGCGCGTTCCGCCCATCAATAGCCTTCGCTAGAACCTTAAAGATTGCCGCCCGACCAGATGTGATCGCGGCCCAGGTCGGATCGGAACGAGGGCGCTGCTTCCTGTCTTAACTGAGGCAGGATTAATGCTAATTTGCCACTCACGTTCGACGCGCAGCCTGGGAAACGGCCGCAGGAGGTTTCCGGTCGATTAGGCAATCCCGAATTGAAAAAGGAATGGAGGAAGCGGATATGTCTAAAGTTAATCTTAACGAATTACTCGTAGTATTGTTGCTGTTGCTAATGGCGAATACCAGCGCCTTTGCTCAGGGGACCGTTTTCACCTATCAGGGAAAGCTCACCGATAGTGGCAGTTCGGCCAACGGCCAGTACGATTTCCAATTCAAGTTGTTCGACACCGCAACTGTCGGAACGGGCACGCAGCAGGGATCGCTGGTCTCGGTTACGAACGTTACGGTGACGAGCGGAATCTTTACCGTTCAACTCGACTTCGGGGCCTGCGCCTCTTGCTTCAACGGCGCGCCGCGGTTCCTGGAGATCGCTGTGAAGCCGACGAGTGTGCCAACTTTCACGACGCTCACTCAACGTCAGCCTATGACGTCAACTCCATACGCGATCAAGAGTCAGACCGCGACCTCAGCGGATGGATTGTCGGGCACATGTGTGAATTGTGTGACGAGTGGTCAGATTGCGAGCATCCCCGCCGGAAGCGCCAGCTACATCCAGAACACGACGAGTCCACAGGCATCGAGCAACTTCACGATCAGCGGCAATGGCTCGGCGGCGGGCACATTATCCGGCAACGTTGTCCACGCCTCAACTCAATATAACCTTGGTGGCAATCGGATTATGAGCAACAGTGTCCCGCTATCCAACATGTTCGTGGGCGTTGGAGCCGGGACATCGAATACCTCTGGGTCTTTTAACTCTTTCTTCGGGGATGGCGCCGGTCAATTTAACAACGTCGGCGGAAGCAACTCTTTTTTTGGAACTAATGCTGGCCAATCCACAGACAGCGGCGGGCCAACTCATTCTTCGGAACTGACGCCGGCGAGGGTAATAAGGGTCAGCAAAACTCGTTCTTTGGGAGCGTCGCCGGCATTTCCAATAATACAGGCCTCAGTAATTCTTTCTTCGGTGCCGCGGCTGGCCATTCCAACACATTTGGCGACAACAACACTTTTATTGGCGAAGCCGCGGGAATCTCAAACACGACCGGAGACAACAATACAATTATCGGGCAAGATGCCGACGTTGGTTCCGGCAATCTCACCAATGCCACCGCTATTGGCTTTCGCGCTTTGGTAACGCAAAATAACTCACTTGTGCTTGGCTCGATCAACGGCATCAATAACGCCACCGCCGATACCAAAGTCGGCATCGGCACTACCGCCCCCACCAGGCATCTGCACGTCGCTGGCCCAAGCAACCAGGAGATCATGATCGAAAGCACCGATACCGGTGGAATCAGGTGGACCTTGCAATCTTCATCCGGTGCTAGCAATGGCCGGTTTGAAATCATTGATCGGACTGCCAATGCCAGCCGAATGACCATCCTCGGAAGCGGCAATATGGGCATCGGCATTACAGCGCCCGCTGATAAGCTTCACGTCAACGGAGATATTCGGATTGGTGCGGGCGCCAATGGCTGTGTCAAAGATGCAAATGCAAACATCATTCTTGGAACCTGCTCCTCTGATTTGCGACTCAAGAAGGGCATCAGGCCCTTCGCGCGAATCCTCGATAAGTTGGTCCAGCTTCAGCCGGTTAATTTCTACTGGCGAGCGGGCGAATTCCCTGAGCGTAATCTCGGCTCAGCAGAGTCGTTTGGGTTGATTGCTCAGGAGGTCGAGAAGGTAATGCCCGAACTGGTTACGGAGGACGCCAAAGGTTTCAAGCTGATCCATTACCACAAACTTCCATTGTTAATGCTCGAAGGCATCAAGGAGTTGAGGACAGAGAACGACGGCTTCAGGCAGCAGATAAGGAATCAACAAAACCAGATCGACAGTTTGAAGAAGATAGTCTGCCTGGATCATCCAGGTGCTGAGTTATGTAGGTAAGCTCGCAATTGTGTGAAACTAAACAATGACGCGGTCGTTGCTAACCCTCTTCACTCCGGTAGGAGTGACATGTTTATAGCTCTAGCCACCAAATAGTGATTACGCCGGAGGTGCCGGCAGGGGGCTTTGCTAGAAACGCTATAAACATGTTGCTCCTCCAGAGCGAAAATAGCTGGCAGCCAAAGCCGCGGTGAAATGGGAAGCAACTATGATCATCTCTTAGCCGGCGAAGCATCCGTAAGCATAAAGCCTGGGGCGTGAGTCCCAGGCATCAGAAGCAATTTAAAATTTGAGCCCGCGATGGCGGGCGGCCAGGAACACAACCTTAAGAAAGCCGTGCGTCCCGGACCGTGATGACCCGTTACTGATGTTTTGAGGAAGGCGATAAGCTTGACGGGCGCCTGGAATGGGGTTCAGGTTTGATGGCCACAGGTCCGTAGGTGATCAGAAAACGTCAGGTGCTCAACAAAGATGCCGCGGGTTTGTCCGGTGGAGTTTCACGTTCGCCGCTACAAGGCTATGCCACCGCGCATATAGCGCGCAGCGCGTTCGAAGAAGCAAGACCTTCTAGTAGCGACAACTGTGAGACTCAATGGTACAAGCCAGTGGCATCTTTTGAGATTTCTACCTCCTTCACGGAATGGTGACTCGTTTGTTGCTTGAAAATGATCCACCAGTGTAGGCGCCTTCCAGCTTCAACGTGGAATTGCCTCCCGGTGTCGAGTTCGTGAAGAACACATCCATGGGAGCCGACGTCGATGCCGGCGCAATATTGCCAACAACTTGGGGCAGGTGTGTTAAAACCCATCGACTTTTGTACCAAGAATGCTAACCGACGAAGAGCTGCGAAAGTTTTTGCAGGCAGTGGATGCGCTCGAGCCTACGGCGCGTTCGCCTCTGCGGCATCTCATCATGCCGGAAGTTTTCCGGTTACTGTATGGCTGCGGGTTTCGTGTCAGAGAAGTGCTGAAGCTGCGCGTTCGAGACGTAGACCTTAATCAAGGCATCATTACAGTTCACCAAGGAAAGTTTCGCAAAGATCGTTTGGTTCCTCCCGCCTTGCCGCTCGTGAACCGCTTGCGAAACTACGCTGCCCATTTTGAAAATCGCCCACCCGATGCGATCTTCTTCCCGGCACCCAGTGGACGGCCCTTTAGCTTACGCACCGTCTACACACTGCTTCGTCAACTTCTGCTGCAGTGCGGGATTCCTCACGCGGGACGAGGCAAGGGACCCAGGATTCACGACTATCGGCATTTATTCGCCGTTCATACCTTACGACGCTGGTATCGAGACGGTGAGGATCTGGAGATTGGACGGAACGGTGTCCGGGCCCAGCTTGAACAACTCGCGGCCAGTCGCGTCGCGTTGGAGAGAGCCGTCGCCGAGGCCGATGCGCGTGCGTACCATGAAAGCGCCGGTGTGGGAACAACTATAGTTCGGTCTGAGCGGGATGGTTCTTTGGTCGCTGCCCAGTTGGCTGCTCCAGCCGGGAAGAACAGGGTTAGACCACGGCGCTCGCGCTTACCACAGCGTAACTAATAGGCCGGGAGAATAGAACGAGCCACGGATAGACACAGAATCTAAACTGATCAGAGCGTTAGCGTTTTGGGATTTCTAGAAAACGCCATCGCTCCCAACATGTCTATCACTTCAAGTACTTGCTGGGAGCGGAGGCGTCGTTGGGCGGAGGTCCGCGAGATTAATCGTATCACCGCGAACATTCCGCGTTCGTGTGCGTCACAACCGAACTAAAGCGGTGCTGGTATTCCGCCGAAGTGACAAACGAACACACCATGCCGCTATAGTTGTTCGGATCTCGGTTGTTGAGCACATCGAGCCAGAACTCGTAACCGCCCGCATCCGGATTGCGGCGCAGAAAACTAAAGTACTCGGTCAGTACAAATGCGGGATTGTACTCGGCTGCCACGAAGTGCGCGTCATCGATTAAGTCTTGGAGCACCTTTGAGCGCGTGACGTTGTTATTGAGCTTGTCGATCTCAAGCTGCCGTTGAATGGTGTAAGGGAATAGCGCGGCCGTGTCGTAAAGCTTATTAACAAACTGCTCGTTCGTGAGTGAATCAGGATAAGCCTGCTGGAATTCACCACGCCGCACAAAATCATCCGCGAGCGCGAGACGTGAGGCCTCTAAGTCATTTCCGCCGATAACGCGATTGCGATCGGGCACATATTGAGCAAAGGTCGGCTGCGCACCAAACGCACCCTTGTAGAGCCGGTAGACAAAGTAACCGCTATTTTGAAATTCATTCGAGATGAAGAATGCGGCCGCAACGTCTCGGCGACGCGATGCAACACAGTTCGTATCGCCGTCACACTCCAGAATCCGATCGCTCCAGTAGTTAAAACCGCCTTCGTCAGGTTCGCGCCCGAGAAAGTCCACATACAGTTGCCGCACGAAGTATTCCGCGGTGTCGAGTGGATTGGCCGCGTCGGCCGAAGAGACCGCGGTAAACGCCGCGTCGGTCCTATTGCCGATCAAGCTAAAGGATCGGTTCGCAGGGCTGAAGCTATAGTTGGCTCGCGATGGCGTGACGGTGTAGAACCCGTTGGTTTCGATATTGTCGAAGCGATAGTTGCCGTTCGAGTCGGTAATAGTCTTGCGTGATTGCGACCCGCTTAAGCTGATGACCGTGCCACTTACCGGTTCGCCGTCGCTGGTCGTGATGCGCCCGCTGACGGTGCCATTTGCGGCTGTAGGTGGATTGGTGCAGTTCTTTGTGATGGACAGCAGATAGTCGCCGACGCCAGTTGCGCCGGTAACGGCAGCCGTTACGCGGGCGTAATAAACACCAGTGGTGGGCGCGCGAAATAGCAGTCCCTCACTCGGGAAGGTTGGTACTGTCTCAAACAGTCCTGGCGGATTGGCGTTATCGAGACTTACCGTCGAGCCACTGCCGTCAACATTGACGAGCGTGGCGCCCGCGCTGTCCAACAACTCCAGTCTGGTGTCGACCGGAGTGTTATTGCGCAGCGGATC
>Ga0137403_10005379_pt1 | contig 14876 bp, 18 predicted proteins | sample CZOMad2_1_16fung_FD_122057 | JGI IMG/M metagenome (GOLD analysis project Ga0137403, IMG submission 122057) | Vadose zone soil fungal communities from Angelo Coast Range Reserve, California, USA - CZOMad2_1_16fungal (Hybrid Assembly) | ecosystem: Environmental > Terrestrial > Soil > Vadose zone... | reverse complement strand
GCGTTTGCGCGGAGATCATGCTCAAACAAAAAGATAGAGCGGGATGACGATTCGAAGAAAAGTCATCCCGCTCTAGGCGCGTGAGCGATCAATTACGCAGCTGGACGTCTGCTTTCGTGCGCATGACGGACTCAAGTCGGACCTCGCGGGAGGTCCGAAAAGTGCCAATAGGCGACATCGCAAGTTCAACACCCAGCTCCCATTAGGTTGTTCGCGCCTTAGACGGAATATTTGCTTGCCCTGGGAAACGCTCACCGGTTGTCTACATGTCCGCGAGGTCTTTCGATCGGAGTATCGGTCTCCTCGTGAAGAATCCGCTCCGCGGCTCCTTTAAGATCGTCGTACTGCCCGTTTTTGAGCGACCACATGAAGGCCGCAAGTGCGGTAACGCCGATCGCGAGCGCGATTGGTATCAGATAAAAATAGTCCTTCATTCGGCGGCCTCCATCACGGCCTTGGCCGAGAGCGGCGCATCCGCACCAGCGCGGGGCACGATCTTTCGCGGACTCCCGAGGCGAAGCGCGTTGGCGACAACCAGCATGGACGATGCAGACATCGCCACCGCTGCGACCAGCGGCGTCACATAGCCCATGATCGCGACGGGAACCGCGACCAGATTATAGGCGATCGCAAGGGCGAAGTTCTGTCGAACGAGCCACCTGGCATTGCGTGCGACGGAGATCGCCTGAGGCACTGCGGACAAGCTCTCGCGCAAGAACACCAGATCGGCTGCGTTACGTCCGATGTCCGCCGCTGTGGCCGGCGCCATGGATGCATGCGCGGCCACAAACGCCGGCGTATCGTTCAAACCGTCACCGACCATTAGAACCTTTCGGCCCGAGGCTTCAAGCGCCGTGATGTGCGCGATCTTTCCGGCGGGCAGTACGGCAGCGAAGTAAGGAATGCCGAGTTGTCGTGCGATCTCCGCTACCGCGTCCTCACGATCGCCGGAAACCACCTGGACCGGAATGCCGGCGTGCTTGAGTTCGCTCACCGCCTTCGACGCATCCGCTCGCAGGAAATCCTCGAAACGGAAGTCGGCCAACCGGCTTCCGTTTTTAGAAAGAAGGACGGACTTATCACCTGACATCCGCCGGGCGTCCGCCAGGCCAGCGAGCGCCCATTCCGGACGGCCGAGCCTGTAAGACATCACGCCGGAGCGCGCCTCAAGACCGAATCCAGGGTGCTCGGACACTTCATTGAATACGATCCGGGACGGCGCAAAACCGGCGGCGGCTTCGACGAGCGCGCGCGAATAAGGGTGGCGGGAATGAGAAGCCAGTGCGGCCGCAATTCCGATTGCCTCCTGATCCATGCCGTCCGACGCGATTAGACGCGGAAGGCTCAGCGTCAGCGTTCCGGTCTTGTCAAACACGACCGTATCGATTTCGGCGAGGCGCTCAAGGGCGCCGCCGTCCTTCACCATGATGCCGTTCTCGAACAGCCGCCGGGCCGCGACTACCTGCACCATTGGGACCGCGAGACCAAGCGCGCAAGGACAGGTTATGATAAGAACCGCAATGGCGATCGTCAGCGCGCGATGGATATCGCCGGTTGCGAGGAGCCAACCGATAAGCGCACACAACGCCGTGAGATGGACGATCGGCGCATACAGGCCGGCGGCACGATCGGCGATGCGGCGATATGCCGAGCGGCCCTGCTCGGCGGCCTCCATCATTCGCACCATCTCGCCCAGGAACGAATTGTCCGGTGTCGCCGTCGCGACGATCGTCAGTGGCCCGGTGAGGTTCAACGTGCCTGCCCGCAGCAGGGTCCCGACGATCGCCGGCACCGGTGTTTGCTCTCCGGATACCAGCGAAGCATCCAGTTCGGACGTCCCTTTGGTCACAGTTGCATCGACCGGCACACGTTCACCTGCCGCCAGCATGATAGTCATACCGGTCTGGATCTCGCTCACCGGAAGATAGACCTGCTTGCCGTCAGCCTGTTCGACACGTGCGCCACGTGCCGCCAATTGCGCCAGTCCCTTCACGGCCAGCCGGGCCCGTTCGCGCATCATGTGATCGAGCGTGCGCCCGATCAGCAGGAAGAACAGCAGCGAGATTGACGCATCGAAATAGGCGTACGGCCCATGCTGCGTGGTGTCGTAAAGACTCATGCCGAAGGCGAGCAGCACGCCGATCGAGATCGGCACATCCATATTGGTGCGCCGGTGCCGCAGCGCCTGCCATGCCGAACGGAAAAATATCCGGCCGGAATAGGCCAGTGCGGGCAGCGCGATGATGGCCGACAGCCAGTGAAACAGGTCGCGGGTCTCGGCATCAGCGCCCGACCAGATCGAGACGGAAAGCAGCATGATGTTGCTGGCGGCGAATCCCGCGACCGCAAGGGCGCGTATCAATTCCGACAGTTCACCGTGCCCGTTATCCGGCTCGACGTCGAACAAATGGGACTCAAAGCCGGCCTGCCTGAGCGTTTCAATGAACGGCGGCGGAGCGCCGTCGCAGCGCCATCTGACGGTCGCGCGCCTGGTCGAAAGATTGACGCGGGCGCTTTCGACCCCGGCAAGCTCGCCGAGCGCCTTTTCGATTGTCCGGATGCATGCGCCGCAATGAACCGTTGGCACCGACAGATCGGTCTGGCGCACGCCGTCGGTTACGATGCGGCTCGCGAGCAGAACTTCCTCGCCGGTCCCGCGCACACCCGGCGCCAGCAACGCCAATTCCGCTCCCGGACCGCAGCAACCCATCGGAGGAACTCCAAACGACTCGCGTTAAACTCAGGACCGCATTGTTCGATAGGCGTGCCAGCTTCCGTGTCCCAGCACCGGGAAAACGACGATCATTCCCAAGAGGCCGGTGACGATACCGACAAAAATCAGCGCGAGCATGATCGCCGCCCAAGTCAGCATGACCGGAAGATTGTTCCAGACCAGCGCCATGCTGGTGCCCATCGCGGTCAACGCATCGGTGCGTTCAGAAAGCAGCATCGGGATGGAAAAGGCGCTGATGGCGAATGCGAAGGCCGCAAATAGGCCGCCCACCGCGCCGCCGACCACCAGCATCGCCCAGCCGATCCCCGTCGTGAACAACATGGGGATGATACGGTCGAGACCGGGGAACGGCTGCAGGCCGAAAAACAGCGCATAGAGGATGACCGCCGCGCGCATCCACAGCAGCGTCAGCCCAAGAAGTAGCACGCCAGCGAATAGAATCTGACCGCCCGATTCCGAGCTGACGAAGATCATGTTCCACAAGCTGACGGGCCTGCCTTCCTCGATGCGCCGGCTCTTTTCGTAAAGTCCGATTCCGATCAGCGGCCCGACCACCATGAAACCGGCAAACGCCGGGAGCAGGATGTAGTCGCGGTTGAGCGCGAATATGCCGACGACGGTGATGACGGAGACCAGAAATACCAGGACCCCGTAGCTGATGCTGGCGGCCGGATTGATTTTGAAGTCGCGCCAGCCGGCCGAGAGCCAGCCCAAAGCGGCTGCGGGGGCGACGTTTCGCTTCCAGGTCTGCTCTCGCGGCAGAGGCGGAACAACGGCCGGTATCGATGTCATCATCGGTCTCCCTGCGCATTCATCGCGGCGTGCACGATGATCGTGCCGCGCTGAACTTTCCCTGTTCCGCAGCACCTTCGCCTCCGCGCACATGCGCGACGCAGTCCGGCTGCGAAACAACGGCCACATAGACAAGGTGCATGTTGGCGATCAGCATCAGCGACAATCCGGCGGCGATCGCGACCCAAAGAACGGCCCTTGTTATGGGCTGTTTCGTCGCTGCGCTCGCGCCCCTCATTGTTCGCTCCGACGAAGATCGAACAGATAGAGCGCAAGAATCTTGCGATCGAGCGGCAACAGCCGTCCGTCCCAACTCGGCATATGGCCTTGCCGGCCGCCCCACACGGTCGTGGAGATCGACTCGGCATCGCCGCCGTAGATCCAGAATCGATCCGTCAGGTCCGGCCCACCCAGATCGACTTTGCCCTTGGCGTCGTCTCCATGGCAGGTGACGCAGTTGGCGATGAAGACGGCCTTGCCGGCGTCGAGTTTCGCCGCGGGTACGTCCTTTGCGACAGCAGGGTCGGAAAGGCTGCGCACGTAATTCACGACGTTGTCGACTTCGTCTTTCTTGAGCAACTGATCACGCCCGAACGCCATCATTTGCGACATCCTGGTCTGTGGATGTGCCGAATTGATGCCGACCCGGATCGTTTCCGCGATACTCTCGGGATCGCCACCCCAAAGCCAGGACGCCGTGGTCAGGTTCGGAAATCCCTTGCCGCCCTTTGCGTTCGATCCATGACATGCCGCACAGTTGTCGCCGAACAGCGTCCGGCCGGTCTGCCGCACCCGTTCCATCAATCGGGGATCGGCCTGAATGTCCTTAAAGCTCTCGGCCTCGATGCGCATGGTCCAGACGCCGCGTTCGAGAGCTGCCTGCTTCACGCTTTCAGTGACGATGTTGCGCTGGTCAATGCCGAGAAGGCCCTTGGTGTACGTCACACCGAGCGGCCACGCCGGCATCAGCACCCAGTAGACGACGGCGAACAAGGCCGTCACAGCCAGGAAGAAATAGACCGGCCGGGGCACCGGCGAGTTCAATTCCTTGATGCCGTTCCACTCATGACCGGTGGTCATGTAGCCGGTGTATGGATCGCGTTCGTCTACCGCCATGGCTAATCCTTGTGCGGCTTGTCCTCATGGTCGAGAATTGATTGCGCGGCCTCATCGAACCGCTTCTTGTTCGACGGCCAGAACGCATAGGCCAGCACGCCGACCGAGAGCGCGATCAGATAAAACAGTCCGAACGACTTCGAAAACCAGACCATGAAGTCGTTGTCCATGTTCATCCTCCCGCCGCGGCGACTGGCTTATGCGCAGCGTCAGTCAGCTTGCCGAGAATCTGCAGGTAAGCGACCAAAGCATCGAGTTCGGTGAGCTCGCCCGGTTTGCCGTCAAAGGCCCGCACATTTGTTGCCTCGCCATACCGCTTGGTGACCCCTTCTGCGTAAGGCGTATCGGGCGCCGCCTGACCGTAGGCATCCCACCTCGCATTAGCGATCATGTCGTCGGTGTAGGGCACGCCGACTTTACGGAGCGCTGCCAGATGCGCGCCGAGGTCGTCGCTCCGCAACTCGGTGCGCCCGAGCCACGAATAGTGGGGCATCACTGATTCAGGAACCACATCGCGGGGATTGTTAAGATGCCGCACGTGCCATTCGTCCGAATACTTGTTGCCCATGCGCGCCAGATCGGGACCGGTTCGCTTCGATCCCCAGAGCATCGGATGATCGTATTTGGATTCGACGGCGAGCGAATACGGGCCGTAGCGTTCAACCTCGTCACGCAACGTTCGGATCATCTGCGAATGACAGGCGTAGCAGCCTTCGCGGATGTAGATGTTGCGGCCCGCGATCTCAAGCGGCGTGTAAACCCGCATGTTCGGCGCGTCCTCAACGGTCTGATGGATTGTGAATAGCGGTATGATCTCGACCGCACCGCCGATGCTGGCCACGCCGATGATGGCGAGCAGAAAGCCGATGGTCTTGCGCTCAAGCTGGTAATGCAGGTTGAACATGCGCTCACCCCGCCGGTTGAGGCGCGGTAACGCCTGCGAGCGCGGGGACGGGACGATCGGCAAGACGTTGGTCGGCCGGCTGATCGGCCGTCCGTATGGTCATCCAGATGTTATAGCTACCGACTAACGCGCCGATCAGGAACAACAGGCCGCCGATGGCGCGAGCGATATAGTAAGGATGCATCGCAACTACCGTTTCGACGAAGGAATACGCGAGCGTTCCGCTCTCATTGTAGGTTCGCCACATCAATCCCTGGATGATGCCGGAATTCCACATCGCAAAAACGTAGATTACCGTTCCAGCGAGTGCGAGCCAGAAGTGCACTTCCACCAGCCTGCCGGAATACATCCGCTCGCGCTTCCAGAGCCACGGCACGGATGCATAGATTGCGCCGAATGTGATCATCGCAACCCACCCGAGCGCGCCGACATGCACGTGACCGACGGTCCAGTCGGTATAATGCGACAGGGAATTCACGGAGCGGATCGCCATGAATGAGCCCTCAAACGTCACGATGCCGTAAAATACCGCCGCGACCATCATGAAGCGCAGGGTCGCGTCGTCGCGAACCTTGTGCCAGGCGCCGTTCAATGTGAGCAGGGCATTCCCGGCCGACGCCCATGACGGCACCAGCAGCATGATCGAGAAAGTCATGCCGAGTGTCTGCACCCACTGCGGCAACGCCGTGTAGTGCAGGTGATGCGAGCCCGCCCACATGTACATGAAAGTGATGCCCCAGAAGCTGATGATCGACAGCCGATAGGAGAAGATCGGGCGGCCGGCGCGGACCGGCAAGTAATAGTACATCATGCCGAGGAAGCCGGCGGTCAGGAAAAACGCGACTGCGTTGTGCCCGTACCACCACTGCGTCATCGCATCCTGTACGCCGGAGAATGCCGAGTAGCTCTTGGCATGGCCGAGCGACACCGGGACCGCCAGGTTATTGACGATGTGCAGGATCGCCACGACCAGAATGAAGGCCATGTAGTACCAGTTAGACACATAGATATGCGGCTCTTTGCGGCGAACCAGCGTGCGCAGGTAAATGATGAAATAGGTCACCCACACGATCACCAGCCAGATGTCCGCGTACCATTCCGGTTCGGCATACTCCTTCGACTGCGTTACGCCCATCAGGTAGCCGGTCGCGGCGATGACGCAGAACAGGTTGTAACCCAGCAGCACGAACCACGGGCTCAACTGGTCAGGCAACCGTGCACGGGAGGTCCGCTGCAGGACATAGAACGAGGTGGCGATCAGGGCGTTGCCGCCGAAGCCGAAGATCACGCCGGAGGTATGAACCGGGCGGAGGCGTCCGAAGCTCGACCACGCGGCATCAAATGTCAGGTCCGGATAGGCGAGCTGCCACGCGATCCAGTCGCCGACAAAAAGTGCCGCCACGACCCAGACCATCGCAAGAATAATGCCCATCCGGCTGGGATCATCGAAATAACGGTCCAGCCGGTCGTCGCCGGGCTCCGGATCGTAATACCCGGAAATGACGCCGAACGCCCCCAATATGCCCGCCAGCAGCACGATGGCGCCATGAATGCCTAGCGGATCGCCACTCCCGGCGGCCGCCATCGCCAATCCGCACACCGACAATACAAGCAGGATGATGAGCGCAATCTGCCGTTCGTTTTTTGTGAGTTGGGCGATCATGGGCCGTAGCCTTCCTCAAGCGGCAGGACGCCGAAGACTCTAGGCACCCGCGCTGCCTCACCTTGTCACGTCTGATGTGACGGATCTTTCTTGCTCCCAAGATAAGACTATCGCATCATCGCACTCCGATCCAGAGCACTACGGCTGCCAACATTCGTGGCCGCCGCAGGCGTGAGACGAATGCCTGTTTCGCCCAGCGCGTCGAGGCTCCGCTACACATGCATGGATCGGCTTGGGTTTACGAGCGGTAGACCTTGGCCGGATCAAACACCTTGTCCGCATCCACAAACGACAACCGCGGCCCGCCCTCGCCTGCGGTCACCGCGCGGTAGAAGCAGGACCGCCGGCCGGTGTGGCACGCAGCACCGGTCTGTTCGACCCTGATCCAGATCGCGTCCTGATCGCAATCCAGGCGCATCTCGACCACGCGCTGGACATGGCCGGAGGTTTCGCCTTTGCGCCACAACGCGTTGCGGGAGCGGCTGAAGTACCACGCCTCCCCGCTGGCGATGGTCCTGCGCAAGGCTTCGTCGTTCATGTGCGCGACCATCAGCACGTCGCCGCTACCGGCGTCGGTGGCGACGCAGGTCACAAGGCCTGCGGCGTCGAATTTGGGCTGGAACTTGAGCCCTTCCTCGATGTCATGGATATCTGCGGATGTGGACACGGGCAGTCCCTCGAAAAACAAGAGCCGAGGGTCAGCGCTGCGGCCCTCGCACCATGGACATGAAACGCGACTGCTCCGCCGGATTGTCGCGGAACATGCCGGTGAAGCGGCTGGTGAACGTCGTCGCGCCATGCTTGGCGACGCCGCGCACCGACATGCAGGTATGCTCCGCCTCGATCATCACGGCAACGCCGCGGGGTTTTAACACCTCGTCGATCGCAGCGGCGATCTGGGCGGTCAGGTGCTCCTGGGTCTGCAGGCGGCGGGCAAAGATATCGGTCAGCCGCGCCAGCTTCGACAATCCCACCACCCGCTCGACCGGCGTATAGGCGATATGCGCCCGGCCGTAGAACGGCATCATGTGATGTTCGCATTGCGAGGTGAATTCGATGTCGCGGATCAGCACGAAGTCGTCATAGCCGGCCGTTTCACCAAACGTGCGGGTCAAGACCTCCGCCGGACACTGATGATACCCCTGATAGAGTTCGTCGAAGGCCTCGACCACCCGGCGCGGCGTATCCAACAGGCCCTCGCGGTCGGGGTTCTCGCCGATATAGCCAAGCAGGGTCTGTACCGCGTGCTCGGCCTCGGCGCGCGAGGGACGCGGCTGGTCCGCGCGTACGGCGGCGGCCAGAAATTCAGACGGATCCAGTTCGGCCGGGCGAGCATCCGGCATCCGTGAATCCGGGGACTTCACGTCAGAAGGCTTGAGGTCAGAAGGCTTGAGGTCAGAAGGCTTGAGGTCAGAAGGCTTGGTTGGGCGTAGCGGCTTAATCAGCGCGTCCATGTCAACTCCGTTCGACCGGCCTTGAGTGAGGCCGGAGTGTCACCGGGCAGACGGGGCGGTTTGCCGCCGGACGCCTGAGTCCCACATTAATAACAACCACGGCGGCCGAAGCGGTTCTATTTGAGGCCACCAAGGGAAACGACCGGACTGTATTTCCGCCATTTCGACCCATATATAGGCTTGTGGACAGCGGTCGCCAAGGGCGATCGCGCCGGAAGCCGAGACCCCAATCTTATGCTGAACGACATCTACAACAAGCGGATCATCGAATTGGCCGGCAATATACCCCGGCTCGGACGCCTCCCCGACCCCGATGCCAGCGCCACGGCGCATTCCAAGCTATGCGGTTCGACCGTCAAGATCGACCTCAAGATGAACGGACCCGTGGTCACGGATTTCGCTCATGATGTGAAGGCCTGCGCGCTGGGCCAGGCTTCTTCCTCGATCATGGCAAGCCACGTCGTCGGGTCGACGGCGAGCGAACTGCGCGAATTGCGCGAGAGCGTGCGGAAGATGCTGAAGGAAAACGGCGGCCCCCCACAAGGCAAGTGGGCCGACATCGCGCTGCTCGAGCCGGTGCGCGACTACAAGGCGCGGCATGCTTCCACCATGCTGACCTTCGATGCCGTGGTCGATGCGATCGGCCAGATCGAAGCAAAGGCGAAGCAGCCGGTATCGGTGCAGGGGTGAGAACTAAAATATTCAAGCGATAGTGCTGTTTTCCTCATCCTGAGGAGCGGCCGCGCGGCCGCGTCTCGAAGGATGCGGCGAGCGCCGTGGCCTCATGGTTCGAGACGCGCGCAAGAAGCGCGCTCCTCACCATGAGGGGTGACGTTCTCAGCCCTGCTACTGCGGGGGTGCCACCGGCGCGACGCCGCCGGTCGGAACGATGGCTTCGGCGGTCTTGGTCGACTTGGCCGACGCAGCCTGCGGCTTCTCCGCGCTTACCGTCTCGCTCACGAAACGATCCTGCACTGGTTTGGCCACGACCTCGGCGACCGGCACATTGGGGCTGTCGAGCTGTGGCAGCACCTCGGCAACGGCATCGGTGGTGACGAGATTGGTCAGCTGCAATTCGGCCCGCGACAATTCGTGCAGATCTTCCCACGGCGGCACGCTCAGCGACAGCGACAGCAGATCGCCCGCGCCGCCCATGTCGAAGGTGAATTTGGCGAGACGCCCGATGTCACGCTCCACGATCATCAGATCCTGGGCGGTGTAGCTGGCGGCCTTGGCGTCGTCGGCGCGGTCGCCCATCCAGATCTGATGCACCCTGACATGCGCGGCCTCGGGCACGTAGCGCGTCTTGCCCGACAGCAGCAGAAACACGCACATCGATTCGCAATAGGCTTCGGGCGCGACGCTCGCACGATCGCCTTGCGCGCTGCGGGTCTGGGTGCTGTTGCCGACGGTGGTCAGCGCACCGAGATTGCGCCAGCGCCGCCCCAGTGTGATGGAGTCGTTGACCGAGCCGCCGCTGGAATCCAGTACGATGGTTGCGCCGCCGAGCTGGCGTCCGCGCGCGAACTCTTCGAAATCCTGGGGAGTATCTGCGGTCACGATGCCGACCGCGCTGACCCAGCCCCGGCAATTCGGCTGGCACGCGACCCAGCTGAACCGCATCGGCATCTTGCGCTCTTCGAGGGTGACGCCAGCGTGCGCCCGACCACCGTTCCCGGCTGTCATGGCAGGCAATGTGATGCACAGCGCGACGGCGCCAAGTAGCGCACGGCCGCTGGATCGAAACGACTTCACAAGCCTCAAGTTGGTTCCTTCCCCCTCGCGCTCCAGACCGAGCAGTGGTAGCGGGCCCCAGTTCAACGCCACATGATTCTCGTCACACAGGCGTTATGAAAATGCTAACCGCATGACAAAGAAGCGTCTATTAACATTTGGCTGCATCGCCCCCAGATGAATGCAATATTTGGGCAAGTGTCACTCAAATACATGTGAGGTCTGGTTCCGTGCAAAGGAACCGGGCAAATACGGGCTCAATATCGGGCATGGCGCCTATGAAATATTCGCATTGTCCGGACTGCGGCGCTGCTTTTCAGCGACTGCCGCGCAATGCCGGACGCGCGATGATCTGGCTTTACCGGCACACGCTGTCGCCGCTGGTCGGTTACAACTGCCGCCATCTGCCGACCTGTTCGGTTTACGGCGACGAGGCGATCGAGCGTTTCGGACTGTGGGGCGGAGGATGGATGACCCTGGCGCGGCTGTTGCGCTGCCAGCCCTGGGGCACTTCCGGAATCGACAACGTGCCGCTGACGAAACCGCCGGGCGCGCGATGGTATCTGCCGTGGCGGTTCGGACGATGGCGCGGGGTCAACGGGCCGTAGAGTTTCGCTCAAACACACTTTAGCTCAGCTTAGCTCAGCGCGAAAACCAGAAGAAACCAGGGGGCGGCTCGAAATAGGTCGGCGGACGCGGCTTCCGAGGACGCGGTGGTTTGGGCTGCGGGGGTTCGGCCGATGGTGCCGATGGCGTCGTGTCAGCGCTCTCTGAACCGTCCGAAGGCAGCTTGACCGACAACAACAGGTTCGATTCAAACGATCGCCACCGATAGCCGATTCCGAAGTCCATCGGCTGGGCCCGCCGGAACAGCTCGGCATATTTCGGCTGGTATGTTCCGGGGAATTTGTCGATCGGGCCGGCGTAGCGGCCGAACGGAAAGAACCGCCATTTCTTCGGATCGTAGCTAAGAAGCGGAATGCCGGAATCGTCCTGGATAATCTTGGCGCTGTTGGCGAGCAGAAAATCGCGCACGGTGGTGAAATGGCCGGTATGCAGCAGATAGGACGCGCTCTTGATCAGGCTATCCGCGGGCGCCAGAGTTTGGCAGAACTGCAGGAATCCGCTGCTCTTCACGCCCCTGTTGGAAAGATCGGTTGCGAAATAATACAGCGTCTTTTCCTGACCATCGCCGCTTGCGAACACAATCCGCACCCCCCGCGTTACATTGGTGCCGGCATTTTCGTTGGCGAAGTATGTGGCCCCCTTGTCGTCGAGCGCGATCAGCGTGACATCGCGGATGGTCTTTCCCGAGCGCGCCAGGAAGACATACAGCAGCGGCAAGGTGCCGCTGATCGGTCCGGCCTGCAGGTCGGTCTTCATCTCCTTGGTAATGAAAAAGCTGAAACTCAGGATCGAACCGAGCGATTGCTCGATGTCGTAGAGGTTGGACCCGATGCTGCCGCGCGGCACTTTCGTCAGATCCGGCACCTTCCCGACCGGCTCGAGCGCGCTCAGCACATAGGTTACAGCCTTCGGGTAAAACGCGTCCGCATAGAGGAAGTCGGGGCCGCTGAACATGTAGAACATGGTCGGCCGCGGCGCGGCCAGATTGGCGTCCGTCCAGGTTCGGATTTTCGAAAGCTGGCGCTGCTCCAGCTGCCCGAACGCGCTATCGAAGAATTTGGCGTGCCGCTGCCACGCAGGCTCCTTCGTCAACGGCATCAGCGGCGAATCCGCCGATGGCGGCATCCCCGCCAGGAAACGCGCGGTATCGTCCGCGGTCACGGTGTCGGCCGCGCGCGCGAGCGCCGTGGCTGCGAACAACATGGCCGCAGCGACGGCCGCCATTTTGATGGGCTGATGCATCGTTATTCGGGGCTTGCCGATACGGCCGCCGAGCCTGGATCGGCCCGCTTGCGGAAGATGGCGTAGATCAAAAGGCCTGAGATCATCATCAAAGTGCCCAGCAATGACTGCAGCGGCCGTTCCGTCAACAGATAATACATCATGAAGACCGTCACGAGCAGGAAAACCGCAGGCGTTACCGGGTATCCCCAGGCGCGATAGGGCCGCGGCAGCTCGGGCTGCGTGATGCGCAGCTTGATGACGCCGAGCACGGTAAAGAACGAGCAGAACAACAGCGCGAACTGGATGAAATCGAGTACGGCCTCGAAACTGCGGGTGAACAGCAACAGGTTCGCGACCGCGAGCTGGAACAGGATCGCATAGACCGGCGCGCCAGAGCTCGATTTGCGGGCGAATACCCGCAGCGCCGGCATGTCCTCCCCCATGGTCATCATGACGCGCGGGCCGATCCACATCATCGCGCTGATGGAAGACACAAGCCCGATACAAATCATCGCACCGACGACGCGGCCGCCGATCTCACCGAAAATGTGGCTGCCGGCGATCCGCGCGACATCAAGCTGCCCGGACAGTTTGTCGATCGGCGTGGTGTGCAGGAACACCGCGTTCAGCGCGACATAGAGCACAAGGACAATCAGCGTCCCCGCCAGCAGCGCGCGCGGCAGGTTTTGCTGCGGCGTGCGCATCTCGCCGATGATATAGGTCGCGGCGTTCCACCCCGAAAACGAGTACATCACGAACACCAGCCCGATGGCGAAAGGCGCGCTGGTGATGTGGGCGAAGTCCGAAACCGATGGCGTGAACGAGACCGGTTGCGGCGTGCCGATGACAAATCCCGCAATCAGGAACGCGACGATCAGCACGACTTTCAAAATGGTCGAGATCAGCTGAAAGGTGCCGGAGTGCCGGACACCGCCAAGCTGAACAATCGACACCAGCCAGACCACACCGATTGCAAGCGCCAGCGGCGGCGCTCCCGGCAGCACCGCTTTGCCGTACTCCCCGAAAGCCATCGCCGCCAGAGCCACCGGTGCGGCGAAGCCGACCGTCGCCGACACCCAGCCCGCCAGAAATCCGAAAGCTGGATGGAAGGCGCGGCTCAGGAAATTGTATTCGCCGCTCGAGCGCGGAAACATCGCGCCGAGTTCACTGTAGGAAAACACGCCGCATAGCGCGACAACGCCACCGACCGTCCATAACAACAGAATGGAAAAGCCCGAGGGGATGTCCTTGACCTGGAAGCCCAGGCTGGTGAAGACCCCGACGCCAACCATGTCGGCCACGACGATGGCGGTCGCCACGATGGCGGAGACCGTGGTCCCGGCGCCGGAGAGCCGGCCGGGCCACGCCGCGCTTTCCGTTCCTGATGCCGCCATGCCGGTCCACGCCCTACGCGTCACGCCCCGTGATTCCTTCATCGTGCAGGCAAGCGCCGTTCAATTCAAGCAATGTTAACAGGGGATAGTAGGTCAGTTTGATTTCGGCGGGGCCTCCACGCCCTATTCCGATGCTATATCGGCAACGCAGGAGGCCAACCATGAGCGATTCGGACCGGCTGCTTGAGGAACGGAACAGCTTGTTCAAATGGCATTTTGAGGAAGGCTATAAGCGGGTCAAGGCGACGGCAGCTGAGACGGCCAGAAAACTCGCTAGATTTGTCGCCCTTGAGCGACATCTGAATAGGCAATCATGAGCCACCCCAAATGCCATAGGGACCCTAATCGGCTCGCCAATCGATATTGGGACAGAGGCGGAGGAACGGGTTCAATCCATCCCAAGGCCAAAAGCGGGCAAATGGACGCGCTAGCCCTTAACCGGAACAATGGGCGGATGCCTCCCGGTTGGCCGCCCAATCCGCCGGCGACGGAAGGAAGACTAAGCGGCTTCGTCTGCCGCTTCCAATTCGGCCAAGTCCATCGTGAAGTCGAACACGATCTGGATTGGTTCAGCGTCCGGATGGGCATCGTTATAGCTATCAACGTCCACCTTCATTTGCCGGCAGTCGCCAACGATTCCGCGCCGTCGATGCTGAAATGACATCTGCATATGATCACGCGGGGCGGTTCGGATGTCATCCCAAACCATCTCCGTCTGCCCTTCCGTCGCAAGAGGCGCGGGGTGCAGCAAGCGTACCCTGCGCCCCTTACGGTCGGTCATATATTCTTCGCGCATGGCCGAAGCGATATCGTCAGCGCAACGTCGCCGGATCGCCGCTGCCGGTAATTCCCAGCGGCTCGTGCTAATTGCCCAATCCGCAATGTTCTTCGCGGAAGTGGGCCACGGCAAATCCTCTAATCGGTACTCGTCAACGATACGCTGCATTTGCTTGACGTAAGTGGTCATGAGCTGACTCCATAACCGTCAGTAAGGGCGGTCTGCGTTATGACGTGCCGAATCCTCGGCTGGTGTTTCTTGAACAAATCCCAACGCCCGGTTTGTCGCTGGATTTGACCAGCAACAATCCCCGGATGTCGCTTAACGATACGGGCAAATCCAAGCATGCTCTTTTCAGAGAACATCGGATTGTGTCTGAGAATGAAGTCCCGCATTGCGCCTAACGGTACGCAATGATTGGCTGCGCTACGGTTAGCATTCTTCTCGGCTTCGTTA
>Ga0137403_10005378_pt1 | contig 14878 bp, 12 predicted proteins | sample CZOMad2_1_16fung_FD_122057 | JGI IMG/M metagenome (GOLD analysis project Ga0137403, IMG submission 122057) | Vadose zone soil fungal communities from Angelo Coast Range Reserve, California, USA - CZOMad2_1_16fungal (Hybrid Assembly) | ecosystem: Environmental > Terrestrial > Soil > Vadose zone... | reverse complement strand
TCCTCGCCGATGGCGACCGCGTGACCTCGATAACCGCCCGGGAGTGGGCAGCGGTCAAAACTTAGGGCGATTGGTATTAGGCGGCCTGTCGCAGCGCCTCCTTCTTGCGTTCTCGCAAGTGTTCCATGTTGAGATGGCGGGTACCTTCGAGCCAGCCCTCATGGGCCTCGACGGCATGCGCCCGGGGGACGCCGTTGCTAGCTTGAACGCTCTTCCGGCGCGACCAGGTGGCCATTCGTGACCAAGATTGAGTACGTCATCCTTCCTGAGTGCTGGTCTTCGATGCTGGACCTTTGGAGCGTAATCCCGCCCCCTCCGCCATGCTGCCTCGCGCTACGCGCTTCGCAGGTTTGGCTCGCTCCTGAATTCGAAACGCGAAGGTTTAATCAGGTTACGCTGTTGGTCGATGGTATCTGCGATAGCTGAATGCGTCCGAGGTCTCCGCAGATTCTGCCTCTGCGAGCGTAGTGATCATCTGATGATTGGACGAAAGCTCGCAGGCGGGATCAGCATCGTCAGCACGCCCGGTGATGGCGAGCGCTTGGCAACGGCAGCCGCCCCAATCGATCTCGCGCCGATCACAACTGCGGCAGGGTTCCGGCATCCAGGCCGTACCGCGATACTTTTCGAAGGCAACCGAAGAACGCCAGATATCGGCCAGCGGTCGATCCATGACGCTGTCGAAGGTTATTCCCGGCAGCGTCTCTGCGGCGTGACAGGGCAGTACGTTGCCGCTTGGCGTGATGTTCATGAACCGACGACCCCAGCCGCCCATGCAGGCCTTGGGCCTCCGCGCAAAGTAGTCCGGAACGACATAGTCGATGACCAGGCGTCTATTCAGCCGCCGCCGTGCCGCGTCGACCGTGCGCGTCGCAGCTTCGACTTGGGCCCGTGTCGGCATCAGTGCCCCGCGATTCCTCAGGGCCCAGCCGTAGTACTGAACGTGGGCGATCTCCAACCGTGCGGCACCAAGAGCGAGCGCGAGCTCTATCATCTCGCCCAGGCGAGCCAGGTTTTGCCGATGAACCACAGCGTTGATGGTAAGGGGAAGACCGGCGGCGCATACCTCTTCGGCGAATGCGATTTTCTTATCTTGCGCACCACTGTAGTTGCCGATGCGCTCGGCAGACTGAACGTCGGTATCCTGGAAGCTGAGCTGCACGTGATCGAGGCCCGACTGCGCCAGGGCAGTCAGGCGATCTCGACCGGAACGAACACCCGAGGTAATGAGATTGCTATAGAGACCGGCTGCATGGGCGTGACCGACCAACTCGTCCAGATCGCGCCGCATCATCGGCTCACCGCCGGAAAAGTGAATCTGCAGGGCGCCAAGCTCGGCAGCCTGATCAATTACACGCTTCCAGTCGGCTGTTGAGAGCTCGTCACGCGCCGAGAGAAGCTGCTGCGGGTTGGAGCAGTATGGGCACTGCAAGGGACACCGATGGGTCAATTCGGCGAGCACAGCCAATGGGAGGTCGGCGCGCAAAATACTCATTGGGTGAGAATTCCCTTGTCGGCCAGTTCAGCTACCAACTCGCAAACGTCCTGGGCGATGAGTTCGCGGCTGGCATCGTAACCTGTGGCGAGCTCGTCGATGATCGCAGAAAGGCTCGAGCGCCCGTCGCAGCGACGCACAATCTCCACCGCTATTTCATCGGGAATCATGACGCGTTCAGGCGCCAGAATGACCCAACAACTGCGAGCCTCATCAAACTTGAGCCGCACGCCGACGGCAAGACGCGGGACCATCGATTCACCGGTGTGGTTCAAGTCATTGCCTCCGGCTGAAACGCTCCAGGGGGGACGCGGCCGGGTTGCACATAGGCGTAGTAGAGCGCATCGAGCAAGGCCCAGAGTACGTCGCACTTGAAGGTCAGAGCGGCCATCACAGCTTGCTGCTGATCCGGACGCCGGGCCTCCCGCTTGACATATTCGAGCGCGAAATCGGTATCGCGCGGCGCCTGATGCAGGCGCACATCGAAATACGCCAGGGCGTCTTTGGAAACAAAGTCATAATGAGCCAACATGCCGGCAAGCCGATTCCTGATGATGGCAGGAGCGAATAGCTCGGTCAGCGACGAAGCGACGGCCTCGAGCAACGAGTGCTCCTGCACAAAACGCACATAGGCATCGACGGCGAATCGAGTCACAGGCAACACACCACGACCGGACCTGACTTGGTCGCGGCCAAGCCCCAGGGCATCGGTCAATTTGAGCCAGCGCTCGATGCCGCCTTCGCCGGGATGCTCGCCATCGTGATCGACAATTCGCTGACGCCAAATTCGGCGCAAATCCTGGTCGTCGGCCCGCGCTATCAGTGCGGCGTCCTTCATTGGTATCCGGCTCTGATAATAGAAACGGTTGACCGCCCAGGCCTGGACCTGGCCGCGATTGAGTTGGCCGCCATGCAGCAGCTGATGAAAAGGATGCAGGTCGTGGTAGCGAGCCTCGCCGATTGCCCGGAGGCGCGCTTCCAGCTCATCGCCGGAGAGTATTTCCATCACAGCTCAATCTCGGTGCCATCGGCGGCAACCTCCCAGCCGGCGCTGGCCACCTGTGCGCGCTCGCAAGAATCGAGGAGCATGGCGGGATTGGTGTTGTTGACGTGGATAAACATCTTGCGCCGAAGCCGGAGATCGCTCAGCGCGGCTATGCTGCCCTCGGGACCAGACATGCTCATATGGCCCATCCGACGTCCCGTCTTGCTGCCGACACCTGTGGTGATCATTTCGTCGTCGCTCCAGAGCGTCCCATCGAAGAACAGCAAGTCGGAGCCGTCGATCCTGCGACAGATTTGTGGCGTCAATTTTGCGCAGCCCGGGATGTAGTGGAAAGATCTTCCGCCTGCTGATATCTCGAGGCCGATCGTTTCATCGGGGTCTCCGGACAGATCGCCGCTGGTTCGGTTTTCGAGATACAAGGGCACCTTGCCGGGCACCGGAAAAACACAGACGTTGATACCGAGTTCGCCCTCCGGACCGGCGATTGCGACAGCTCGGTCAAGCGGCATGACCCGCCGCTCCACAATTTGCCGGTCGAGCGCCTCGAAGATGGGGTTGCAGTCAAGTATCTTCAGGATCCGCCCGGTCGCCCATATCGTGAAAGGCTGGCGCTCGCGCATTGAAAGGAGGCCAGCCACGTTGTCGACTTCTCCCCCGGTCAGAAGAACCGCCTGTATTGGAGAATCGCGCAGACGTCCGGGTCGAGGCCACAGGCGACGCTGCTCGAGGACCTGTTGCCGCAGGTCCGGCGATGCGTTGATGACAATCCATCTTTCCAGATCAAGCGAAACGGCGATTGAGGCCTGAGTCCGGCCCGCGCTTGTTTTCAGCCCTTCGCGCACGTTCCGACTTATCGGCGCGTTGCAGTTCCACTGCGGCACACCGCCGCCGGCTGCCGAGCCGAGAACCAGAATTCGCAAGGCCGCAGCCTCAAGCTGTCTCAGATCCCCGTCGACTTGCCGACGGGCACGTGCAATCACATTTCGGCGCAGGCGTAGGCGTTGATCTCAAGGCCGACCGAAATCTCACGAATGCGCGGAGTCTTCCATTTCCTCATAGCATCCTCTCCTATGCAGGGCCTCACGATTCCCGGCTAGCTCACTGCCCTGCAGGACAAGTTAGTCCCCCCGCCGCAATAGAGCAACAGATCGAAGCAGCATCACCGGGCTGCAGACTCGCCCGTCACGCGCCAGATCACATCGCCCACATCGTCTGCCACCAGAAGGGCGCCGCCTGGCCCGATCGTCACTCCTACCGGTCGCCCATAGGACACCCGCTCGTCTGGTGCAAGGAAGCCGGACAAGATGTCACGCGGCGGCCCGGCCGGCCGGCCGTCGGTGAAGGGCACGAAGACAACCTTGTAGCCGCTCAGCTTGCTGCGGTTCCAGGAGCCGTGCTGCCCAATCGCCATGCCATCGGGAAAGCCGGGAAGCGTGCCGGCAGGCAGCCAGCAGAGGCCGAGCGAGGCAGTGTGTCCGCCCAGCGCGTAGTCCGGCGTCAGGGCTTTTGCGACCATGGCCGGATCCTGCGGCACACGGTCGTCCACCGTCCGTCCCCAGTAGCAATAGGGCCAGCCGTAGAAGCCGCCGTCGCGCACCGAGGTCAAATAGTCCGGCGGTGTCTCGTCACCCAGGCCGTCGCGTTCGTTGACCACGGTCCAGAGGGCGCCGGTCTTGGGCTCCCATGCCAGGCCCACGGGGTTGCGCAGGCCGGCGGCGAAGATTCGACTTCTGCCGCTTGCCAGATCGAGCTCGTAGATGGCTGCCCGGCCTTCCTCGGCCTCCATGCCTTCGTCGCCGATGTTGCTGAGCGAGCCCACACCGACGTAGAGCTTTCGCCCGTCGGGGCTCGGCAGCAGGCTGCGGGTCCAATGCCCGCCCGGCTTGAACCCGGTCACCTTCCGCCCGGGGGCCGTGATGCGGGTCGCGCCCTCCTTGTAGGGGAAGGCCACCACGCCATCGGTGTTGCCGACATAGAGCGTATCTCCCAGCAGCGCCATGCCGAAGGGCTGGTTCAGTTCCTCCAGGAACGCCTGCCGGGATTCGGCCACGCCGTCGCCGTCCGCGTCGCGCAATAGCGTGATGCGGTTTGGACTAACGCCCACGGCGGCGGCGCGCTTCATCGTGCTGTACATGGCGTAGTCGAAGACTGTCTTGATGGGTCCGGGGAGAAACAGGGCCTCAGCGGTGAGCACGTCGCCATTGGGCAGCAGCTGTATCCAGCGGGGATGCTTGAGACCGGCCGCAAACGCATTGACCTTGAGCCCAGGTGCCGCAATCGGCGTCTGCCCTTGGGCCCAGCCCTTGGCCGTCGGCATTTTGAGCGTCGGGATGCTGCCCTGGGGCTTTGCCGGCGGGATCGCCGGCGTGCTGCCCAATGCCGGCTCGTGCGCGCCGCCCTGCAGCCGTCGCCACAGGACCGCCGCGGCGCCGATCAACGCGACGATGCGCGCGAAAATGCCAGACATACTCACTGCACTCTCCTCTGCCTGATCTCACGCATGTTAGTCGAAGCTACCTCGCCTTGAAACCGACAATGGGCGCCATCGGGTCAGGTGAGCTCAATCGTCATACAGGCGGCAGCAAAGGCAGGCCAACTCACAAAGTCGAAGACTCCTAGAAGACTCCTAATAGAGGATCGTTCCGATCCGGCGTCAATCCTTGGCCCAATAGATCAGCATGACGCGGCCGCGATAGAGTTGCCCGAGCCCCGGCTGCAGGAGGGGCAACAGGGCTGCCATCCACGGCGACCGGCGCTTCGGTCCGCTCATCGTCATTTCGATTCCGGCCGCCCAGAGTGAGCTAATGCCGATATCTATCCTGGAAAGCGGCTTTCAAAGGATGCGATGGCTAAACTGTATGCGCCCCCGCTGGGGAGTCCATTGGCCCGACTTCCGGTTTGCGTCAAAATCCGACGTGGCGGCCCGGCGGACGAATGTCCGGTAAGGACCGAGAAGCGGACCCAAGCTGGCCGAGTTGGTTCGTCGCATAGATCATCGTTGTGTCACCTACCCGGTCCAATTCTAATTTCAGTGTCCGATACATTCCTTGCGGTGCTCATAGTGCCCCGCTGTGGCCCCATTCGTCGGCGATCGTGCTCAATGGCGAAAATGTGGCTATAGAGAGTGGCGGTCCACTGTTTGCCTTCCATAGTCATCTCCAGATAGCGCAGGGCGTCGCCGATATACCGCTCGACTTTGCTCCAAAAAAACTGCGGATAGCGCTCTACCAGATCGGCAGGGCTCTGATAGCCAAGTTTTTCATTGACGCCATTTTCGACAAATTCTCCATACAGCGCGTTTAGTTTCCGCAGATACAATGGATCGGCCAGTTGGCCAATGAGATCGGCGGCCCGGACCAGGCCCGCTTCTGTATCGGTTTCGGCGTAGTCGTCGTCATCGGGCACAGGAAAGCGGGTCAGCTCGATGGCTCGCGCGATTCGCTCCTCATCGATCACGGGAACGGGTCCGAAGCGCTCGCGCACCATGATCTTTGATCGTTCTACGTGATAGGGCATCAGGAACGCGTCTGAGGCGCCGCGCGGCGGCGTGACCGTGTTGCCCGCCACATCGATAACGAATTGATCAACCGTGTCGCCCGAGCAGACTCCGCGCACATATCCGATATCGTGTGTGAGCGCCGCGAGCATGCAGTGCAACCAATCTTCGGGAGAAACGACTTTCTCCAGTCGGCGGCCCCGAAGGATATCTTGAGCGCACAGCGTGACGAAAGCCGTGTGCTGACTATCATGATAAAGGGCGTCACTGCCAGCGATGCGCTCGATCACGAGCCGAGCCGCTTCGTCGAGCGCCGCAGCAAACTGAGGCTCTCGGCTTCCAAAGGTTCGCCCATAGACCTCAGCGAGGTTCCGCCCTAACGCATCGGCCAAAAGGCTTGTTGGATTCAACATTGTGGCCTCCTCGATGGACTAACTCACCAGCACCGCTCAACCTCGTACCATAGACCCGAATTTGGATCGCCGCCGTGACGTCCTTGTGACAGCGGCCATTTGGGGCCCTGGGAACTGTCCGCGCGGCGAGGGCCGCGGCATGTCTTCGGCGGTAGCTCAGATGGTGGGGCCGGGGAAGAAGCTCTCACTGTGGCCGAGCAAGCAATTGGCGAGCATCCCGATCCATTCCTTGAGGGCAACCGAAAGCAAGGTGAGGTTCTGCGCAAAATCAAGGTTGGTGACGGGATCGTCGGCAGCCGTGCCGGTCCGGTAGCCCACAGGATCGGGCACCACCTGCCAGCCCTGCGCCTGGAACACGCCAACTGAACGAGGCATGTGAAAGGCCGCGGTGACGAGAATCCATGTTTCGCCCGGCATAGGGTGCACAATGGCCTTGGCCTTCACTACATCCTCGAAGGTATTCCGCGATTCCGGCTCGAAGATGATGCGGCTCGTGTCTATGCCCATCCATTGCGAGCTATTCGGCACCGCATCGGCCTTGTGGAAGACGCCCTTCTGGAGCGGTGGCCCGCCACCAGCGAATACGAGCTTCGCCTTCGGATACCTCCTCGCGAGGTCAGCAAATGCGACGTCTTCATCGCCGCCAAGCATGATGACGCCGTCAACGTGGACCGGCATCTGCGTCAGGGGCGGGAAGCGATTTTCCAGCGGTGCCATGAGCCAAGTTCCCACGGGAAACACGCCGACAATCAAAATCAGCAGAGCATCAACGGTGAGGAGTCCGACACCGAAGCGTCGCCTGCGGGTGAAAAGGAGAACCGTCCCCAGCACCATCAGCAGGAACCATAGATGGGCAGGCTGTACAATCAGCCAGAAACACTTGGAAACAAAATAGAGCATGGCGCAATCCTACCTCCACCGGACGGGCGAGGGACGGACGGACGTACGCCGAAGTAGATGTGCGTTCAACGGGGCCTAAGGACGTATATTGTCCCGAGACTCGCCATTTGGCTCCAGAATCCTGTTCATCTGCGCCCATGACATTTCTTCGCAGTCGTGGCCGGCTAGTCACGCCAGCCGGCGTCGGGGTCGTTGAGTTCGCTTGGAGTTAGCCTGACACAGCGGGCTCCCCTCCGACGCAGCAGCAGGCAGGCAGCCGTAGCCCGATCCTGGCTGAGCCCGACCAGGAGCGCGCCATAGAATCTTGTGTCCCTGAGCGGGATGACGACTGGTTGGCCGACGTCGGCCGGCAAACTGAGGCTGGCCTTGACCAGCTCGATCGCGCGTCGGGCATGGAATTCCTGCGCATAGCCGCCAAGTGCCAGGCCCCAGCCGGGCAGCGCTGCTGGTCTGACGGAGAGCGACAATTCGCCGGCCCGACAAGCGGTGGCACCCACCCAAGCTCGCCCCAGCTCGCTCCGAGAAGATCGAAGGGTGGCGATATCAATGCCGTGCTCGCCGACCGCTGCATTGAAGCCCTCATTGAGCAGCCCGGCCATGGTTGCGCTACGTGCGGCGGAGTCACCGGCCCCCAGGACGACGCCGATAAGCCGGAGCCCATCGCGTTCCGCAGAGGCGATGAGATTGTAGCCGGCATCGCAGGTCGTACCGGTCTTCAGCCCATCGGCCCCCCGGTAGCTGGCCAGGAAGCCGTTGATGGTCGGCAGCTCGTACCGACCGAACCGCATTCGGCGAGCGGCAAAGAAGTGATAGTGCTGTGGGTAATCATGCCACAACGCCTGAGCGAGCAACGCCATGTCGCGTGCGCTCGTAGTCTGCCGAGGATCTGATAGTCCCGTTGGATTGACGAAGTAGCTTTGCCCCAGGCCAAGCGCCTGTGCTCGCGCATTCATCTCTGCGACGAAAGCGGCCTCACTGCCACTCACTGCCTCGGCCAACACCATAGCCGCATCATTGCCGGATCGGGTTATCACTGCGAGGACGGCGTCCCGCACGGTGATCTTATCTTCGGCAGCAAGGCCGAGACGCGACCCGGGCTGCCCCGCGGCATGGGCAGAGACCCGGAGTTCCTGGTCAAGCTTTAGCGAACCGTCCTCGATTGCTGCAAAGGTGAGATAGAGGGTCAGCAGCTTGGTCAATGAGGCTGGAGGCCAGGCCAGCGTTGGCTCGCTGCTGGCTAGCACGACACCGCTTCGGGCATCGATGACGATGCTGGCTGCGCGCGCCTGAAGGAGAGGCGCCCACGCCATTAGACATAAAGTAAGCCTGACAGCCCAATTTCGGGCGGCGCCCGTAAAGACCCAAAGATGCAGAGATATCGCTGATCTCCCGTCGCTGATTCCGGCCTGTGAGTCACTGAAACACCGAAATCCACGGCAGTCAGGCTGTCCAAAGGGATGAGTTTAGATTTGAAAGAGGAGCGCGGCCGGCTGTATCCGCTCGTACGAGCCAGAAAATCGCCTCAGCACCGTTTGTCTCAGAATTTCTGATAGTATTGACTCTCCATTATACCACTTTTCCTTTCAAGTACTTTCGCCGTACTGGTCAGGAGGCAAGCGGACGCGTAGTCTTACTCGACAAGGGGCCAATTAACGAAAAGCACATTGAGGCCAAACCCATGCGTGCAAACCTGAGCCAAGGCGCCAGCCGCTGTCTCGTATGGGTTGTTTTGCTGATTTGGTTGCCGATTCAATCTTCCTGCACGACGACAGCGCCAACAACGACCTTAACTGCAAATAGTGTTCCAGCAGCCGAACCCAAGGAATATGTAATCGGGCCGGGCGACGTCTTGAAAATCTTCGTTTGGCAGAACGCCGATCTTTCAGTCACTGTCCCCGTACGACCTGACGGGCGAATCTCGGTGCCACTTCTGCAGGATCTTGTAGCGGCGCAGAAGACGCCGACGCAATTGGCACGGGATATCAAGCAAGGACTGTCCGCGTTTATCCAGCAGCCTGAAGTAACAGTGATCGTTAGCGAGTTTGTGGGCGCCTATTCGGAACAAGTGCGCGTCATTGGCGAAGCGACGAAGCCCCAGGCGATGACCTATCGGGCGCGCATGTCGGTGCTCGATGTAATCATCGCCGCCGGCGGCCTTACGCCATTTGCCGCCGGCAACCGAGCGCTCATCGTGCGTCAGAGCGGCGGCCATTCAGAACAGATACCCGTCAATCTGGATAGCTTATTGAAGGACGGCGATATCTCCGCGAATGTCCAAGTGATGCCTGGAGACATTCTAGTCATACCGCAAAGCTGGTTCTGAATGCCGTCTGTTGCTCCATGAGTGCCCAGGTCGCGCGCCCTTGCGGGGAGCGGGAGTCGGCGGAAGCAGTGACCGCACTAAGCGTGCCTATGTGGCTCGGTGGGGGAATTCGGCTTCGGTTGGGAATGAATCGGACCGCCGATTTTAAATAGAGACTGATGGTCAGGGGAATGTCGGTGCGCCATAGCAGAGCCAAGTTATGCGTCGGCCGTTTTCCTAAAGGAGGATCGGCCCGTCACGCATTCGCTGGAAGACGACCGAATGCATGGGTATTGCGGAGCGGCGCGGGTTTCCTCGTCGCTGGGGGGGCCGTTTTTTGGACGATAGCGGCCCAGGCGAGAGATTGGATCGTAACGCCACGCGTTTCGCTCTACGAATCATATACCTCGAATGCCAGCCTGGCCCCCGACGGGCAAGATCGTTCCGATTTCTTCACTACCCTGGTGCCGTCGATCGGAATTCGGGGCGATACAGCGCGTCTTAAGCTCAGCCTCGACTATTCGCTCGAGGCAATCGCCTATGCGGAAAATTCCGACCTGGATCAGCTAAGAAACAACCTCAATTTTGTCAGTACCCTGACCCTGGTTCCGGAGCAGTTGTTCGTTGACGGTGCGGCCTCCGTTCAGCAGGTGCCATCCAGTGGACAGGCTCCCGTGTCGGCATCGCCATTGGCTGCCTCGACCAATCTGGAAACAGTGTCAGTCTACGATATCAGTCCCTACATCAAGCACCACTTTGGAACCTTTGCAGACACGGAGCTGCGCTATACCTTCAACCAGGTCCATTCGAGCGGTGTCTCTGAAGGGTTTTCTAGCGCTGCGGCGCTGGGGTCAAATCAACTCTCAAGCAGTACGACCAACGGCCTGACCTTGACGGCAGCGAGCGGGAGCCAATTCACGCGCCTGCTCTGGCTGGTGGTGGCCGATGGGGCGAACTCCTCTTTTGGCGGCACTAGCCCCGATACATCCAGCCGGCTCTTACAAGCCAGCGGGGAGTATCGGGTGAACCGGCAAATCGGTTTGCTCGGAAGTGTCGGCTTCGAACGGATATCGGATCCGACGTTCTTTCCTGATCCCGAACCGGATGGGCCGATCGGGAGCGTCGGCGTGAAATACACACCGAGTGCCCGGAGCTCGCTCATATTGAACGTGAATCACCGGTACGATTCCAACTTCGCCACAGGCAGTGCCAACTATCTGATCGGCCCGCAGACACAGATCCGGGCGGGCTATACGGAGCAGGTCTTCACCTCATCGCAGTTGCAGTTCTCCAACAATCTGTCCTTCCTGACCACGGATGAATTCGGAAACTTCATTGATTCGCGAACGGAGCAGCTCTTCTCGCTATCCAGTACCACTTTCGGCGTTGAGAACAACGCTTTTCGGCAGAGGAGCTTTGATATCGGTTTCCACGCGGTGCGTGGCCGCAATACTTTCGACGCCGGCGCCTTTTGGCAGGACCGCAGAGTTTTCCAGACAGGGGAGCTCGACACGGCATTCGGCGGTGCGTTGAGTTGGAGCCGGGCGCTCACCCGCGTAGCCAATCTGAACCTCACCATCCGCTACGCAAATGAGCAGTTCAACGGCCCACAATTCGAAGACAATCAGCAACTATTCGGCTTAGGCGGGTCACTAGTGTATCAGCTGAACGACACGCTTGACGGAATCTTCGCGGTCAACTTTACCCGTCAGCTTGCCGATATTCCCACCGACCAGTTCACCGAGACGGTGCTGTCGATAGGGCTCCAGAAGCGATTCTGAAGGTTGGACTTAGCCTGCCGACGCACCGGACTGCGCCGATTTATTGGTTCATGTTAGCCGAGGCTCCCGCGAAAGTTGATCGTAGGTCGATGCGGGTGGCTTGAGGTTGCGGGCGACCTCCCTTAGCCACTACCGGGGACACAAGAGCCCTAAATTCTTGGCGCTCCAATAAGCCTCGCGGGAGAGTAGGCGAAGGAATTGTCTAGCCCATCAGACCGCCGAATCCGGGTAGTCATTATAAATACGCGAAGAATTGACACGCTCGGGCATTGTGCCCCGGTATATTTACGAGATATTTAGAAATATTTTTCTTCTAATGAGTGTACAACACGATTTGTTAATTTTTGCATGGGTAAATTTACGCCTTATTAGCTATTGTCCGGCCGCGAGAACGCGGCCAAACTAAGCCTTCGGGCAAATTTGCGCCTTCATCCCAGTTACTCGCCTGCGGGAGCCAAGACAGACTAAGCCTTATTAGCAATTGTTCGCCCTCGGGAGCTAAGACAGACTAAGCAAATCGAAGCGTTGAGGTGTTCATGAGGTGTTAATAAATTATTAAGCAGACAAGTGGAATAGTTAAGGTAAACTTAAGGCAAATTGCTGACCGTGTTTCTCAACGTTGGGTATTTTTGAGGCGGCAATAGGGGTGCGACAGCGCCAGATACGGTGCGAACAGGACGAATGATGAACCGAGGGTGCCCAACGAGGCACACAAACGGGGGGTGACAATGAGCAAGTCCATTTGCTTGACGCCGCACCGATCCCACTCCGGCAATGGCAATCAGCCCGACATCTCGCCTTGCGATGAAATTGACCGGGCCAGGCAAGCCCAAGCAATCCTATACATCGATCACCAAAGCCTCACGCGCGAATGTGTGGGTCAGCAACTGGCGATGCTCCTCCCCGAGACCGTCGTCGTTATTGTGGCCAGCGTTGCAGATATCCCGAAGGAAGCCGGGGAAACGTCTCGATTTTCGGTCTGCATTTTAAACATGCACGCCGTCCGGATCGGAGACGGTGAATTTGCGGACCAACTCCCACTTTTGGCTGATTTGGCACTCAATCTGGCCCTCGTCCTTCTTTCGGATGTCGACGACGCTGATGACATCGCAAAGGCGTTCGAGTTGGGCGTTCGCGGCTACATACCCACCAATTTACCAATCAAACAGGCCGTAGGGGCAATTCGCCTCGTCAATACCGGCGGGAGCTATGTTCCTTCGAGTATTCTCAGCCTGTCGATCCAGCGCAACGCGGCTCATAACGATGCCAATCGAAAGGAGCACCATTGCGCGGAGAGATTCACCCCGCGCCAGATGGAAGTTCTACAGCGCCTTTGGCAGGGAAAGCAGAACAAGATGATCGCATACGACCTCGACATGTGCGAGAGCACGGTAAAAGTGCACATTCGCCACATAATGAAGAAGCTAAACGCCCATAACCGGACACAGGTCGTATTGCTCACGCATTCGCTAAATGAAAACGGCAACGCTGCAATTGAAAATTAGGGAGTCGAATTGCAGGGCGATTCGCAGGAGTGAGTTCATCGGATTCACCAGCCGCTCTGCGAAGCCGGACAGGGAGTTCTCAAATCAGCTCCGGGCGGATCGAGGGCGCGTCCCATGAGTGACTATCAAGTCGATCAAGGATCTTTTCCGCCGGTAACACGGGGGCATTCCTCTCAGGGATTCGACCTGCGCAACAGCCTGCGGGTGCTTTGGCGCCATAAGCTGCTCGTGCCAATCTCGATGCTCCTCGGCTTAGGCGTCGCGCAAATTGTGATATGGCACATCATTCCGCGCTATGAAGCTGAATCCCAAGTCATCTTGGACGTTCGCAATACGACGATTCTAAAGATCGAATCCGTTCTTTCGGGGCTGCCGCCTCAGCCAGAGGTGCTGCGCACCGAGATGGACGTCATCGCCTCTCGATCGATGGCTGAGCGCGTACTCGATCACCTTTCTCCTGCGGAGGTCCGGCAGCTGGCCGACGATGGCAAGATGGCTACTCCGATGGCGCAATTCCTCGGACAGACATGGCCAGAGGTGGTGGCTTGGCTCTCCAGCTGGTTGCCGCCGATAAACCCATCGACTGAAGTCTCCTCGCCGGCGGGCGGAACCGTGGACGGCGCACAACCCCAGTTTACGCTGCCAAATCGCGATGATTTGGTCAGCCTCATACTATCTGACATGAAGGTCAGCAACGACGGGAGATCCTACACGATACGCATCGGCTTCGCTTCGGCCCATGCGGAACTAGCGGCGCGACTTGCCAACCTCTATGCGGAGCAATATCTGGCGAACCAGCTGGACCTCAAAGCCGGGGCCACGAAGCGGGCGAACGAGTGGCTAAGCGGGCGCCTGGTTGAGCTGCGCGCCCAACTTCAAGTGTCTGATGCTGCTGTAGAAACCTTTGGGAAAGGCGTCGGCATTCTGGGAGGAAAGGGCAACGCCATCCTTACCCAGCAGATCGGTGACGTGAATGCGCAGCTTGCTGCCGCGCGCAATCAACGAATAGATGCCGAATCGCAACTCCGCACGGTGCAATCTCAGCTGCAGAGCGGCGGCAACTTGGAGGCACTTGCCGATGTGCTGTCCTCGCAAGTGATACAATCCCTTCGCGCCAAGCAGGCCGAACTGACGCGCCAAGAGGCTCAGCTGAACACTCAATACACCGCCAATTACCCCAATACGAAATCGATTCAGACCGACATCGCCGCATTGCAGCGCCAGATAAGAGACGAGGTAAATTTGGCGGTGAAGAGCCTTGCCAACCACCTCGAAATGGCTGTCAGCAAGGAGCGAGGCCTCGAACAACAGCTCGCGGGGCTGGAAGGGCAATTGGGCCAGAGTGGAGAGGCGGAGGTGAAGCAACAGGGGCTGCAACGGGAAGCGGACGCCACTCGCTCAATCTATGAAGCCTACCTTAACCGCTTCAAGGAGATTACGGAGCAGCAGCAGCTTCAGGCCCCGGACGCCTCTCTCATCTCTTCGGCGATGCGCCCGGAACAGCCGACCTACCCACGATCCCGGGCCTTGCTTGCATTGGGGCTCATCATGGGCGTCGGCGGCGGGGTTATGCTGGCGTTTCTGCGCGAGATGTTCGATCGGCGATTGCTCAGCGTAGATCAGGTGGAAGAGGCCACGGGATTGCCGGTGGTGGCTATAATGCCGTCACTGTCGCGCCTTCAGTTTGCGCGACCGGAGGACTACGTGCTGGACCGCCGAGACTCGCTATACAACGAGGCGTTGCGCACGACATGGGCCGCCATCGTCCTTGGCAGAGATCAATCCGAAAGATCTTCCGAACTTGTCCCCGTTGCCGGCGGGTTCCGCCTGTCCCGCAGACGGCGGCGGTCCACATCCACGGGGGTTGTCGTCTTGGTTACCTCTTCGGTCCCCAATGAGGGAAAGACCACATTCTGCGTTTCCATGGCGCGTTCCTTGTCGGTTGATGGGCACAAGGTGTTGCTCATCGACTGTGACCTG
>Ga0137403_10005377_pt1 | contig 14884 bp, 12 predicted proteins | sample CZOMad2_1_16fung_FD_122057 | JGI IMG/M metagenome (GOLD analysis project Ga0137403, IMG submission 122057) | Vadose zone soil fungal communities from Angelo Coast Range Reserve, California, USA - CZOMad2_1_16fungal (Hybrid Assembly) | ecosystem: Environmental > Terrestrial > Soil > Vadose zone... | reverse complement strand
CGCGCGACGCTCCTTGATGGGAGGCAAAATCATTCGCATAGCGCTTATCCGGTGCCACGGTAGTGTGAGATTTTTAGCATACAAATGCGCTAAATAATAGAAACTGGCTGGGTTCCGTGAGAGTTTTTCGCCCTTTTTCTAAGTTGCCATTATCACGGAGGTTTCTCATCGAAGGGGGAAATCAGGCTGGCCCAATTCAATGCTCTTGCACGGTCTTGCGACGGTGGTAAAAGTATCATAGATTAGCGTACTTTGAATCACTCAGCCACGGTGCAGAATCCCTAATTGAATGTTCGATTGGTTCACTGGCAAAGTCGCTTATCTGAGCACCTGGATCGGTTTCAAGATTGGCTGCAACGCCGTCAGGATGTTTCCACGGGCGCTCTATCGGTTATCGGACTGGCTCGCAAACGTCGGCTTTTTTTTATTCCGGAGCTTTCGCAATCGCTCCACCGATAACATTCGAGCGGCTCTGGGAGCAGACCTGGACGGACCGGTCATCGAAGATATCGCACGCGGCTGTTTACGTAATTTTTTTCGCGCCTGCGTCGAAATCGCCGCCGCGATAAACTCGACCGATCAGGAGATGCGCGCACGGATTCCCGTTGTCGGGCGCGAAAATATTGATGCCGCTCTGGCTAAGGGTAAGGGAGTTCTGATCCTCAGCGCTCATTTGGGCAATTTTTTCTTGATCGGTAGTCGGTTGGCCATCGAAGGTATTCCGACCTTTGTGTTGGTGAACCAGCCGCGCGACGGCCGCTTTGCCGAACTTATGGACCAGTATCGGCTACAAGTCCGGCAAAAAACGATTCACGCGCGGCCGCGGCGCATGGCGCTCCAGGAGCTGAACGACGTACTGCGCAGCAACCAAGCGGTAGTGATGATCGCGGATGAGTATCGGAAGGGGAGTGGGATCGAGGTGTCCTTGTTTGGTAAAGCTGTGATTGCGCGTCGCGGCCCGGTCACTCTCGCGCTGAGGACGGGCGCCGCAATTGTCCCGGCTTGTATGGTCAGGCAACCCGACAACTCGCTTAAACTGATTATCGAGCCAGAATTAAAGTTCGAAAGAACCGTAAGAGATAAAGCGCAGATTCGCGATAATACGATTCTAATAACCCAGTGGCTCGAGCGCACAGTGCGGGCTTACCCGGACCAATGGAACTGGATGAACCTTGGGCGATGGGGACGCCGAACAGATCATCCGATAGGCGCCAGCGAGCCTGTCCGGCGGGCATCCTTATAATAACAACTGGAAAGGGGAGCCAGGTGAAAGTCGGCAAGAAAGATCTCGAAGAACTCAAAAAAAAGGTCGCCTTGGGCAACCGCATCATGTTCTACCAAGGATTGGCCGATTACCACGGTCACGTCAGTGCGCGCATTCCCGGAACGCGAAGATTTTTTATCAAGCCGGTGCTCGCGCCGCTCGGCGAAATCGCTCCCAAACATGTTATCCCGGTGGATATTGACGAGTATATGGAAGTCTGCGAACAAAATTATGCTAAGGCGAGCAATCAGCGAACGGTCACCAAACTCAAGAATCCGCCGCGCGAGACGATGATTCATGCGGCGATTTACCACGCGCGCCCCGAGGTGAATTCCGTCGTGCATACACATCAAACTATTGCTACCGCTTTTTCGGTGGCGGGTACGCCGATCTTACCCATTTATAATCAGGCCGCTGTTTTTGCTCCGGAGACCCCGATTTTTCCGAGTCCCCGTCTTATTTATACCGTGCAAGATGGCAAGGAGATATGCGGAGCGCTAGGTGATCGTAACGCCATGTTACTCAAGGGCCACGGTGTTGTTGTGTGCGGCGACAGCTTGGAATATGCTACGGTTCACGCGATTTACCTAGAGCGCACCGCTTACATGCAGTTCATCGCCAGCTGTGTTGGCAAGCCAGCGGTCATGCCGCAACCTGAGATCGATTACATGAAACAGAACATGATGTATCGCTCCTACGACGCTTTTGCTTACTTCAAATCGCTGCTGCCCAAGGGAGCGCGATTATAAGAGCCGACCAGGAACACGGACGCAAACATTCGGAGGATCACTGATGGCTAAACGAGAAGAGAGAGTTGTCGACACGGCCGGCAAAAAACCGATCCAGGACCTGCGTGAATGGCTCGAGCGCGTCGGCGCGCTGGGCGATTTACTTCACGTCAAAGAACCGGTGAGCTGTGACGAAGAGATGAGCGCGATTAGTTACCTGGTCGCCAAGCAAAAACCTTCGCCAGCGATCCTATTCGACAACATCAAAGGGTACGAGAATAGTCCGTTTAAGGCGCGATCGCTGTGGAATATTCTCGGACCGAGTCTGCAGCGCATTGCCGTGACGATGGAAGAGCCGCCCGACACTCCGACAGTCGAATTGATTCGCCGTGTCAAAGAAAAACTCAAACACCGCATGCCACCGCGCGAACTGCCGCAGGCCGAAGCTGATTTCTATCAGAACACTCTAACTGGCGACAGAATCGATTTGACGCAACTGCCGATTCCAAAGCATTGGCCTTTGGATGGCGGTCGTTATGCTGGAACCGCCGACGCGGTGATCACGCGTGATCCGGACACGGGCTATCTAAATATCGGCACCTACCGCATGATGCTGCAGGGCAAGAAGGAAGCGGGGCTTTATCTTTCTCCCGGAAAAGATGCGCGCTTGCACATCACGCGCTCCTGGCAGATGGGCAAACCGGTTGAAATCGCCGCAGCCTGGGGCATCGACCCGCTATTCATGGTCGTCGGGTCTCAGACATTTCCGAAAAACGTTTCCGAATACGAATTTCTCGGTGGCATCAAAGGCGAACCCATCCCAGTGGTCAAAGGAAAAACGACTAATCTTCTCTTGCCAGCGAATGCAGAGTTCGTCATCGAAGGCATCATTCAACCCAACTCGGTGAAGACCGAAGGCCCATTCGGTGAGTTCCCAGGTTACTACGGCAGGCCCGAGGCCGGGTGTCCATTGGTAGAAATCACCGCCATTCACCACCGCACTAACCCAATCCTGACGAACGCGCTGATGGCCGATTACCCTTCGAATGAACAAAGCGGTTTCTTCGCGATCATTCGTTCGGCGCGTATTTGGGACGATCTAGATAAACTCGGCATCCCGGGAATCCAAGGAGTCTACGCACACCCGGCCGGCGCCGGCGGCTTTGGCATGACTGCGATTGCGCTCGAGCAGCGCTACGCCGGTCACGCTGCACAAGCACTCGCTCTCGCCGCCCAGGTGCCTGGCGGCGCCTATTACACGAAGTGGATCATTGCGGTCGATGAAGATGTTGATCCCACCGACATGGATCAGGTCATATGGGCAATGAGCAGCCGGTGCAACCCGATCGACGATATTGACATACTGCGTAACACCTGGAGCACTTGGCTCGACCCAACGCAGAACCCGCCGGAAAAGCGCCCCTACGGCTCCAAAGCGCTTATCAATGCGTGCAAAGAGCATCGCCATCTGCCGGTTTTTTCGAAACGCACGGCACTGCGCAAAGAAATGTACGACAAGGTCGCCGGCGAGTGGAAAAAACTTGGACTGCCGGGACAGATCCCGACTGTGCGAGCCTTCGAGGAAGAAAAGAAAGTCGTCTACCACGAAGTCGGCGGATTTGAGCCGGGAAAACAACCCGGCGAAGACAAGAAGTAGCCCTGATATATGACGCGGTGACGATCAAAAATTGATCGTCACCGTGAGTGTGTTGGTGTAATTACCCACGCCCGCCCCTTGCCCCGCTGGAATTCGACCGTAGATCGGCCCGCTGATGTCTTGATTATTGGGCTGCGGGTTTCCGATGAAGAAATTTTGTGTTCCGCTTGTTCCATTTCCCCCAGATTACTCCCACTGCTACTGCCAGCTTGCAATCGATAGCCAAATCCTGAAACCGACCGGCAAGGATCTTTGGAGCGTCGCCAGACCGGTATCAACGATGGATGAATGAGCCGAGATGGTGCAAAGCCTGAAAGTCGGATGGTGATGACGCCTGGCCGAGACGGCAAGCGCATTATGTAGGGAAGTCGTTTGAAGGATTGACTGAAGGCTCGGCGTGATTTCAAAGACCACGCCGTGTAACTGCGGCCGACAATAGCTATCTCCTTTTAGGTCCGGAGCGACCGCCGACCACAGTCCCGAGGGGAAGACTAACTAATCGCTTCCTCGCCTCTTTCATTGGTGCGGATTCGGATGACGTCTTCCACCGTCGAGACGAAAATCTTTCCGTCACCGATCTTTCCCGTTTGCGCTGATTCGAGAATCGTCTCAACGATTTTCGGGGTTAGATCATCGGGGGCGAGGATTTCTATCTTAACTTTGGGCAGGAAATCGACCGTGTATTCTGCTCCACGATAGAGTTCCGTGTGGCCCTTTTGCCGTCCGAAGCCCTTAACCTCGGTAATCGTCATTCCGGTAATACCCGCCGAAGTAAGTTTCTGCTTTACTTCGTCGAGCTTGAACGGCTTGATTATCGCCTCGATTTTTTTCATTGAGTCCCCCTCTACTAATTGGTTTGGGGTGTGGTCGCTCGCTTCCTGCGAGCGACCACATTTTTTACTTTACTACGCTAGATATCGAAGTACAGAGCGAACTCCCAGGGATGGGGTCGAAGCCGGATGGCATCCACCTCGGCCTTTCTCTTGTACTCCAGCCAGGTCTCGATCACGTCCTTGGTGAACACATCTCCTTTTAACAGAAAGTCATGATCCTTCTCCAAGGCATCCAAGGCTTGGTCTAAAGACCCCGGCATCGATTTCACCTTGGCCGCCTCTTCTGGCTCTAGCTCGTACAAATTCTTGTCGATCGGCTTGGGCGGCTCGGTCTTGTTCCGGATCCCATCCAGTCCCGCCATCAGCATGGCCGGAAAGGCAAAGTAGGGATTGCAGCTCGGATCGGGGGTTCTAAACTCTAGCCTCTTGGCCTTCTCGCTGGTGGAGTACATCGGAATTCGCACACAGGCGCTGCGGTTTCGGGCGGAGTAAACCAGATTGATCGGTGCTTCATAGCCAGGCACTAATCTCCTGTAAGAGTTCGTCGTGGGGGCGATGAAGGCGCACAGCGCATGGGCGTGTTTGATCAAACCGCCAATGTAATACCGAGCGGTGTCGCTGATCAGCCCGTAGCCCTTCTTGTCGTAGAAAATATTCTTTCCCGCTTTCCACAAACTCTGGTGCGTGTGCATGCCGGAGCCGTTGTCTTGGAATAACGGCTTGGGCATGACCGTGACCACCTTGTCTCTTTTGCGGGCGGTGTTCTTGACCACGTACTTATAAAGCAAAACCTTGTCGGCCATCCGGGTCAACGTGTCAAAGCGCATGTCGATCTCGGTCTGCCCGGCGGTGGCGACTTCGTGATGGTGCACTTCGATCTTGACCCCGCATTTCTCTAAGTTTAACACCATCTCGGAGCGTAAATCCTGGTACTGGTCCATCGGCGGTACCGGAAAGTAGCCTTCTTTGTACCTGATCTTGTTCCCTAAATTGGGGACGCTGTTGTTGCCGGAGTTCCAAAACCCTTCGATGGAGTCGATATGATAGTACCCTTCGTGGTGGTTCTGGTCGAATCGGACGCTGTCGAAAATAAAAAACTCGATCTCGGGTCCCCAGTAACTGGTGTCCGCGAGGCCGGTGGACTTTAAATACTTCTCGGCTTTCTGGGCGACATATCTCGGATCTCGGGTGTAGGGCTCGCGGGTAATGGCGTCTAAAACATTACACAGAAAACTGATCGTCGGATGCTCGCTGAACGGGTCGATCATCGCGGTGTCGGCGTCGGGGAGCAAAATCATGTCGGACTCGTTGATCGATTGAAATCCTCTGATGCTTGAGCCGTCGAAGCCTAAACCGTCTTCGAATAGCTCGGCATTGAGTTCCGTGGCCGGGATCGAAAAGTGCTGCCATAATCCGGGAAAATCGACAAACTTCAAATCCACGATCTCGACCTTGTTCTTCTTCGCCAACTCTAAGGCGTCTTTGACTGGCATGTAAGTATTTGCCTCCTTAAAAAAATTATCGGTTGCTCACAGCTGATTGTTTGCCAAGGATCCGGGCGCTCGGTTGAACGCTTGGAGAAACTAAGAATTCAGACTCTGCCGCTTAACTAAATTGCGTCCGCGCCCTTTTCCCCCGTGCGGATGCGAATGACTTCCTCGACCGTATAGACGAAAATCTTACCGTCGCCGATCTTGCCAGTCTTTGCGGCAGCGGTGATCGCGTCCACAACCGCCGCGACTTTGTCGTCGGTTACTAAAATTTGCAGCTTCACCTTCGGCAAAAAGTCCACTGAATATTCGGCGCCGCGATAAAGTTCAGTGTGGCCCTTTTGACGCCCAAATCCCTTAACCTCTTCGACCGTCATGCCCTGTACGCCGGCCTTAGTCAGCGCATCCTTTACTTCATCCAACTTGAACGGCTTTACGATCGCTTCAACCATCTTCATAAAAGCTCCTTAAGGGTCTGTTAGAAATGATCATTGAAAACCGCTTGGCGGTAAAAATTTACGAGCAAGCGCGATGCCATAGTGCTGAATTTTCAGAGTGTCAGGTTAAGCTGCAAAAAGAAAAAGGAATTTTTAGTATCGGTAATGAAACTTGCAGAGTAAGAGTTGAAAAACTGCTTAGCGATTAAGCGCTGAGCCTAATTTCTATGCATTGGCGCATTGGCACAAACCAATCGGTGGCCGAGAGCCGCATTGTTAGATGCGGCTCTCGGCCGCCTCACTATTCCACTATTTTTTGCCCCGTATGCAACTGGAAGTCCGGATAACCGAGCACGCCCATCTCCGGACCGTCGAGACCTTCGACCTCAGTTTCCTTGCTGACGCGAAGCGGTGTGATGACATCGCTGATTTTGAACCAGACATAGGCCATGACGAAGCCAAAGACCGCGACAACAATACAATCGATGAACTGCATAATGAACTGTGAGAAATCGCCGTAGAGCAGCCCACGCACGCCGTCGGAGCCGTAGGCCTTGACCATACTGTCGCGCACGACACCATTCCATCCTGCTCCGTATTCGCCAGTCGCGAAGATACCAACCGACAGCACGCCCCAGAGACCGTTTGTGCCGTGCACTGAGATGGCACCGACCGGATCATCAACCCCACGAGCCTCGAAGAAGAAAACACTGAGCACCACAAGAATACCCGCAACCGCGCCGATGATTATCGCCCCGACAGGATTGACGAAGGCACAGGGCGCCGTAATCGCGACGAGGCCGGCGAGCATACCGTTACACATCATCGTGGTATCGGGCTTAAGACCCTTGGCCATGAGCGTGAACATGGCGAACGTCGCTCCGGTGAAGCTTGCGAGCATCGTGTTCACGACGATGAAGCTGATGCGCAGGTCGGTACCGGCGAGGGTCGAACCTGGGTTGAAGCCGAACCACCCGAAGGCCAATATGAAGGTTCCCAACGCGACGATTGGTACGTTATGGGCCGTTATGGCCTGCGGTCTACCCTGGGAGTCGTATTTTCCGATACGCGGGCCGATGACCATCGCGCCCGCAAGCGCGATAATGCCGCCCATCGAGTGCACCACGCCGGAACCGGCGAAGTCTACAGCGCCGTGGCCAAGACCCCAGTTGATGCCGCCCTGAGCCAGCCAGCCACCACCCCAGACCCAGTTCGCGTACAAGCAATAAGGGAGCGCCACCCAAAAGCCGTACAGAACGAAGTTCTTCCACGACCAGCGCTCGGCCATGGCACCCGTTGGGATCGTCGCGGTGGTGTCCATGAAGACCATCATGAAGAAAAAGAGCACCAGCACGGCTACGTCATTGGCGGCGCCAGTAAGAAACCAACCCGTCGTTCCGATGATGCCATAAGTGAATGCACCTGTTGCCTTTCCAGCCGCGTCAACCGCCGCACCCAACCCCCAACCTCCGTTCAACATCGAAAGACCGGGACCAAGAGATGCGTACCAGCCCGGAGGTACGGGTCCATTCCACCAATTGCCCCAGCCTATGGCAAAGCCGTAGATCCAGAATCCGAGCCCACCGAGCGGGTAAATCATTAAGTTCATCGCCGCGGTATGGGAGCTGTTCTTCGCACGGCAAAGGCCGGTTTCGACCAGCATGAATCCCGCCTGCATAAACATCACTAGGAAGCCGGCGACCAGTGCCCAAACGAAATTGACCGAAAACAAGTTGTGCGCCATCCGGTCGTAGACATCTTGAGCAGAAAGCTTCTCGGGGATGTCTCCCTTGCCATCGCCGGCCGGCGTCGCCCAGACACCGGAGTTCGTGCCGGTCGGATCGGGCCATAGCGGCGTTTTGGGGTCCGGGCTCGTCGCCGTGAAGTACGGCGGCAATTTTGGCGCTGGCGTCGCAGCGGCAGGTGCCCCCGCTGCCGGCGCACCAGGTGCCGCTGGCGCCTCGGCCTTCGGCGGCTCGGCTGCGGGCGCGCCCTCTTTGGTTTCCTCCGCAGCGAAAGAAGATCCAACAGACAAACTCGTCCATAGCAGCATCGCTACGAACGCGAACACGTACCTATAAAATCCTCGTTTCATTATTCCTCCCCCTTCTATCAATTGCGAGCTCTTAGATTGCATCTTCCCCTTTTTCCCCCGTGCGAATGCGGATCACTTCCTCCACTGACGTGACAAAGATCTTGCCGTCACCGATCTTTCCCGTCTTCGCGCTCTCGGTGATCACTTCGACCACCTTCGCTGCCTTGTCGTCGGGAACCAGGATTTGAATCTTTACTTTGGGCAAGAAATCCACCGAGTACTCAGCGCCGCGATAAAGCTCCGTGTGTCCTTTCTGTCGTCCGAAACCTTTAACTTCTTCCACGGTCATTCCTTGCACCCCGGCCTTGGTAAGCGCTTCCTTCACCTCGTCCAATTTGAACGGCTTCACGATCGCTTCAACCATTTTCATAAAAGCTCCTTTGGTTAAGACTTTCCGCCATGACAACGCACTGCTCCGCTAGGCCACTTGCCGTCGTGAGCAAGCGTAATGCCACGATAAGGAATTGCGTGGTAGGAATTGATGAAGCTGGAAATGATTAGAGATTTTCAGCGATCATCGGAGACATTCACATAGGGTGGCGGACGACCACGAATGCTCAATGATTGAGCCTCGTGTGAGCAAAAATCCGGGAAAGAAAGCGCGCGCCTGAATGCAACGAGTATGCCGTGGTTCAAAATCTATTATGACTGGGAAATGAATTTTATTTTGTTTTTATTTCTATGAACTAAGTTTTATGATTTTTTTATATATTAATGCGCTGATCGTTTCTCCATGGGACAAATCAAGCCTTTCCGCACATGATGCTTAAGCTTTATGCACGCTGCATAAATCGTGAGCAGAAAATTTGTCTGAAAAAACCGAGAGACGAGATCAAACGGATCGGCATTAACCATGAACGCAACGCATTCGATGAGATGCGATCCGTCCCAAGGCTCTACGTATGCGGGACTACGGCTTAGTAGGCGGGATCACCAGACGATAGCCGATGCCACTTTCAGTTCTCAGCAATCTATCAGGCGAAGTTGGGATCTCGATTTTCTTGCGCAAATGCATCATGTAGACACGCAGATATTGAGACTGTTCTTCGGCATTGGGACCCCAAACCTCGCGCAACAGTTGCTTCTGCGTCACCACTTTTCCAGCGTTGACCGCCAACAGCTTGAGGAGCGCATACTCAGTGCCGGTGAGCTTGACTTCGCGTCCGGCGACGGTGACGCAATGACTGCTAAAGTCGATGACGAGGTGGCCGGCCTCAAAGCACGCGGCCTCGCCACCGCCGGAAACGCGCCGCTGGATCGCCCGTAGGCGCGCTAGTAGTTCGGTGGCTTCGAAAGGCTTGGTGACATAATCATCGGCGCCCGCATCCAAGGCTGCGACCTTGTCTTCTGGCCCGTCGCGAACGGAAAGAACGAGGACCGGCACCTGACTCCACTGGCGCAGACGTTCAAGAACCGCCAGTCCGTCCATGTCCGGCAGACCCAGATCTAACAGAACCACATCCGGGCGGCGCAGAGCTGCTTCGGAGAGGCCGTGCCGGCCGCTCTCGGACTCTAGCGTGCGGTAATGTTCTTGCTCTAAAAGCACACGGAGCAATTTGCGGATCTGCGGCTCGTCGTCTATGACCAGCGCCGTAGAGTTATCGCTCACGCAAGTTTCTCCATGACATCCGGTCGCAACGTTTCGACAGGAATGGTTATCACAAATTCCGCTCCATGCGGTCGTTTATTTGCAGCGGTCACGCTGCCGCCGAGCGCGCGCGTGAAACCGTCGACAATTGCCAGACCAAGACCAGTACCGCCGGGACGCGCTTCGGCGCCGCGGTAGAAGGTTTCAAAGATATGCGGTAACTCCCATTCTGCAACGCCTTTTCCTTCATCGCGTACCGAAATAACTAGCCGGTCGTCAGCGACACGCGCGTTTAATTTTATTTCGCTTCCAGCGGCACTGTTCGATCCCGCGTTAAGCAGCAAATTGGAAAGACACTGTTCAAGCAAAGGTTGATCGATGCGCACCATTGGCAAGCTTCGGTCGAGGTCAACTTCAACTCTGTGCGAGCCTACGACATCGGCGGCTAGATCCTTAGCGGCTTCGATGATTTCGCCGACGTCGCACCAATCCAGCTGGGGGTGAACCGCGCCCGATTCGATGCGCGTCATATTTAGCAAATTGTTGATTACCCGATGCAAACGCCGCAGCGCCTGCTGGATTTCGTGCAACGTCGCCTGACTTTTCTCATTAGGAACGACCATCTTAGCGAGAGCGGATATTCCTGTGCCGACAACCGATAGCGGTGTTTTAAGCTCGTGCGAGACGCTTTGGAGCAATGCGCGCTCCAGCCGTTCAGTCGCCTCGATAATTTCCGCTCGCTTGGCGCCTTGAAGTAGATCGTCTTTCTCTAGGATGGTACCGATGAGCACGGCGAAGGTCTGCAGCAACTCTTTTTCCGCGAGTCCGATCGTGGTTTGCGGGGCAGGACGAATGGACAGAACCCCCATCACCGCGGTGCCGCCCTCAAGGGGCAGATGCAGCGCTCGCGAATCTGAAAATGTGTCGGTGAATCTGCCCGCGGGCATGCGATGGCTAAATGCCCAAGCAGCCACCTTATATTCCTTTTCGTCGAGCGAACAAGAACTTGCCGGGTGCGTCTCCGCCGCGAGAGAATGATCCGGCAGACGAAGCACGAGAGACGCGCGCACGCCAAAGAGTGTGTCAGTAAGGCTGATCGCGGCGCGCAAGCCGCCGTCGAGATCGTGCGCCAAGCCGGCTTCATGTACGAGCTCATAAAGCGCGGCGGTGCGCTGTTGTCTGTTCCGTTCGGCCATCTCGTTTAGGCGTAGCTGGCTCGTCAAGTGCCCCATCGCAATCGCGACGATGAAAAACATAGCGAATATCATCAGGTCTTCGATTTTTGCGATATGAAGGCTGAAGCGGGTTGGGATAAAGAAAAAATTCCAGACCAAAGCACTGCTCGCAGCGACCAAGAGTGCCGGGCCACGGTGCAATTTCATTCCTACGGCGACGACCAGTAAGAGGTAGAGCAGAGCGATGGCAAAGTAGCCGGTCACAGGTTCAAGCACCGCTGCTGCGGCAGTAACCAGCGCCGTCAGAATGATCGCGATGATGTATTCATTAAACAGCACGGCTTTGCGGCCGGGCTTCTTGGATACGGAAACGCTTTCTTCTGTTATCCCTTGCACCATGGCCAACTCGATTCGCTGTCCCTGCTAACAGCTAACGCGCCCGATAAATGGTGTCAAACAACTACGTCTCAGACAATCAATGAGGAATAAATGAAAGAGAGAGACTTGGGAAGTTGGCAGGAGCTGAGTGTGAAAATCGCGGGGAAGATTTCGCCGTCAGTTTTCCTGCCGGGATCGAGCAGTGCTGTCACGACCCCGGCAGTAGGTAAATTTCAAACTGTGTCTACGCTTTATTTCTCTTTACAACTCTAATGTGTCCTTGGTTGTCATTAGGTCACCTATTTCCTCAGTTCTGTTCCGCAACAACTTTTCTCCCATGCAACTCAGCCGCTGTAGAGGCTGCGGCCACGCCGACCGTGCTAAGTCCCACTCCCGACGGGTGAAGCTGGAAGTCCGGATAACCGAGCGTGCCCATTTCCGGACCATCGAGGCCTTCAATCTCAGTCTCTTTGCTGACACGAATCGGTGTGATGAGATCGCTGACCTTGAACCAAACGTAGGCCATGCAAAACCCGAAGACCGCTACGACGCTAGCATCAATCACCTGCATGAAGAACTGTGAGAAATCACCGTAGAGCAATCCGCGCACGCCGTCAGAGCCGTAAAGCTTCACCATTCCGTCACGGACTACTCCGTTCCAGCCGGCGCCGTACTGCCCCGTCGCGAAGATACCCACAGAGATCACTCCCCACAAGCCGTTCACTCCGTGGACGGAGATAGCGCCCACCGGATCATCGACGCCCACTCGTTCCCAGAAAAAAACGCTCACGACCACCAGCCAGCCGGCTACTAACCCAATGACCGCGGCTGCCCAAGGGTCGATGAATGCACACGGCGCGGTGATCGCGACAAGCCCGGCGAGCATGCCATTGCAGCACATCGTTGGATCGGGCTTGAGCCCTTTCAGCATCAGGGTAACCATCGCCGCAAGCGCGCCGACGATACCGGCGAGCATTGTGTTGACAACGATATAGCTAATTCGAAGGTCGGTTCCTGCAAGCGTTGAACCTGGATTAAACCCGAACCAGCCGAAGGCCAGAATGAAAGTTCCCAGCGCTACCATCGGCACGTCATGACCGGGCATCGCCTTTGGCCTTCCTTGCGAATCGTATTTACCAATGCGTGGTCCAAGTACCGTCGCACCCGCAAGGGCGATTACACCTCCCATAGCATGTACAACACCGGATCCTGCAAAGTCGACGGCTCCATGGCCGAGGCCCCAATTGACGCCACCCTGAGCCAGCCAACCGCCTCCCCAGACCCAGTTGCCATAGAGACAATAAGGCAAGGCAATCCAGAGACCGAACAAGCAGTAGTTTTTCCATGCCCAGCGTTCAGCCATGGCGCCCGTCGGGATCGTCGCGGTGGTGTCCATAAAAACCATCATAAAGAAAAACAACACCAGGACGGCCGTATCGCCGACGGCACCGGTTAAAAACCAACCCTTCAAACCTATAAGGCCATAAGTGAATGCGCCCGTCGCCTTTCCTGCCGCATCGACAGCTGCACCCAGACCCCAACCTTCATTGAGCACCGACAGGCCGGGACCGAGAGATGGGTACCATCCCGGGGGTACAGGCCCATTCCACCAGTTCCCCCAACCAATCGCGAAGCCGTACACCCAAAACGCAAGGCAGCCGAGCGGATAGATCATCAAGTTCATCGCCGCAGTGTGCGCAGCATTTTTTGCCCGGCAGAGCCCTGTTTCTACGAGCATGAAACCGGCCTGCATGAACATGACCAAGAACCCGGCGATTAAAGCCCAAACGTAATTGATCGAATAAAGGTTGTGAGCAATGCGATCGTAAAGGTCGGCAGGCTTCAGTTGGTCGGGAACGTCACCTTTGGCGTCCCCTGCTGGCGTTGCCCATACGCCGGAAGCTGCGCCCGTCGGATCGGGCCAGGCCGATGGCTTCTTCGGATCATCGCTGGTCGCCGTGAAGTAACTCGGCAACTTCGGCGCGGGCTCGGCCGCCGCCGGCGCTGCCGGCGCCGCCGCTGGTGCCTCAACTTTCGCCGGCTCCGGCGCCTTTGCTTCCTCGGCAGCGAAAGACAATCCTGTGAACAAAACCATCCATAGCGCAATGGCTAACGAGGCAAAAAAATAACCACATCTTACTCTTTTCATTTTTCCTCCTGTTTCTCTGCTGTGAACTTCTTAAATTGCGTCAGGTCCTTTTTCGCCTGTGCGGATGCGAATCACTTCATCAACGTTGCTGCCGAAAATCTTGCCGTCGCCGATCTTGCCGGTCTTCGCGCTCTCCGTGATAACCTCGACAACTTTCGCCGCTTTGTCATCCGGAACAAGAACTTGAATCTTTACCTTCGGCAAAAAATCGACCGAGTATTCCGCGCCTCGATAAAGCTCGGTGTGTCCTTTCTGTCGTCCAAAACCTTTGACTTCTTCCACGGTCATGCCTTGCACGCCGGCTTTGGTGAGCGCTTCCTTCACTTCGTCCAACTTAAAGGGCTTGACGATCGCCTCGACCATTTTCATAAAAGCTCCTTTTAAATTTACCGTTCCGTCGTCGCCGAAAAATTCTGCCGTCGCTTTAGCAACGCGCATGCCGAAGGCCATAGAAGAAACGTTTTTCATTTTCTTTTAACGGACAAGGAATAGAATTTTATAGGTTTTTTATGACCCTATCGGTCTAATGGAGAGACCCGACTGCGATGCGTGGCGCGCGAAAGCTGCTTAGGTTTTATGCACGGCGCCTAAATATTTAGCAGGCGATTGGAACAAAAAAGCATTGGCCATGCTCTTCGACCGCAAATTGGCCGGCGCTTACCGACCAGGTGGCTGGTGCCAACGGGGCTCAATGGGCGTTCGCTGTTCACGGGTCGCGAAGGTCGAGTCGCAACAGCCAGGCCTTGCTGGCGCGGGAATATCCCCGCGATCATTGCCGCTTTAGCGAACGGCGTCGCTCGCTAAATCCGTCGCACTTGGCTTTTTATTGGTTAACTCTATGAGCGCTGCCCACGTCGCTCGGGCGGAGAGCAAAGAAGGTGTCGAAGATGCATTGATCGACTTGATTCAGTTTGGTCTGAAACGCATCGAGGAATTCATGAAGACCGCGTGCGATGATCTGACGGGTGTCCGCGTACGCAAGTTCGGCGCGCAGTTGACCTAGGCGCTGTTCGGCGGGATTGCGATACATTCCGACCGGTGTGCCGGAAATTGCGTGAAGCGAATCATTGGCCGTCGTTAAACAAAAGTG
>Ga0137403_10005376_pt1 | contig 14889 bp, 13 predicted proteins | sample CZOMad2_1_16fung_FD_122057 | JGI IMG/M metagenome (GOLD analysis project Ga0137403, IMG submission 122057) | Vadose zone soil fungal communities from Angelo Coast Range Reserve, California, USA - CZOMad2_1_16fungal (Hybrid Assembly) | ecosystem: Environmental > Terrestrial > Soil > Vadose zone... | reverse complement strand
GCGTACTGCAGGATCATCTGCTGCGTGGCGTCGTCGTCGGTCTTCTTGCGGAATTTGCCGGGGACGCCCATCCACAAAGAATAAGGTTCGACGACGGTGTTCTCCGGGATCACCGTGCCGGCGGCGATGACGGAGCCTTCGCCGACCTTCACATTGTTCAGGATGACCGAGCCCATGCCGATAAGGCAGCGGTCGGCGATGGTGCATCCGTGCAGCGTGACCGAATGGCCGACGGTGACCCAATCGCCGACGACGACTCCATATTTGTCGCGCATGCCGTGCAGGACGGAGCAATCCTGAATGCTGGAGTTCTTGCCGATGCGGATGGCGTAGACGTCGCCGCGGACGACGGCGTTCATCCAGACGCTGGAGTTCTCGCCGATGGTGACGTCGCCGACGATCTGCGCGGATGCATCGACGTAGCAGCCGGCGGCGATCTTAGGCGAGATGCCTTTGTAGGGGCGGAGCATGCGGCTATCAATATAGAAGATTGAACCCTTTTATGCGCTCCGTTGCTGCGCATCTGCGCGCCTGCCTTCGGCAGAGTGGAAATTTCTTTTTATCTCATTAATGCAGGCCTGAAGGCCTGCTCCACCCAAATCACACGCGCAGGAGGACCTGCGCGCCAAGTTTATTCTTCGCGCCCCAAAGGTTCCCGATTCCGCACACACTAAGTGCCGATTCGGACACCCATTGGGTGCATTACCTTGGTTACTTGCGGGGGGTGTCCGCAGGTAACATAGTTGTAGGCGGAATCAAAGGCTCTGGGTTAATATTTCGAGCACAGCCTATCACTTTGGGAACGCTAACCCCGGCTACCATTTTGGGCACGCGCCGTACGAGAAGCGCGCTAGGTGCTTGTAGGAGAGACACTTGGCGAGAGGCAGTCTTGAACTCGGAGTGGCCGTCGGCGGCATGCCCATTTTGCTGCGGACCACGGATGCTGTCTTTTACAGCCTGCTGGTGCAGCGCTATCAGGATTTTCTCTCTTCTTTCGCGCAGCCGCAATTTGAATTCGATGTCGAGCTGACCGACACGCCGGAGGCGGATCCAGACGCAGATGTCTGCGTGACGCGGGCGGGGAGTGACTGGCAATTTCGACGCGGCGATTTCTTCGCGCAATGGGACCCGGAAAGCGGACGCGGGACGGTGCGGCAGTCGGCGAATCCTTATTCGATCGACTCGGTGTTGCGCATCGTGCACACCTTGCTCTTGGCGCGCGAAGGCGGATTCCTCTTGCATGCCGCAAGCGCGGTGCGCGATGGCGAAGCGCACATCTTCACTGGACGCTCGGGCGCGGGCAAGACGACGCTCTCGCGCCTGGCGCCACCGGACGCGACTCTGCTGACCGACGAAGTTTCCTACGTGCGGAAATCGGAAAGCGGATATACCGCATACGGCACGCCGTTCGCGGGCGAACTGGCCAAGGCGGGAGAAAACATCTCCGCGCCGATCGCAGCGGTCTACTTGCTGGTGCAGGGACCGGAGAACCGGCTGGAGCCAATGGACGAGGCCGAGACGGTGCGCACATTGATGCGCAACATCCTTTTCTTCGCGAACGATGAAGCCACGGTGCAGAGCGTTTTCAAGTCGGCATGCGCATTTGCCGCGGGAGTGCCCATGTACCGCATGATCTTCACACGCAGCAGCGAGGCGTGGGGCATGATCGGCGCAGCCAAGCAGATCGAGATGATGGCATGAGCGACCGCTACATAGCGCGCAGTCCGAGGATTGCGGCCCGCAAGCTGGGAGACGAGATGGTCGTGATGTCGGCGGCGGATTCCAGCCTGTTCACGCTCAATGAGGTCGGGACAGCGATCTGGCAGTCAGCAGACGGGCGCACGACTCTCCAGAGCATCGTTGCCCATCAGGTCTGCCAACAATTTGAAGTCAGCGAAGCCGACGCCATGCGCGATGCCGAAGAATTCGTGACGCAGCTTTCGAGACACGGCATTTTGCTGGTCTCCGACAAGCCCATCGAGAGCAGCAGCGGAGGCACGCGATGAGCTTGATGGCACAGGTCAATCAACGCGCTCTCGAGCTGGGCGTCCCTATCAGCGTGCATATGGACGTTACCTACCGCTGCAATGAGCGCTGCGTGCACTGCTACCTCGACCACGACGATCGCGGCGAGATGTCGACCAGCGAGATCAAGGGCATCCTCGACCAACTGGCCGAGGCGGGAGTTTTCTTCCTGACGCTGAGCGGTGGCGAGCCGCTGATGCGCAAGGACTTTTTTGAGATCGTGGCCTACGCGCGCTCCCTCCTATTCAACGTGAAGCTCAAGACGAACGGGTTGCTGATCGGCGAGAAAGAGGCGCACACCCTGCGCACGCTGGGCGTGGAGACGGTCCAGATCAGCGTCTATTCGCACCGGCCGGAGATCCACGACGGCATCACCAAAGTGAAGGGCTCGCTGGAACGCACCAAGAATGCGATCCGGTTCCTGCGCTCGCAAGGGCTCAAGGTCACAGTCGCCAACGTGATGATGACGCCGAACCTAGGCGACCAGGAAGGTGTGCGCGCTCTGGCAAAGGATCTGGACTGCCCGTACACGCTGGACCCGACGATCACGCCACACATCGACGGCGACATGTCGTTATTAAAGTTGCGAATCCCCACCCACGAGATCGAGAAGATCATGCATTCGCCTGAGCTGGTAGGAGGCAACGTGGAGGAATATTGCACTCCCGCGCCCCAGGCCGATGCCGACACGCTGGAAAGCACGCCTTGCAGCGCCGGGCACACCGCCTGCTATATCTCGCCCTATGCGGACGTGTTCCCGTGCGTGCAGTTTCCGCTTCCCACGGGCAATCTTCGCCAGCAAAGATTTCTGGCTATCTGGAATGATTCCCCGGAGATGAACGAAGTGCGTTCGATCCGGTTGAAGGACCTGAGCACATGTTCGGGGTGCGGGCATGTGGGCGGATGCACGCGCTGCCCGGGATTGGCTTACATGGAAGGCAACATGCGCGGTCCGTCGTCGGCGGATTGCGAGAAATCGTTCGCGCGCACCGGGATCTGGTCGGCGAACATGATCAGAAAATTTGAACAAAATGTTGCGCTGGTACAGATAACGCCGGCGTAGAGGAAGCACTCATGAAAATCGTCAACCTAGCGGAGTTCAAAGCAGCAACCACCATTCTTCTATTCGGCTTGGGGATGTCTTCCCTGGTTATGGCCCAAGAAGGTCCCCACCAGGGGCGACCCATGGATTGGTCGCATTCGCAAGTGGTGGCTTCGAAAGGTGGGCCGGATGGCGGCGCCAGCATCTACAGCGATTGGCGCACCATCTTCCGTCACATTCAAAAGAACCAGGCGAAGATCGAGCGCGCCGCGGGCCGCACCGCAGGGAGCAGCGCCGCAGGGGGACCCGGGCAGGCAAAGGGGAAAGGCGGTAAGTCTGCCGGATTGAAGCTGGACTGGTCGCTCAGGACCGGAGGGAACGGGACGGTGACGGGATATCCAGCCAAGTACAGCTTTGACATCACCACCAGCAGCTGCAGTGACGTTATCTATTTCACCGTAAATCAAGCCGGCAGCGCCAGCGCCGTCAACGTTATTGGTATCACCAACCCATATGCCCTCTGTCCGGGGAACCTGCTCGGAACAACGCCAACAGTAAAGTTCGGGATCGCTATGACCAACGGGACCGCGACAAGCGCTGTTCCCAGTCTGGATGGGACGGTGCTTTACGTGATCGAGAGCGCGCCCACGAGCATGATATTGCACGCGATCAACGTCAATAACATCACATTGAATCCCGGTGTCTACAGCTTCTTGACGAATACCTGGATCACGACTCATACCCTGGCTGCCCCCACCGGGCTTCCCGGCAGCGAGCAACTATTTCAGATCACTATTGCAGGCGTAACCAACATTCGGTCGTCACCTTACCTTGATTACACCAACAATCAAATCTTTGTAGGCGACGCAATCGGCGGCATACACCGCATCATGAACACCAATCTTTCGACTGCGTCAGAAGACACGACGAATTTCCCGGTTGCCTGCGGCATTGCCGAACAGCGGTCGCCGGTGTTCGTAAACGGGCAGGTGATCACCACCAGCGCGCTTGGAGTCGTTCACCGGATCGACACCACATTGGCTACCCCCTACACATGCATTTCCTCAGCAGCGCTCGGAAACGGCGCCGGGGGAGAGTTAGCCTCACCCGTGATCGATTCCACGAACAACAAGCTCCTCTTAACCACCGCCCACTCCTCTGCATCCGGCGTGTTCCGCGCCTTGATGCTGATGGATCTGAACTTTGCCGCTGGGGCGACGCCGCTCTTCATCGTAGACCTGGGCCCCAACGTGGGCACCCTGCGGCCGCGAGTACCGGCCCTTGATGACGCTTTCTATAACACCAACAGCGGAAATGTGTACGCCGATGGAGGACCCAGCAGCGGGGCGAATGCCTATCTGGTGCGTGTCACCTATGACTGTACCGTCTCCTGTACTTTCGGCGCACCGGCAGGGTACGCAGCATTGCACCACACCGGTGGGGGATCGAACGCGGCGGCCAGCCCGGTGGCCATCTTTACCACCGCTAGTGCGCTGGCAAATCCGGAATTCGTGTATGTCGGCGGAAGTACGGGTAACTACCTCTATATGAACCGGATCGCGAGCGGTTTTGGCGGTACGGATGCTTCTCCTGTCGCAATCGACGGAGCGACTTCGAGCACCGGCTTCTTTGCGGTTCCGGGGGGCGCGGACTCGGGCATCATCGTGGACAACCGCACGTCCGGCGTGACCGGCTCAACGGCAACCGCGAATATCTACTTCGGTACGATAGGCGCGGGGGCGACGCAAAGTACGGTTGTACAATTGGCGCAACAGTTCTGATTCGATGAGGAGAACATGAATCGAGACCCCGAGAACCGCGAAAAGGTCGGGACGGAAAAGACCACGAAGAGCAAGAAGGTTTACCGGAAGCCGAGCTTCCAACACGAGCGCGTCTTTGAGACCATGGCGCTCGCGTGTGGCAAGATCAACCCAATTTCCCTGCAGTGCTCCACCAACCGTAAGAATTCATGATGCTTCCCGAGCCTGCAAGCATGCTTCGGACTGAGCTGGCAGCGCAAGTGCTGCATGGCTTTGGAACGGCGCGCATCCGCGTTCAGGGCACCAGTATGTTGCCCAGCCTGCGGCCGGGGGACGAGATCGAACTACAGTCTGCTTCAGCGCATGAGATCCAAATAGGCGATGTCATCGCCTACCGGCGGGCTGGCCGGCTATTCGTTCATCGCGTGATCAAGAAGAATTCCCCGCGCGAACTTGTGACTCGCGGCGATACGCTTCCGCAACCGGATGCTCCGGTCTCTGAGTCGGAAGTCTTGGGGCTGGTAAGTGCAGTGCAGCGCGATGGGAAGAGCGTTAACTTCCATAATTCCTTCGCACAACGCTCCGCGGCAGCGCTATTTCGATGCAGCCAGCTGTGCGCTGCTGTCTTTTTGAAAGTCGTAACTCTCTAGCGCTCTTCAATCATCTCGCGAAAATGCGCACCGGCACTTCCGATGGGCATGTCCGCAACCCGCTGCGCGATGCGTGAGATGGCGGCCATCAACTCATTTCCTCGATCCATGTACTCGGGCGCGCGCTCCCATAGCTGGCGAAACCTGTCGGGATACTCGGTGGCGAGTGTAGCCGCACCGATGCCGGCCAGAATGGCACCCGCAGGGCGGCGTCCAGTGGCGAACAGTACTGCTCCTGCTCCGATCGACCCGAAGATGACGGCCTTTTTCCAGTTCTCCATCACTCCTCCTACTCGTGCTGGGTTAGAAGAGATGCGGCGACGCCCCGTTGTATGCCGCGGAAGAAGCAACAGGGCTAACAACTGCTAGAATCATTCGAACGCGCGCCCGTAGCTCAGCTGGATAGAGCGAACGCCTCCGGAGCGTTAGGTCGGGAGTTCGAATCTCTCCGGGCGCGCCATTCCATCCATGAATTTTGCCGATTTAGATCCTTCGCTGTGCGCTCAGGATTTCGGCAGCAGCCTCCCGCTTCGCTCAGGCCTGCTAGACGCCTCAAGGTCGAATCTCTCCGGGTTCGGCATACGTCTATTTCCCCTATGACCTCCCGCCAACGTCTGAACTTCGGAGGCCTTTTGTGGTTCGGGGTCCTCTGTTGCGGCTTGCCAACCAGTGGGCAGTCTCAGCAGCCCCCTGCAGTTCGGACGCCGTGGGCAGCAGGCGCAGTTGATCAGCAATCACCAAATCAGCAATCAGCAGGAAGTATCAATGGAAGTGTGGTGGATGCAACCGGAGCGGTCGTCGTAGGCGCACGGGTGACGCTGACACGCGCGGACCAGTCTCCCGTCCAGGAGGTGCTATCGGGCAGCGCTGGGCGCTTCTCCTTTGCGAGTGTTTTGCCAGGGGCCTTCCAGATCACTGTGACCGCGTCGACCTTCGCTCCGCAAACATTCTCCGCCGCCCTGCAGCCCGGGCAGGCATACGAGACCCCGGCCATCGTGATGTCACTGGGCGAGGCCAACGTGGTGATCCAAGTCGGCGGGTCGCAGGTGCAAGTGGCGCAGGAGCAGATCAAAGCTCAAGAAAAGCAACGCGTGCTCGCCGTCGTTCCGAATTTCTACGTGACCTACGTCCAAGATCCGGCGCCACTCAATGCAAAGCAAAAATTTGAGCTTGCCTGGAAACAAACCATCGATCCAGTCTCGTTCGTGATGTCGGGCGCGCTGGCCGGCGTCGAACAGTGGCAAGATCTTTATCCTGGATACGGACAGGGAGCGGCCGGCTACGGAAAGCGATTTGGCGCCTCGTATGCTGATCTGGCGAGCAGCACGTTCTTCGGCAGCGCGATATTCCCATCGCTGCTGAAACAGGACCCGCGCTACTTCTATCAGGGAACCGGCAGCAAGAAGTCGCGGGCGCTGCATGCCATTGCCAGTGCATTCATTTGCCGCGGCGACAACAAGCGCTGGCAACCGAACTATTCGAGCATCCTGGGAACACTGGCCGCAAGCGGTCTCTCCAACGCCTACTATCCGGAGAAAGACCGTGGAGTGGCACTGACATTCGAAAATACCGCGATCGGGATTGGCTCCAATGCCGCCATCAACCTCCTGCAGGAATTTGTCGTGCGGAAGTTGACCCCGAATGCGAAGAAGTCTGACCCTGCCCAAGCACCTCCGGGGAAGAGTACCTCTTCATCACCTTAATTTTCAGTTGCCCACGACAAACAAGTGTCCCGCGTTCTGTGTGTACAACTTCCCGTCCGGCCCGATGGAGAGCGGGGTGTACGCTGCGCCAAGCGCCAGATTCAGGAAGCGAACGCTGCTCGCTGCGCTGAAGATGCCCGAGTGTCCTTGCGGAATAACGTATAGATTTCCGTCTTCGCTGTTGGCATAGACGTTGCCGTTCGAATCCACCGCCGGCATGTTGATGCACCACTCAAATCCGTTGGGGTGATCGGAGACACAACTTAACGAGCCATCGGGATTGCGATGGCAGCTCTGCGTGTTGGTGCTCAGGAATTTCCACTCCACGTTCATATTGGGATCGAGCTGGGTGATGTAGTAGGGGCCGTCTGGAAGCAACTGGCAGATCGGATTGTTGAAGTTGCAATAGAGCCCGGTCTCGTAATGATTGTCCTTGATCACGATGGAATAGGTTCCGTCGTGCTGCCACACGCCGGGAGTCGAATCCCACCCAAAGCTATAAGCAGACTGAAAATTTCCCTGCGAATCGAACTTGAATAGGTGTCCGCGCGCGCCGTTGAAGTTGGTTGTGGCGCCGTATAGCACCGAGCCGTCGGGCAAGACAGTCGGCGAGGAAGACGATTGGTCGGCGACGTTGCCGGATCCAAAGTCGTTCGTGGTGGGATCGACTCCGGGCGTAGTGCCATTGCGACATGAGTTCGGCTGATTGGGATTATTCGCGGGCGCGATGGGAACGATGTCGCCGCAGCCGTCATGCAAGCGGGTCTGCAGCGAAGCCGTCCACTTCACCGTGAGGTCGGGATTGACGGCGACGATGTACCCGACACGCTGATCCAGGTGCGCGCGACTGACGGTGTAGATGGTGCCGTCGGACGCGATGGCGGGAGCGACGTTGATGCCAGGTCGTTGCGAGCCGCAGGTTACGCTCGCGGGAACGGCGGTAGTGGTTGGCGGCCAGGGCAACGGGTTTGCACTGGTGAACCGCCCGGGGCACAGACCATCGGCAGCGGGGGCGCGAGGCAGCAGCGCGGAGTAGGTGACAGTACTGGTTGCGTCGGCGGGAGTGATCTTCACCAGCCAGGCGTTGATCGCGTCGCGCGTCCAAGGATCGCCGAGCGAGCGGTTCGCCAACTCGATAACGTTGTAATAGATGTTGCCGTGGGCGTCAGCAGACAGCGGTCCGGCGACGAATGTATTGGGCGCATCGATGGTGACAGCAGAAAACGGATTGATGTGCGCGGCGGATAGTCCGCTGGTCTTGTTTACTTTCCAAACCGTTCCGCCTGCGCCGGGGACATACAAGAAGTCATTGGCATCGACGGGATGAAAAACCGGCTCCCACCCAAACAGGGACGCGCCGTTCGTCGGCGGCTTCCAGTCGCTGGCGAAGGTCCATTGGCGAACAAGGGCGCCGTTTACCCATGTGTCGCGGGCTTCGTTCCAAACCATGGTGTGCCAGGCATTGGGACCGCAGGCTTCACCGTTTGTCCAATTGGTCGGTGAAGAGCAGGCGGTGTATGTGCCAGTCTTCACGGTAAAGTACACATCGTTGCCGTCGAGGATGGGCGATGGATAATGCGCGATAAGACCGCCGCCGCTCTCGCGCCGCTCGGCGAGGACGAATGGGTCGTAGACGATGTCCGCCAGTTGGTGAATCGCGCCCTGCCCTGCGACGGGCACTGCGCCGGAATGCTGCGGGTTCGCTCCCCACTGCGTCCAGAACGGAGCGTTCGAGGCTGGGAGCGGGGGGCCGCTTGGACCGCCGTCGCCGCCACCGTTGTTGTTTCCATTCGATTGGTTGGAGTCGCTGCTGCCACCGCCGCAGGCATTCAGGAAAGCGATGAGAATCACGATGAGACATATCTGCAGGAAATGTTTCATGGCTGGACTCCGCGGAGCTGCCAGACGCAGCTCGAAGAGATTCATCTACTCTGAAATAACATACGCGCAGTCCGCGATCTGGTGGGCGCGTTCGTCCCAACCGGAAGGCAGGCTGTCACAAGCTCTTGAAGGGGAGACCCTAAGCCCTACATTTTGAGGTGGTATTTTCTTCGTAGTACCGCGCGATGTACTCTGGATCAGGATTAACATGCCGTTAATCTTTCCCATTGAGTTGAATACATGCTGCTCCCCCGAGCTCTCCCCTCGCTGCTCGCCCTTGTTGTCGTTTCCACATTCACGAGCGCACAAAGCTTCGTCTTTCAACCCACCACCACGCTGAGCCAGGAGACCGCGAACAACACCAGCGCGCCTGATTCGTTCTCCGGGCAGCCGAATGGCAATGCTGCTGCAGGAAGTACCAGCAAGGTGGAGACGAGGTCGTTGCTGTATTCAGGCGCAGCCACAAAGCTCTATGCCCACTTCATGCCCTGGTTCGGACAATCCAACCACATGAGCGTGGGATATGCCTCGAATGACCCGGCACAGGTAAAGCGGCAAGTCGACGATATGTTGAGTCGCGGCATCCAGGGCGTGATCATCGATTGGTACGGGGCAAGCAAGTTGGTAGAGGATCAGACGACGCAGCTGATGAAAGCGGAAGCGGAGTCTCGCAGCGGTTTCGAATTTGCCGTGATGGAAGACGCGGGCGCGCTCAGTAAATGTTCCTCGACCGCAGGCTGCGACCTCACGCAGCAAGTCATCAGTGACCTGACTTACGCGTACAACAATTACCTGCAGTCGCCGGCTTATCTACTCCTGAATGGCCGTCCTGCCGTCTTCTTTTTTGGCGTGGATGCATACACCATCGACTGGAATGCGGTGCGGGCGAGCGCACCGGGAAATCCGGCTTTCATCTTTCGTAACAACGGCGGCTTCACTCATTCGCAGACGGACGGCAGCTTCAGCTGGCTGAATGTGAACACATCAAATCCCGACGACGAAGGCCTTGCGTATCTGGACAGCTTTTACAACACTACACTGAATTACCCGGCGGAGGCGCCGTTTGGCTCCGGATACCCGGGGTTCAATAACACTCTGGCGTCGTGGGCGGGAAGCACCCCGAAGATCATGAATCAGCACTGCGGCCAGACGTGGCTCGATTCACTGGCGCGGGCCGGCCAAAAATATTCCAGTTCCAACCAACTGAGCGCATTGCAGCTGGTGACCTGGAACGACTACGAAGAAGGCACCCAGATCGAAAGCGGCATCGAGAATTGCGTGACCGTGAAAGCAGGGATCACGGGCACGTCACTGGCGTGGAGCGTCGGCGGCCAGGAAAACACGGTGCATCATTACACTGTGCACGTCTCCGAGGACGGCAGTAGTCTCATGTCGCTCGGAGATACTGGCACTGGCTCGGGCAGCTATGCGCGCGAGCTCTCGACGCTGGGGCTTGATCCGGCCAAAACCTACACGCTCTACGTTCAAGCCATCGGCAAACCGTCACTGAAGAACCACTTTTCAAATGCGGTGACGTTCGCTCCTGCCAATCGGCCACCCAACGCAGTCATATCGGTGAATCCCGCAAGCGGGACGGCACCGCTGAATGTGACCGCTTCTACGGCATTGTCTGCCGATGCTGACGGAAGCATCGCCTCTTCAACGCTTGAGTTTGGAGATGGGAGCGCGCTTGTTGCCGGAAGCAGTGCGACCCATACTTACTCCGCTGCAGGGACTTACACCGTGACCGCCACGGTGACTGACAACCTGGGCGCAAGCTCGCAAGCTACGGCGACCGTTACGGTTTCGGCTGTTCTCAATACCTGCATCATCAGCAAGACCAACCGGACTGTCACGATCTGCTCACCTATCGCTGGAACCAGCTACAAATCCCCGGTGCGCGTGACCGCCACTGCGACGGATTCATCGGCGGTCTCGTCCATGCAGATCTACGTTGACGGCATCAAGAAGTACCAGGCCGCCAAAGTCAAAAGTATTGATACCAATCTCAGCATGCAGACCGGCTTGCGCCGAGTCACCGTGCAGGCCAAAGATGCGGCGGGATGGTATTCAAAGTCGGTCAACATCACTGTGACTCCGTGAACGGGTCGGCCAGTCGCCGCGCCAATCATTGCACAGGCACTTGAATGGGCCCGGCTTCGCGCGCCGCACGGTAAATCCTGTTTTTAGCAGGAATCTCTGCGATGGCGTCGGCGCGGACGGTGTAGTGCCCGGCAGGCAATTGCGAGCTGAACTGGATCTCTTGGATCGTGGTCTTTCCCGGCAGGTTCGGGTGCTGATAGCCGAGCGCGAACGCTTTGCCGATCTCATTCACGGCAACGATGATAACGGTGAGATCGATCACGTCTGCGCCGTTGTTGGAAACGGTGACCGAGCCCGAGATGGTAGTGTCTTGAAGCGTGGGAGGCGCCTTCCAATCGAGCGTCAGAACCGGAAGCGACTTGCTGGTGAATGTGCGCGAATCTTCTTGCGGTGGCTTGCTGGAATCCCTGACCTCGATGGTGACTTCGTATTCGCGGGCGGAAATTGCTGTTCCGGAGATCGTTCCGGTGGCAGGATCCAACTGCAAGCCCGGCGGCAACGAGCCGCGAACGATCCGCCACGTGAGCGGAGTTGTTCCGCCAGATGCCTGCAGGCGCTGCGAGCAAGGTTGGTCGACCACGCAGGGCTCAAGCGAGTTGGTGGTGATTTCAAGTCGTGGGTATGCCTGTGCGGTGGCCGCGATGAAGCAAAGAACCGCGATGATCAACCACTTTTGCATGCGACGATTATCTATCACGCGCCTGACTCAGCACGATTGGCGCCCACTACGGTCATGGCCAACAGGTCAATGAACCTTCTGGCTAAGTTGTTCGTTGTAGCCCCACCTTAATACTCTCACTTAGATTTTCCAGCAGCTACCCTCGATTGCGCTTCATGCATCATGAATACTGGATTAATTTTGTAAGTAGCCAGTATGCCTCCCCGGGCCAGGGAGTCTGAACGGCAAGCCACTTAAAGGACTCCTGACCTTGGACGGGAAAGCTAAAGTAATCCTTTTTGTTGTGATCGCGCTTCTGGGCGGCACTGCAGTGTTCGCGCAGACCACCACATACTACAGCGCCTGGAACATTGATCAGCGTTCGGGGTGGGTGAGTTGCGATGTCTGCTCGGGGCCAGCAGGAGCGGGAGTGGCGACGGACCACTCCATGCTGCAAAAAGTAGCCTCTCCGATCCTGGAAGGATATTCGGCCCAGTTCAATCTGAAACCTTCCGCCAGCTACGCCACCGCGCTGTGGTGGAACGACATTGGAGGGCGAGACGCGTCGTCGCATTTCGTTTACGACCTTTATTTCTATGCTACTAACCCCACGGCAGCGCAGGCGCTGGAGTTCGACGTGAACCAGACCCGCGCAGCCGATTCCACGAAATACATCTTCGGCGTGGAGTGCGATATCCGGGGAACGCACACCTGGCGTTACTACGACAACGCCGTCAAGAAGTGGATGGCGAGTAGCATCGCCTGCACCACACCGACCGCCTACTCCTGGAACCATCTGGTGCTGGAGTTTCAGCGCGTATCAGCCACCAGCACAACGGCGGCTTCGCTGCGATGGATCGCGGTGACACTGAACGGGGTGAAAAGCTATCTGAACGGCTCGTCGGCGCCGCGCCCGGGAACCGGCTCGTATCCTCATATCAACGTAGCGTTCCAAATGGACGCCAACAAAGCGGCCACCCCGTACAGCGTGTGGATCGACAAAATGAAGCTGACGCATTGGTAGAAATCCCTCCCCCGAGGGGCTCCGCAAGGAGCAGCAAAGAGCCTGTGACCTCGGTCACAGGCTCTTTGCTTTCATGGGCTTGCATGTGGAGGTGGTTTCGACCAACAAGCGAGAGCGGGTGGATTGCGCGATCTGCAATCCGGCGGCATCTTGGGCGGCATGAACAACTACACTCCCGAAGTCATGCTGGCTGAACCCGCGGAGCCGCTGGATGTGGAGCTCCGCAACCTTCCCTCATTCAAGAATGCCGTCCGTGTGCAGGAAAGCTTCCTGGCACGCGCGGAGAAATCAACTTTGCTCTGGTTGGCGGCGCGGATGCCGCTTTGGGTCAACTCGGATCACCTGACTCTTCTGGGATTGCTCTCGCTGATCGGCGCGGGCGCGGCGTACGCGCTCGCCCGATGGAACCGCTGGTGGCTGCTGGGCGGAATCCTCTTTCTCGCGCTCAACTGGTTCGGCGACTCGCTCGACGGGACGCTAGCGCGCTTCCGTAATCGGCAGCGGCCACGCTACGGATTCTATGTTGATCATGTTGTGGATGCCGTCGGAACATTTTTCTTGCTCGGGGGAATGGCCATGTCGGGAATCATGTCCGCGCCGGTGGCGATCGGGCTGTTGATCGCCTATCTGCTGCTGATGATTGAAGTCTGCCTCGCCACCCACACAGTTGGCGTCTTCCAAATATCGTTCTTCAAGATGAGTCCGACCGAGCTGCGCATCGCGCTCTCCATCGGAAACCTGTTCGCGCTGGCAAATCCGGTTGGGCATTTATTCGGACGGGAGTTCTTGCTGTTCGATGTGGGAGGAGTGATCGGAGTGATCGGCATGGCCTTCATTCTAGTTTTCTCGATGGTGAGGAATACGAGGAAGCTGTATGTCCAGGAGCGATTGGATTAAGGACGAAGGACGATTGTGTGAAGGACGAAGTATTCCTCTGTGTCCCTTCGTGTCCTCTGTGGTAAAAGGTTTGCCCTATGCGCAAACTGATGTTCCTGCTGCTTCTACCGGCGGCGCTCCTGGCGCAGCCTGGCGATGCCTTGCGTTGGCTGAGGCATACTGATCCCATGCGCTTGTAAGCCCTGACTATAGCCAAGCGAATTTCCCATGTCCATAGTCAAATCTGGATAATACGCTTCGGCCGGATACTGCGAAACAGGGCTGTTCTCCTGCGGGTATAGTGGCCCTGACGGTCCTTTAGGATGTGGTGGAGCTGTATTATTGAAATTCGGACTCGGACTAGGATAAGTACTGTTCGGATTGGGATAGACGTTATTAGGATTAGGATAAATACTATTTGGGTTGGGATAGGTATTATTGGGACCAGGATGAGCATTATTAGGATTAGGATAAGGACCATTCGGATTGGGATAAACGCCATTGGGACCAGGATAAGCGCTATTTGGCAAATTACCGGTTGGCAGCTTGCCAGATGGAGGCCGGGCTGGTGGTGGCGCTGGCTGTGGTTCTTCGTCATAGGACCAGCTTGGATAAGGTTGAGATGGTGGGAGGTATGGCTCCTTTGGGGGTTGTTGTTCATTGTCTCTCATAAATATCTTTTTCCTCCCTTTTATGCAGTATTGGCCTGATTATACCGTGCTCTGACGATTTCAAGCAAGTTAAGAACCAATTGGGCCCCTTGCTAAAATAACTCGGTTTTAAGAAACGGAGAAATTTTATATGCGTTCTTTTAAAGAACGAAAAACTTACAAGAAAACTGTCAGGACATGGGACATTTGCCCCATGTCACGTTCTTTTCATAGGATAGACTGTACAATGTAAATGTATATTATTCCATTCTATCACTAAAATATGACTTTTAGTTCAGCATGCTTTATGGAAAGAGTACAAGGAATTATGCTAGGTGTAAAAATTGCCGGAACTGGCTGGTACCTGCCAGAACGCCGTGTATCAAATGCCTTTTTTGAAGATCGCTATCATATTCCTGCCCGCTGGATAGAGCGTGCAACCGGTGTACGCGAAAGACGCTATGTGGATGGGGAAACGACTGTACAGATGGGTGTTGCCGCAGCACGTAGGGCCCTG
>Ga0137403_10005374_pt1 | contig 14891 bp, 17 predicted proteins | sample CZOMad2_1_16fung_FD_122057 | JGI IMG/M metagenome (GOLD analysis project Ga0137403, IMG submission 122057) | Vadose zone soil fungal communities from Angelo Coast Range Reserve, California, USA - CZOMad2_1_16fungal (Hybrid Assembly) | ecosystem: Environmental > Terrestrial > Soil > Vadose zone... | reverse complement strand
ATCTTGATCTTGGGCAGGAAGCTCACCGCATATTCAGCGCCGCGATAGATTTCCGTGTGGCCTTTCTGACGACCATAGCCCTTGACTTCTGTCACCGTTAGACCGTGAACGCCGATGGCGGTCAGGGCATCACGAACTTCTTCGAGTTTGAATGGCTTGATGATCGCCATAACAATTTTCATGGGTCATATCCCCGCTTGGGCTCGGTCCAGACACGACCGGGCATTCTCGACTGAGGTCCACCACGCGGAGAGGTTCACTACGCGGGCACAGCCGCAGCGCTAGAATTCAAATGCCGTGCCAGATCGATCGGCTTCCTTAACGGACTATGAATGTGGACCTTTTCGGAGTTTGCCGGAGTTGCCTGGAACCGCGCCATGGGGTCGCGCCCAAACGCTAGGCAGGCAGGCCCATAAGCTAGGCAAGACAGGCTCCCGGCATATTTCTGCCCAGGAGGAGGGCAGATAAAGGTGTTTAGGTAGGTTAATTGGTTGCAAAGCCTCGCCGTCCTCCGAAATATCGAGGCCTTCGAGCTCCTGCTGCCAGGAAACGCGGATGGGTCCAAAGACGCCCACCCGTTTGAGCAGAACGAAAGTGACCCAGCTGGGACCAGCCCGAGGTCACCTCCATCCCAGAAAGCCGGGATCACCGACGATTGTGGGTTCCTTCGAGAAGGCCCGGGGTGCCGCCAATCGAGGCAGCTGTGCACAAACTCGCCAGCAGGATGCCGGTCATTCCGCCGACGCCGTAGACGCCGAATACACGGACCTTTCGCCAGCCTAGAGCGCGTCGCTATCCGTCTCGCCAGTGCGGATCCGCAACGCGTGGTCGATCGGCGTCACAAAAATCTTGCCGTCGCCGATCTGTCCGGTGCGCGCGCTGTCGGTGATGACCTCGACCGCCTTGTCGGCGATATCGGATGCAACGGCGACTTCGATCCGCAGCTTCGGCAGAAAATTCACCACATATTCTGCGCCGCGATAGACCTCGGTATGGCCCTTCTGACGGCCGTAACCCTTGACCTCGGTCACGGTCATGCCATGGACGCCGACGGCGGTCAGCGCCTGGCGGACTTCGTCAAGCTTGAAGGGTTTGATTATGGCGACAACGAGTTTCATGTTCAGGCCTTCATTTCTCAGATTCCAAATTCCGGTCGCGCCGTGATTTGTGTCCCGTACAAGTCTGGCATCTTTCTGTGCGAAAGGCACAAAAAGTTTGCAGGCGGTAGCGAAAACAATTGCCGTGGCCGGTACCCGCTCGGTAGCCTGCCTCCATTGGCAGGGCACACTCCGCCGGGAAGCGGTTTCATCGCCCACCGTCTTGCCGGCTGGGCGGCTCGCTGCGACGCCCAAGGGGGACGAAATGTCAGACCGATCCTGGTTTTTTGCGTCCCAAGGCCGGCAACAAGGCCCTTATATGGAAGCCCAGCTGCGCGATTTCATCGCCAATGGCGCGATCTCGGCGGAGACGCTGGTCTGGACCGAGGGGATGACGGACTGGCGGAGGGCCGGAGATATTCCTGGCCTGCTGCGTGACGCGGTCCCGTCGGCGTTACCGTCCTCGAGCGTTTCTTCCACGGGCGATATCCGGGCCAACCAGATATTGTCAGCCGATTTCGGCACTTGGACCCTGCTTGGGCGAGGGCTGCTCGCCACGTTCGGCATCGCGCTCTTGATACCAGCGCCCTGGGCCGCGACAGCGTTCTATCGATGGCTGGTGGCGCATTTGCACATCCCGCAGCGGCCCGATGCCGTCTTCGCCGGCAACCCCGCCGATATCTGGTACGTCTTCGTCATCCAGGGGCTCTTCGCGTGGGCGAGATTTGCCGACAGCAGTTACTTGACATTCGTTCTCGTGCCAATCGAGGGGTTTTTCTGGTGGTTGGTCCTCAGATGGCTTGTCATGAACATTAGTCCGGATGGACATGGGCGCCCTCTGGCCTTCTCCGGGAGCGCCTGGGGTTACATCGGCTGGTATTGTCTGGCGTTTGTGTCGTTCCTCTCTGTCATTGGTTGGGCTTGGGTCTGGACGGCCTGGGCGCGATGGACGTGCCGTCATATCCAGGGCACGCGGCGGCAGATCATCTTCAACGCCACCGGTTGGCAAATCTTGTGGCGAACGCTGTTGTTCGTGTTGGCGACGGCGTTGATCATCCCCATCCCCTGGGCGTTCGCATGGTACGCTCGCTGGAGCGTATCGCAATTCTCCCTGGTCCAACGAAGCGGCTATGCCAACGCGTAAGCGCGATCATTTGCGCTCGCGAAGCGAACCTTCCTGTGCGACGGACGCGACCAGCGTGCCGTCCTGCTTGAAGATCATGCCGCGGGTCAGGCCACGTCCGCCTCGCGCGCTCGGTGAGTCCTGGGCGTAGAGCAGCCATTCGTCGGCACGAAACGGCCGGTGAAACCACATCGCGTGATCAAGACTGGCCGGCATCATGCGCTTGTCGAACAGCGTCCGGCCATAGCGCGCCATCGCCGCATCAAGCAACGAGAAATCCGACGCATAGGCCAGCGCGCACATATGCAGCGCCGGATCGTCCGGCAGTTTCGAGGCGGTGCGGATCCAGACGTGGATGCGGCCGTCCTCGATTTTCTGGCCGAAATAGCGGCCGAGCTCGACCGGCCGCAGCTCGATCGGGCGGTCGGATTCATAGTAGCGGCGAATGAATTCCGGCATGTCACGGAACATCGGCTGCTTGGCGACTTCCTCGGCGGTGAGCTTTTCCGGCGGCGGGACCTCCGGCATCCTGTCCTGATGGTCGAACGCACCCGGCTCCTCGACATGAAACGACACCATGATCGAGAAGATCGCGTTGCCGTGCTGGATCGCCGTTACCCGCCGGGTCGAATAGCTCTTGCCGTCGCGCAGTCGTTCGACCTCATAGATGATCGGAATCTGAGGATCGCCCGGCAGGATGAAATAGCAATGCAGCGAATGCGGCAGCCGGCCTTCCACGGTACGGCATGCCGCTACCATCGCCTGTCCGATGACCTGCCCGCCAAACACCCGCTGCCAGCTCGTCTTGGGGCTGTTGCCGCGAAACATGTTCACTTCGATCGGTTCGAGATCGAGAATGGAAATCAGGTCGATCAGGCCATTGGACATTGGAGCGCTCTCGATGTTCTCGTCATTGCTTCGGAGGCGGCCAACGGGTCGGCGCTTTCGCGCCGTCCGATGGAATTACTCCGCCCCGATTCGGGAATCTGGAGGCAATGACCGTGAGATTTCCGCTTTGCGACAATCCCGCGCCACGGAATGACGGCTTGAGGGCAACAAGACCCTTGTTTCGTCCACCTGTTTCGCCCAGCTATACTCAAGTAGCAAGAGCGTGAGCAGCAGGTCCAATATGTCGGTACAGCGAAGCATTGTCATCGGCGGCGGCGCGTTTGCGGGGCTGGCGCTGGCACTGGCACTGCGCCAGGGGCTCGGCGCCGATCTTGCCATCATCGTCGCCGATCCGGCGCTTGCGGTCAGGCCGAGCCGCGATCCGCGCGCTACCGCCATCGTCGCCGCCTGCCGCCGGTTGTTTGAAGCCATCGGCGTGTGGGATCAGGTCGCGGCGGGGACGCAGCCGATCCTGGACATGGTCGTCACCGATTCCAAGCTTGAGGATGCGACGCGCCCGGTGTTTTTGACATTCGCAGGCGATGTCGAGCCGGGCGAACCGTTTGCGCATATGGTTGAAAACCGTCATCTGATCGATGCGTTGGTCGAGCGCGCCGCGGCCGATGGCGTCGAGCTTCTCGGTCACGCGGTAACCGACTTTGCCGCGCGCAGCGATGGGGTCGACGTCACGCTCGCCGATGGCAGGGTGATCGAGGCGAGCCTCCTGGTGGCGGCCGATGGCGCGCGTTCGAAACTGCGCGAGCGCGCCGGGATCGCCACCCATGGCTGGGATTACGATCAATCCGGCATTGTGGTCACCGTCGGCCATGAGCGCGACCATCATGGCCGCGCCGAAGAGCATTTCCTCCCGTCCGGCCCGTTCGCGATCCTGCCGCTGAAGGGAAAGCGCTCGTCGCTGGTCTGGACCGAGAAACGCGACGAGGCGGCGCGCATCGTCGCGCTCGGCGAAGAAGCGTTTCACGACGAACTCGAGCAGCGCTTTGGCCTGCATCTCGGCGAGATCAAGGCGTTGGACAAGCCGCGCGCATTTCCGCTCGGCTATTTCGTCGCGCGCTCGTTCATTGGCGAGCGGCTGGCATTGGTCGGCGACGCCGCCCATGTGATTCATCCGATCGCGGGCCAAGGGCTCAATATGGGCCTGAAAGATGTCGCGGCACTTGCCGAGGTGATCGTCGACGCGGCGCGGCTCGGCATCGATCTCGGGCAGGCCGACGTGCTCGATCGCTATCAGCGCTGGCGGCGGTTCGATACCATGGCGATGGGGCTTGCAACCAACTCGCTCAATTTGCTGTTCTCGAACCAATCGACGCTGCTTCGCACCGTGCGCGATATCGGGCTCGGGCTGGTCGATCGCGCGCCGCCGCTGAAAAGCTTGTTCATCCGGCAGGCCGCGGGGTTGGCCGGCGAGGTGCCGCGGCTTCTCAAAGGCGAGGCGCTGTAAGCACCATCAGCGTCGTCTCCGCGTGCGGAAAACAATCAGCGCGCGTCGTCGGCGAAAATGAAGGCCGCGACCGCCTCGATAAGGGCGGTGTCGAGCGCGCGTTCGGGCTGGTTGTAGGCCGCGAGATCGTCGTCCTCATTGGCGACATCGACCAGAACGTGGTTCATTTCCGGAAACCAAAGGGTTTTCGCCACCGGCGCTGCCGCGGCAAGTGCCACGAAATCCAGCCGCGCCACCTGGCGGTCACGGCCGCCGCCGACAATCAGGGTCGGCCGTTCGACCAGTTTCAAAGGGTCGATCGGGTCTTCGGTGAAGGCCCGCGCTTGTCATAGCGAAGGGTTGCGATCCCGCGCGCGACCAGCTGCTCGGAGAGTTTCTTCAAGGTCGCCGGCTTGATCTGCGGTCCGTTGCCGTCGTGGTCGGTCGATCCGGAGCCCGCGATCAAGAGTGCGAGAGGCGGCCGTTCGACATCCGGCGGCATCGTCAGCACGGCGTCGATATTGCCGTTGCGAATTCTGGCTTCCTCGCCGGAGGCGCCGGCCATCGCGCCGCAAAAGCCGAGTATTGCGAGCGCACCGATGAGCCTGCGCGCCCGCATGGCTACTCCATCTTCCTCGCCTCTTCCGGCAGCATGATCGGAATGCCGTCGCGGATCGGGTAGGCGAGCTTCGCGGCCCGCGAGATCAACTCCTGCCGCGCTGAATCGAATTCGAGCGGACCCTTGGTCACCGGGCAGACCAGAATTTCCAGCAGTTTGGGATCGACGGTGCCTTCAAGGCGTTCGGGCGAGGATGTCATGTGTGGGTCTCCGGCTGCTGAGACGCTGTAGCATATTCGATTGAATCGTGTAGCGGCTGCATGGCACACGGCCGCGATGGACGGGCGCTGCACCATGCCGGGCTGGTGGCGCGGTTGGTCCGACGAGGAAGAGCTGCGAAAAAAGGCCAATCAGCTGACAAGACGACCACAGGAATCCGGGCCTGGCGCGTAAGGCAGCGTTAAAGTTTGGGGGTAAAAAAGCCTTTCCTCCATCCGGACACTTACGGAATGGGATCGCCAGGGCGTCTTTTCGCCAGCATTTATGGCGATTTTAGACAGGCCCGAGGAACTCGGTAAAGGGAAGTCAAAGAGAACAGATACATTACGAGAGGTCCCGCTAGGCAGATTCCAATATTTCCTCTGTAAGACGGCTGGAGCCGCCGGATGAGCCGTTATCGGAACGGGAAAAGGATCGACATGCTAGTTAATCGACGTCAAAGCGAACGCCGCCAGTGCAGAAATTTCGCGAAGATCCAATTCGGCACAGGTACCTTGCCACGCGACTGCACCATCACCGACATATCGGCCGGCGGCGTGAAGGTCATCGCCGAACATATCGACGTTCCTCCCGAGTTTACGATCATATTGTCGGAGGGCCGCCCCCGCCAATGTCGGCTGGCATGGCGGATCGGTTACGAATTCGGCGCCCAGTTCGTCGATTAGATCGAAAAGCCTCTCACAAAACATCGAGGCGGCTGCCACCCTCGTCCGTGCGCGCGAAATTCGGTCGAACGCGCTTGCGCAACTGCCGTCGCTACGAGGACGGGCTCCTTAACCGGAATTTAGGGTTAACCTGCAAGCATTTCTGGCCAGTCGCCGATTACAGGTCCAGGAAATGCCCCCCCAATCGCTCCAGCAACACGGCTACGCCAGATTTCTTGCGTCGACGGCATCGTTGGCGATTATGGTCCTGGGGCTTTGCAGCTGTCAGACCGATGGCATGTGGGATATTACGGGATCGCTGGGCGAGAAACCCGAGAAAAGCCGCGCCGTCGAGCCGGCGCGCGAAGTGGAATTCTATCGCGATCGCTCTCGCGCCAATCCCGAGGATACCGACGCGACGTTGCAGTATGGAAAGGCGCTTCGGGCTACGGGGCAGCGATCCCAGGCGGTCGCCGTGCTCGAGCAGGCCACGATCGCCCACCCGACCGACAAGGCCCTCATTGCGGGTTATGGGCGCGCGCTGGCCGACAACGGCAATTTCCAACAAGCCTTCGATGTGCTGGGCCGCGCCCATAGCCCCGACGCCCCCGATTGGCGGATACTGTCGGCCCAGGGCGCCGTGCTCGATCAGCTCGGCCGAGGCGAGGAAGCTCGGCAATACTATGCGAGCGCGCTGAGAATCTCGCCTGAAGAACCCTCGGTGCTGTCCAACCTGGGACTTTCATACGTGCTCTCGAAAGATCTGCCCAAAGCGGAGGAAGTCTTGCGCCGCGCTTACGGTCGCGCGGATGCAGATCCGCGCGTGCGGCAGAATCTTGCATTGGTGGTTGGCCTGCAGGGCCATGCTACCGAGGCCGAAAGCATTTTGAAGGCCAACCGGCCGCCCGAGGAAGCGGCCGCCGATGTGGCCTATCTGAAGCGGATGTTGTCCCGGAAGGCGAATGCGCGAGCGGACGGCGTCTCGGCGATAGGCGTCGCGCGGCCTGATTGAGATGATCAGAGCCTCGGCTTTGATCCATTCAGAACCGGGGCTCTACTCGGGTTATGCTCGCGAAACGTTGCGATAAGCCGGCCTAAGCCCTAGCTCGCAGTTTCCGGAGGATCGGTGACAGGAGCGAGCTTCGCGGCTTCTTGGGTTCGCCGCGGCCGGTCAGCTGCTGCGCGATCTGCACGAACATCTTGCTGATGCGATGATTGGCGGAGATTTCCGCGATCATCTGGCCGTTGTTGGCCGCCGTGCCGAAGATTCGCGGATCACATGGAATCGACGCGATCGGCTGACTCTCAATGGCCTTGGCGAATTCGCGCAGGGTGATTTCCGGCCGCTTGGACATGCCGACCTGGCTGAGGCAATAGAGCGGCGGCCGGTCGTTGGGCCGCGCCGCCTTGAGCAAACTCAGCATGTTCTTGGCATTGCGCAAGTTGGCAAGGTCCGGCTCGGCAACGATCAGGATGTCGTCAGCGCCGACCAAAGCGCGCCTGGTCCATCCCGACCATTGGTGGGGAATGTCGAGGATAATGCACGGCGTTGTCATGCGTAACGTATCGAAAGTCGCATCGAAGGCATCCGCGCCGAAGTCATAGACCCGATCGAGCGCCGCTGGCGCTGCCAGCAGGCTGAGATGATCGTTGCACTTCGCCAGCAGGCGTTCGATGAACGCGGTATCGGGCCGCTCGGGCGAGAATACCGCGTTGGCGATTCCCTGCAACGGATCCTTGTTGTAGTCGAGCGACGCGGTGCCGAACGCGAGATCGAGATCGATGACGACGGAATCCAGCGCAAGGTCGTGCGCGATGGCCCAGGCCACGTTGTGCGCGACAGTCGATGCGCCGACGCCGCCCTTTGCGCCGACGACGGCGACGATGCGGCCCATTGGGACCGCCTCCGAAGCCGAGAACAATCCGCAGATCGAGCGCACCACATCGAGGGTTTGGACCGGTCCGACCACGTAGTCGCTGACGCCGCGACGTACCAATTCGCGATAAGGCGCGACGTCATCCTCATTGCCGATCACGACGACGCGGGTTCCGGCGTCGCACACGGTGGCGAGCTGATCAAGGCCGGCAAGGATATCGTTGCTGCCCTCGGTCTCGAGAATGATTACGTTCGGAGTAGGCACGCTGTGGTAGGTTTCGATGGCGGCTTCCACACCACCCATCTTGATCGTCAGATGCGCTTTGGCGAGGCGTCGATCCAGGCCGGCCGACTGCACGGCCTCGGCCGTCGCGGTCGTTTCGCAGAAGGCCTGCACCGACACGCGCGGCGCCGGGGCGATGTAATCGTCAGTGTGCGACGTGGTATCCGGCTCTTCTTCCGAATCGTTACGCGGGTAGCTCATCATTTGCCTGAATCGCTGAGTTTGGCCTTTTCGGCCTCGGGATAGGTGGTCGTGGTCGTCTCGCCCTTGCGATACTTTTCAAAGCCTTCCGTGCGCCGGATCGTATAGGCGGGGGTTTCGGGGCGCGGCTGGACGAGGTCGGACGGATTGTCGATCATCGCCGCCATATTGCGCTGATAGGCGCAGCCGAAATTGTAATACGGCTTGTTATCGAAATAGCCGCGGTTGTTGACTGATGGCCCGACGTCCTCAGGCCACACTCCGCACGGTCCGGCCACCGCCGCGATCTTCGGATAGCTCAGCCTGATCGTCGCCAGGGTTCGGGGGTCATCGGGATGGTAGTGATGCAATCGGATTCCGCGCGGGGGCACGCCGCCTGCTGCAAGGAGCGCCTTGATTTCATGGAATGCGCTCTCGGCGGCCCGAGCGTTCGGCGTATCGACCGGCACGTCTGCGACAATCGCGCCGGTGCCTTCGCTAACCCAGATCCGCGCCAATCCGGTGACATCGGCGCGCTGATCGGCCGACAAGCCGCCGCGCGCATGACCGACGAAAATCACGACGGAGCGGTCGGCTTCCTGGATCACGATCGGATGCCGTTGACGGTAATCGTCGGGAATCCGCGCCGTCGCGATTTCTCCGGTGGTATCGGTGCAGGCACCGAGCGTGACCGAAAGACCAAATAGCGCGCCCAGCAGGCGCAGCGTTCGATGCCGATCGACCGAGATTCTGTTTGTCATCGTTCTCGTCCTTGTCCCGCCGTCTCAGTCGATGATGAAGCCAAAGTTGCTCTGATAGCCTCCAACCGGTTCGACGCGGCCGGGGACGCCGTAAATCCGGTTGATCTGGGCCAACAGCGTGGATTGGGAATCTGATGCGGGCGCGAACCCGTCATCGGGGCGCGATAACTCTTTCTGCCCAACCGCCCGAACGACATAGGGCGTCACAATGACCATCAGTTCGGTCTGGTTGTTGACGAAGTCCTGGCTCCGGAAAAGCTGCCCTAGAACCGGCAACTGGTCGATGCCAGGCAATCCGTTGACCGCCTGCTTGGTTTGCTCCTGGATCAGGCCTGCCATCGCCATCGAGCCGCCCGAGGGGATTTCCAGCGTGGTTTCCGCGCGGCGCGTCTTGATCGAGGGAATCGTCGTTCCGCCGACACCGCCCTGCAAAGCGTTTTCCTGGGAGACTTCCGACACTTCGGTCATCACCCGCAGGCTGATCCGTCCTTCGGTCAGCACCACCGGCGTGAAGTTGAGCGAGATACCGAATTTCTTGAAAACGACCGTTTGAAGGCATTGTCCGATCGCGCCCGCATTTGTCGTTTGACAAGTCACGCCGGCCGGAATTGGAAATTCTCCGCCTGAAATAAATGTCGCGGACTCGCCGGAGATGGCCGTCAGATTCGGCTCCGCCAGCGTCCGCACCACGCCCGCGCTCTCCATCGCCCGCAAGGTCGCGGTGACCGTGGGCAGACCAGCTTTGTTCAAGGCCGCCGCGGTCAAGCCGTTACCGGGGACAAGCGGCGCGTTGTTTGCGGTGAACGGGTTGACGTTGTTGAAATTCACCACCGCGGTGCCGTAATTCATGCTGGCGCTGAGGTCGATGCCCAATTGCTTGATGATGTCCCGCCGCACCTCGGCGACACTCACCTTCAACATCACCTGATCGCGGCTGCGGACCACGATGGAGTTGACGACCTTGTCGGCACCACCGACGAGCCGCGCGGCGACATCGCCGGCTTGCTGCGCCTCGATCGGACTGGACACCGAGCCGGTCAGCATGACGCTGTCGCCGATGCCTTCGGCCTGGATTCCCCCCGCGGGCAGCATTTGTCGCAACGCGGCGCGCACGCCGTTGAGGTCGCGTTTGACGGCGATGTCGTAGGCCGCAATCTGCTGGCCTTCGGAATCAAAGAACACGACGTTGGTTTGGCCGACGCTCGCCCCGATGATGTAGGCGCGCTGCGGCGAGCGGATAACGGCGTTGGCAATCTTCGGGTCGGCGACCAGCACATCCTTGATGTCGCGCGGCAAGTCGATCACGGTTGATTTGCCGATGCCAAGCGAGAGAAAGCGCGCGTTCAGCTGTCCGTCCATGGCGACCGGCGCGATGGGGCGATAGTCGCTCGCCACGGCCGGAACCAACGCCGGATTAAGCGCCATCGCGGCTGCGGCCGAGCACGACAGGGCGCGGATCAGAAGCGTCCGCATCTGCTGATTTCCCCTGCATTTCATGACGTCAAGTCCTTCTGGTCACGTGCGTCGTTTTGGTCACTTCTGTATCGTGGTCGGGGTTCCGACGCCGTAGCGAACCACGTTGATGCTGCCGCGCTGACGAGCCCGGTCGTCCGACCCGATGTCGACCTGGTTGAGGTCGGCAATGCTGCGCAACGCCAGCGACAGCGTGCCGGCCTGACGCGCGGCGGAGAGGGTAGGCGTCTGCTCGGCTTTCAATTCAAGCGTCACCGTCTTGCCGACGACCGAGCTCTGGCCGTCTTTCTCTTTCGGCGCCTGGTCGATCGCGAGCACGCGGATATTGGTCAGGATGATTTCCGAGACCACGATATCGTTTGTACTGGCACGATCCGGGTTCTTCTCGCGCCGGGAGAGAATGACGTCGACGCGGTCGTTGGGCAGAATGAAGCCGCCGGCGCCGGTCTCCGGCGAAATTTCGGTCGAGACGGCGCGCATCCCGGTGGGCAGGATCGCCGCCATGAAGCCCGAACCATCGGCCTTCACCAGTTTCGCTTCCCGGATCGGCTCGCCAGCGATAAAGGGCGAGCGGGCGATCGAGCCGGCGATCTGGGTGGTAGCGTCGGGACGTTCGCTGCGGCGAATGAAAGTGTTGCTTGCCGCTGCCGCCGGCCAGCTCTGCCACTGCATGTCGTTGGGGGTGACCGTCTGGCCAAGGCCGATGTCGGATTTGGCGACCAGAACATCGACGGTCTGCAATTGTGCGACCGGTGCTGCTGGGGGCTTGCTATCCGATCCACTCGCAAGATAGGCCGCGACGCCGCCGGCACTGAGGGCGATGGTCAAGACGACAATGCGGGCGATATTCATTACGCTATCTACTGTTACGCTGGGATACTGAACTCTGTCTTGGCCGCAGCCTCTCCCCTAAGGATGACTAAGCAGTAAAAGTATAAGCGGACTTGAGAGCCGAAAAGTTTGCGGACAGCGATGAGGGGATTTGTCCTCATGGTGAACGTAGGGTTATCGTTCGAACCCGCGAAGCGTCCGCCCACCGGTGAACTCCAGGTAGATGAGCAATGGAAGGGTTTGGGCAGCCAAGTCGCAAACAGACTCGAAGTCCCGGCGCGTTGAAATGGTCGGCCAACGGCGCTCGCTGGCGCCACCGCCGCCAAGACTTAACGATTCACCATGCGAGCAAAAGGCGCGAAGACGGCGCATCGCGCCAGTGGTGCAGCGCTATCGCAACGCCATCCGGAGCAGTTCGTCGAGCAGGGCGACCTGCCGTGATGGGGGTAAGGCCCGGTCCGACAAGGCAAAGCCGAGAAAGGCCCAATAGAGAATCTGGGCTCTGGCGCGGGCCACTTTGGCTGAAAGTCCGGCCGCCTGGAGCAAACCTTCCACGTAACTGAGACGGCGGCGGTCGACGGCATGCACCGCTGCACGCGCCGCGGGGTCGATCGTGGCCCAGCTGCGGACCGCGCTTTCGAGCGCCGACCTAGTGCCGAAGGCCTGGCGCAATAGCGCCGGCAAGGCGTTCCGGTCCGGCGAGGCGGCCTCGACAGCACTGATGATCCGCTCTGCAGCAACCTCGCGCCAATGCTTGAGCATGGCCCCGTGAAAGGCCTCGACGTCGGCGAAATGCCAGTAAAAACTGCCGCGCGACACGCCCAGCGCCTTTGCCAGCGGTTCGGCCTTGAGCGCCGTGAAGCCGTCCCTCGCCAGGGCCTTGAGTCCCTGGTCAAGCCAGTCTTTGGCAGAGAGTTGATCGGCCATGACACCTCCTGCGGCAATCTACCATACACTACTGTATTGACAGACGCCAGCAATCCGCCCAACTTGCCATACAGTTGTGTATGGAGAGCGGCCCGATGCGAGATCTGCTGTTGCAATGCTCAGGGCTCGCCGCCATCGCGGTGGCCCTTATCCATGGCGTCCTCGGTGAAACCAGGGTATTTGCCCGCGCGACCATCGAGCCGCCGCGGCTGCGCAACCTGATCCGGCTGTGCTGGCAGATCGGCACGATCGGCTGGATTTGCGGCGGCGTGCTGCTGATCGCAGCGCCCTCGATGACTTCGACCTCGGCGCGGCACTGGATCATCATCACGATGGCCGCGATGTACGGCTTCGGAATGATCGGCAATGCCTGGGTTTTTCACGGCCGGCACTTTGGATGGATGGCGCTCTGCGCCGTCATCGCAATGGCGGCGGCCGGCTACTAACCGCGGAACCGACGCGGTAACCACGATTGATCGATCACAACTACTTAGAACTTCTCTAGGTTAAAGAGGGTCTCTTTGCCCTTGCGGCAACACGCGCCTGTGCCGATTTACAATCTCTCTAAGGTAGATGGGTGTCGTGCGCGCCACGCTTGACCTCTCCGTCCGCGGCTGGAAATACAAACCATGACCACAAACAAACAGACCGCCGCGCGCCAGCAAATGCCGCTGGGGTTGGCCAAGCGCGGCTACTCCGGCGTGATCCATCGCCTCGCCGCCGATGAAGCCTCGTCCGCGCTTTCCGCGATCGAGCTCGAAAGCCGCCTGATCGAACTTGGCTTCGTGGAAGGCGCCAAGGTCGAGGTGGTCCACGAAGGCATCGTCGGCCGCGACCCTATCGCGGTCCGCATCGAGAACGTCACGATCGCGGTACGCCGGCGCGAGGCGATGGCCGTCATTGTCGGCTGACGAAGCGGTAAGGTGCCATGGAAGCCCCGTTATTGCATCTCGCCTTGGTGGGCACGCCCAACAGTGGCAAAACCTCGCTGTTCAACGCCCTGACCGGCGGCCGCCAAAAGGTCGCGAACTATCCCGGCGTGACCGTGGAGCGCAAAGAAGGCTTCTTTGTCACCCCGCTGGGGCGACAGGTATCGGTGGTCGATCTGCCCGGCACCTATTCGCTGCGTGGCCGCAGCCCCGATGAAGAAATCACGCGTGATATCGTGCTTGGGCGCAGCGCGGGTGAAACCCTGCCCGACCTCGTGCTCTGCGTGGCCGATTCCACCAATCTGCGGCTGACCATTCGTCTGGTACTGGAACTCAAGTTGACCGGCCGGCCGTTGATGCTGGTGCTCAACATGTTCGACATCGCCACACGACGCGGCGTCACCGTGGATGTCGCCCCACTGTCCGAGATGTTGGGGATACCGGTCGTAACGTCGATCGCGGTGCGCAAGGGCGGCATCTCCGATCTGCTTTCGAAAACCGACGAGATCGGCAGCCAAGCACCGATTCCCTTGCAGCAAAATCTCTGGCGCCCGCTCACCGTGGCCGAGCTGCGTGCCACCCAGCGCGAGGCCGACCGGATCATTGCGGCGACCATCAGCCTGCCGGCGAGACCCGACACCTGGACCGCACGGATCGATGCCGTGGTGCTGCACCCGGTGGCTGGGCTCGCCATCCTGGCGCTGGTCCTGTTCGTCATGTTTCAGGCGGTGTTCGCGTGGGCGCAGCCGCTGATGGAGCTTTTGTCGTCCGCCTTCGCAGCTTTGGGTCACCTTGTGCACGACACCTTGCCCGCAGGCTTGCTGCAAAGCTTCCTGCAGAACGGCGTGATTTCCGGCGTTGGCAGCGTCATCGTGTTCCTGCCTCAGATCATCATCATCTTCCTGTTCATCCTGCTATTGGAAGATTTCGGTTACATGGCGCGCGCGGCGTTCCTGATGGATCGCATCATGGGCGGCGCTGGCCTGCACGGCCGGGCTTTCATTCCCCTGCTCTCAAGTTTCGCCTGCGCCATCCCCGGCATCATGGCGACGCGGGTGATCGACAATCGCCGCGACAGGCTGACCACCATCCTGATCGCGCCGCTGATGACCTGTTCGGCGCGTATCCCGGTTTACACGCTGATCATTTCCGCCTTCATCCCCGCCGAACAGGTTTGGGGCTGGGTCGATCTGCGAGGCCTGGTGATGTTCGGCCTTTATGCGGCCGGCATTACCAGCGCATTGGGCGTTTCGTTCCTGATCAAGTTTTTCATGTTGCGCGACTACGCGCCGGCGCCGTTCATGCTGGAACTACCCGACTACAAAATGCCGCGCGCCCGTAGCATCGCCATCGGGGTCTATACGCGGGCGAAAATGTTCCTGCAGCGGGCGGGTACCACGATTTTCTCGATGATGGTGCTGATCTGGTTCCTGGCGTCGTTCCCATCCGCGCCCGCAGGCGCCGAGGGGCCCGCCATCAACTACAGCCTGGCCGCCATGATCGGCAGGGCGCTGGAGCCGCTGTTCGCTCCGTTGGGCTTCAACTGGCAGATCGTGGTCGCGCTGATCCCCGGCATGGCGGCGCGGGAGGTCGCGGTCGC
>Ga0137403_10005373_pt1 | contig 14891 bp, 8 predicted proteins | sample CZOMad2_1_16fung_FD_122057 | JGI IMG/M metagenome (GOLD analysis project Ga0137403, IMG submission 122057) | Vadose zone soil fungal communities from Angelo Coast Range Reserve, California, USA - CZOMad2_1_16fungal (Hybrid Assembly) | ecosystem: Environmental > Terrestrial > Soil > Vadose zone... | reverse complement strand
GGGCTTATGACGCCCATTGTGAACCGCTGGCCCGAGCGAACGCGGCTGACGCCATGGCGCATGTTCACGCGATAAGTGCCGCGTGTACCTTCCACGGGTCTGTAATGGACGGGGAAGATGACGCGCATTCCGTGTCCAAATGGCTACAACTTCCACCCGCGACTGCATGCGTGGCCGTTGTTCGGGGATGCAGAGCAGGTTCGCTATTTCAGGCCGAACTTGACTGTGATCGTCGAGCCGTCATTCAACGTGATCGTGTAGTAGTAGGTCACGTCGGCGATCAGGCTCTTCGTGTTCATGTTGAAGATCCACTGCTGAGCCGTGGGATCCCAACGGAAGGCAGCATCTGGTGTGGTTGAATCGACTGACTCATCAACCACATTCACTAGCGTTCCTGCCGTCGTTTGAACAAGGCGGAAGGTGGAGACTACTCCCGGCGTTCCAATCGAGTTGCCATTGGCATCGCACACCCGGAACTTCGCCGGGACCGTGCTCTTCTGCTTGAACACGCTAGTTCCGTCGAAGTTGATCGGTTGCAGAATCGTGTGCCCCGCATCGCCAGCACACATGCCGCCCGAGGCATACTGCACCATTAGCGTCATGGATCCGGAGCCGCCGGTGAAATTACCATCGCCGTTATATACGGCACTTATGCTATGCGTGTTCAATGCCAGCGTGGATGTCGTAAGCGTGGCGTGACCGGTTCCATCAAGCGCGCCAGTGCCAATCGTGGTGGCTCCGTCCTTAAACGCAACCGTTCCAGTCGGGACGCCTGAGAACTGCGGGCTCACGGTAGCCGTAAACTTGACCGGCGCGTTAAGAATCGATGGATTAGCGGAAGAAGCGACGACTGTGGAACTTGAAGCCAAAGTTACCGCCAGGCTGCCCGGCAAGTAGGTAACGGTATAGTTGATCGAAGTTTGACCGGAGCAGGTAATCGAATAGGGGCTACCGCTCACTGGACTCAAAGCGCTGGCGGTCGTAGAGCATAGCAGTGTCCCACTCAAAGAAGCAGGAAGATCTCCCCCAACCAAGCCCAGGTAAGTCGCGGTCAATGTGGGAATGCCTTGTCCATAGGCTTTCGCCTTGTTGTCTGCCTGGATCGTTAATAGGGCTGGCGTGATGTTGGCCGTTGCGGTCGCGGTACTATTAACCGTGTAGTTGCCGGCATCAGGGCCGCTCAAGCTGAGTCCGGCAGCCGTCACTGTTTTGCCAGTGCCCGCATTCGGGTCGGCAAAAGCCGCGGTGCCACCGACATAGCTGACCGCATCGCCGCTGATCACGCCTGAGAGTGTGCGATTTGTAATCGTTGCCGTGGTTGTGCCGTCATAGACTCTGTTGGCGGCAGTAATGCTGCCGATTATGGCCAGCGCACTTATATTGGCTGTGGTTGTGGTCGCGCTATTGGCTGAGTAGTTGCCGGCATCAGTGCCACTGATCGAAATGCCGCCAACGTTCACCGTCTTCCCCATCCCAGCGTTCTTGTCTGCAAAACTGGCACTGGTATAGCTGTCGGTGAGGACATCGCCAGCGACGCGGTTGTCAGACAGACTCACACTGGCACCTGTGGTGCCGTCATAAACCTTGTTTACACCCGCAGCGGTGACCACCAGCGACCTCTTGGTTATGTCGGCAGTGGCGCTGGCCGTGGTGTTAGGAGCGTAGTCGCCCGCGTCGGGGCCAGAAAGGGAAATGCCGCTTACCGTAATCGCCTTCCCCAGGCCGGCGTTCTTGTCGGCGAAGCTGGCTGCTGCGTAGCTGTCGGTGAACACATCGCCATTCAAACGATCGTCAGACAGGATCGCGGTGGCAGCTGTAGTGCCGTCATAAACTTTGTTTACGCCTGCCGTCGTAACCAGGAGAGTGCGGGGCGAGATAGTCCCCGTCGTGACCGAATGGAACGTCACCATATAGTTGTTGCCAGCGTTCCCGTCGTTCACACTGCCTGCGGGTGTGAGCGTTTTCCCTGTTCCGGCTTGTTTTGTGTCAAACGTCTGGCTGAAATTACCAGTGTCGCCCGTCGCCAGCATGCCGTAAGTAATCGTAGGTGCGGCACCGGAACTGAAGTTCCCGTCATAAGTCTTGCTATCGGTGGTTCCCGTCACCGCGATGTGACGCACGGAGATGCCCGCACTGGTCGAGGCTGTAGTATTGAGCGTGTAATTGCCCGCGTCGGCGCCGGAGATCGAGATCCCGCTTACTGAGACTACTTTCCCCGTGCCCACATTCCTGTCAATGAAGGTTGCGCTGACATACGTATCGATGAAAACGTCACCTGGGACACGATTATCAGACAGATTGACAGTCGCCGCCGTGGTGCCATCGTAAATCTTGTTGACGCCAGTTGCGGTAATTGTCAACGTACGGGCGTTGATATCCGCCGTCGTGTTTGCACTGGTGTTTTGCAGCGCGTAGTTCCCGGACTCTGCGCCCGAAATCGAAATACCGTTAACGATCACAGCCTTCCCGTTACCCACGTTCTTGTCGGTAAAGCTGGCACTGGTGTAGCTGTCGGTGAGCAAGTCGCCAGCGATGCGGTCATCAGACAGAGTTACACTAGCACCTGTGGTGCCGTCGTACACTTTGTTCACACCAGCTGCGCTTACCGTCAGCGGTCGCGGCATAATGTCCGCAACTGCATTTGCAGTGGTGTTCTGTAGCGCGTAGTTGCCTGCGTCCACACCCGAAATCGAGATGCCATTGACGCTCACAGGCTTGCCGTTCCCCACGTTCTTGTCTGCGAATACTGCGTTCGTGTGATTGTCTGTCAGGGTGTCCCCGGAAATTCGGTTGTCAGACAGCGTAACTGTGGCCGCGAGGTTGCCGTCATACACTTTGTTCACACCAGTTGCGGTGACTGTCAAAGGCCGCGCAGTGATATCCGCTGTGGTCGAAGCTGTACTGTTGAAAGTGTAGTTTGCGGCGTCGGCTCCGCTGATATTTATGCCGGTCACGCTCACGATCTTCCCGGTGCCAACGTTCTTGTCCCCGAAGCTTGCACTCGCGTAGCTGTGCGTAAACACGTTCCCTGCCACGCGGTTATCCGCCAGAGTAACAGTCGCGGCTGCAGTTCCGTCGTAAATTCTGTTGACACCTGTTGCCGTAATTGTCAATGGGCGGGCAGTGATATCCGCTGTCGTGCTCGCGGCTGTGTTGGAGAGCGTGTAGTTTCCCGCATCGGTGCCGCTGATGGAAAGGCCGTTGATGGTTACTGTCTTGCCGACACCAACGTTCTTATCGCTGAACATGGCGCTAATATAACTGTCCGTAAAAATGTCAGATGCAAAGCGATCGTCGGTCAAGTTCACAGCTGCCGTTGTGGCGCCGTCGTAGACTTTATTCACGCCGGTTGCGCTTACAGTTAACGGGCGCGGGGTAATGTTCGCGGTCGTGGTGGCTGCTGTGTTTTGCAGCGCATAATTGCTCGCATCTGTTCCCGAAATCGAAAGCCCGCTCACGCTTACGGACTTACCCACGCCGACGTTCTTGTCGGCGAAGCTTGCGCCGGTGTTACTGTCGGTGAATACGTCGCCAGCAACACGGTCATCGGACAGCGTTACTGTCGCGGCGGTAGTGTTGTCGTATTGCTTGTCAACCCCATGCGCGCTGACAGTCAATGGCCGTGGTGTGATCTTGCCCGGACCGCTGGCTGCGGTGGGTAGAGTGTAGTTGCTCGCCAATGTGCCTGCGGCTGCCGTGAAATCGCTGGCTGACAGACTCGCAGTGACGGTCGTCGCGGTCGCCACATCCTTGGAGTTGTATGTGCCGGAATTCTTCGTTACCGTGAACGACTCTCCGGCGATGAGCCCGGACAGCGAGAAGTTCGACGGAATCAGCGTGGCGGCCGTGGTTTGGTCATAGCCCTTCGTCGGATTGCCTATGATTGAGGCCGTCAACGCTTTCGGCGTGATCTGTCCCGGGCCGCTGGCCGCGGTGGGAAAAGTGTAGTTGCTCGCCAATGTGCCCGAAGCTGCCGTGAAATCGCTGGCTGACAGACTCGCAGTGACGGTCGTCGCGGTCGCCACGTCCTTAGAGTTGTATGTGCCGGAATTCTTCGTTATCGTGAACGACTCTCCGGCAATGAGCCCGGACAGCGCGAAGTTCGCTGAACTGAGCGTGGCATTGGTGTTCCCGTCGTATGGCTTGGTCGGATTGGTGACAATTGAGGCGGTAAGCGCCACCGCCGTGATGTTCGCGGCAGTCGTCGGCTGCGTCAGGGTATAGTTGCCGGCCTGCGGCCCAGTCAGTCCCAGCCCTGTCACATTCACCGCAATACTGTTCGCCACGTTCTTACTCGCGAAAGTGGCGGTGTAGCTGGAAATGTCCAGCGACACAGTATCCCCGCTGATGACACCTTGAAGCACCGCACTACCTGCGCTCAGCGTTGCCGTGGTTGTACCGTCGTAGGGCTTATTGTTTGCCGTTATCCCAGTGACGCTCAGCGCCTTCGGATTCACCGCCTGGGAAATAGGGCTCGAAGTGCTGCCGGTGAAGTTGATATTCCCGCCGTATACGGCAGTAATCGAGTGGGGACTGCCAGTTACCGACAATGTGGATACCGGGCATGACGCCGTCGCAGTCCCGCCGCTGCCGCTCAGGTTTCCCGTGGTACAGATCGTAGTCGAGCCGTCTTTTATCGCAACGGTCCCGCCCGGTGTGTTGATGCCACTCGATCGAGTCACTGTGGCCGTAAACGTCACCGAGGTTCCATAGGTGGAAGGAGTGCCGGACGTAGCGACCGTTGTCGTTGTTGCACTGACACTCGGAGTCAGCGCAAAATCCTTTCCGGTCAGGGTGTCGCCATTATTGACGGTGAATGAGAGCGCAGCGGAATTAAATCCGGGTGCCGAAGCGGTCAATGTGAGTGTGACCGGGCCGTTTGTGGCAAAGCTGAGCTTGGTCGTGGCATTGTTAAACGCATACGCCCCGCCAGTTCCGGATGTTGTGGTCGCGGCCGGGATGTTGTTGCAGCCGCTGGTGCAGGTAATCGTTGCTCCGGCGATAGCAGGATTACCGGAGACGCTGCTTCTGACTGTTCCGCTCACTGATGTAGCGTTACCGTCCGTGAACGTGTTCTGTGCCTGCAATCCCGACTGGCTCCCCACCGCAGTCAAGTAGAAACGCACGTTGATGTCGTGAACATCCGGCGAGAACTGGCTGTTGGAGATGTTTCCGTTGCCATCGGCGACAGCGGTCAAACTGGGATGAGTGTCAATCAACGGAGACTCAACAAGCGACAGCGTCACCGTTTCTCCCGCGTGCCAGCCTGAGCCGGTGATGGTGACGATGGATCCCGGAGCGTAATCCGCCTGGTCAGTCTTTAACGTCGGAAATGCGTAAAGCTCACTGCTGGCCAGCGCGTTTCCCGAAGCATCTATGCCGCCGGCTGTCAGCAGGAGCCCGTCCTGCTTCATGGCGCTTCCTATGGCGGCTCTCCGCGCGGTAAGATTCGCTCCAGTCGCGGCAAATGTCCCCTGCCAGGGCGAGAACAGTTCCGAAGTCCCTACCGGCTGGCCATCGGAAATTCCGCCAGATGTCCCTCCAAAGATCAGCACGTTATTGTTGTTCGGCAGCAGAAGGGCCTGATGCCCATGGCGCGCCGTGACGAGACTTGCGCTCAACGCACTGAACGTTCCGCTTGCGGCATCGAATATTTCCGCTGAAGTAAGCTCAACCATGCCGTTGCTTCCGGTAGTCGTGCCGCCCGCAACCAGGACCGCGCCATCGAGCAGGGTGGTCGCCGAATGTCCGTAGCGTGCAGTGGCCAGGCTCGGCCCGGCGCTGGTGTTTCCGGATGATGGATCGAAAATGTCAGAAGAAGCCAGTGGGTTAGTGCCGTCTGAACCGCCAACGATCAGCACGCGGCCATCGGAGAGCACTGCCATGGCGTGTTTGGTCCGAGGAGATGAAAGCACTCCAGCAAAATTAAAGGTGTTGGTCGAAGGATCGTAAACTTCAATCGTGTTGCTCGGACTTCCGGAATTGTCGCCCCCTGCGATCAGAACGCGCCCGTCTGGCAGCAGCACCGCGGTTGCGTTCGCGCGCGCCGACGTCATGGGATTGATTTGAGTCCAGGAATCCGCGTTCGGATCATAAAGTTCCGCGGAGTTGATTGCCCCGCCACCACTCGAAACGCCGCCGCCGGCCAGTACGCGCCCATCCGGCAAGGTCACCGCGAAATGCCGGCTGCGCGCCACGTTCATCGCCGCGGCGAATGTGGCCGTGCCGTCCGTCGCGAAGATCTCAGCTGACTGCAGGGGCCCGCCTGTGCCGTCACCGCCAGTGATCAGAATGCGGTCATCAGAGAGCATAACGGCAGACGCATTCGAGCGCGCCTGCCACAAGCTCGCAGCCGAAGTCCACGTTCCGATCGCTGTTTGCGGCAAGGTCGCCTTTAGAACACCAGCACACAGCAACACACCAGCAATAATCCAAAGAAGTCTGGGCGTGCGTTTCATTTTTCCCTCCGCGTCTCACGATTCGGAAATTGCAAACCGTCGGAGGGGAGCCAGCGCGCAAATGCAGAAGCCGGAGCTAAAAAGATTCTCATCAACAATGACCCGAAATAATCGGGCGGAGTCTTCCCACTTGGTGCGGCGGATTGCCTGCATTCGAAACGCGATCGAGTCTGGGCCCCGAGAGACGGATAACTTGCCTTGCCGGGACGACGGCGGATAGGCATCAAGGTCAACTCCGACTCTGCAAGGCGAGTTCCAGAGTTCCCCAAATTCAAAGTGTGTCAGCGGCGTGTTGTCACGCCTCTTATTTTCAATACTTTGGCGGTGGAAACCCTGCGCATCAATTTCACCAATGACTTGATCCTAAAGACGTGATCATCGAGAAGAGTGAAAATTAATGCGTCTTTGGGCGTGACAAGTCACTATTGATCGTAATGTCGACAATCGACTTCGATGGCGAGCAGAGAGACTAGAACGTGTTAGAGCTGAAATCTCCGAGCACCTAACTGAAAGAGTCTTTATTCTCGGCGCATCAAGCGAGCCGGAAGACCTGAAGGAGGGCTGGGCTCGGCACGTATGAGAGTATCGGTTCGACGATGGCCAACCACCGGCTCGAAACATAAAAGGTGAAATGCCGTCGGGTTCGTCTTCTTGGCAAAAATGCGGATGGGGAATGCTGTGGATCGGGACTAGCATGTTCTAACCACTTGCGGTCGCAGCGATAAAGGCAAAGATGTGGACGGCTTGCGTCTTCTTTTCCTATGCTCCGGTCACAATGCAGATTCGATAGTCGCTCCGGTGTCTGCACATCATTTTCGAAATGCCTGCGGCAGATTTTATAGCAGCTTTCTCCCTTGCAACATCTGCTAATATATGGGCGTCATTTTGGATTCCGCTGCCAAAATACAATCCCTCTTGATACATGAAGGGCTAAGCAAAGATGTTCTTGCTGGCACATAGGTGGATACGCGGGTTAGTCCTCGCATGCATGGTTTTTCTTGCCGGGGCAGCTTCCTGCTCCTCTGATTCCTATGACCCTGATCCCTACGATGATGTCCCGCCGGTTGTTACTGTTGAATTCAATTATGTTGTTCCCAGCCAAGTAAATATCCGGTGCCCTAAGAATCAAGACAAGCATCAGTTCAGCCTCTATGCACGGACGAAATCGCGGTACCTGCCATCCGCATGTGCGACTGGGTTGCGCAAATCGGAGTTTGGTTCTCCCCTTCTCCATGACTCGCCCCAATGGGCCATTCCACTTAGACGCTGATGCCTTCAGGGAGCCTGCATGCCGGATGACTACCGAATTCGCAAGATCCTGGAATCTCTGGAAGATGACCCCCGCGAAAAGCTTTCGGGAGCTTGCCAATCTGGTGAACCTCAGCAGCTCAAGGCTGGGACATTTATTCAAGCTTCAGATGGGAGTGGATTTGAGCCATTTTCTCGCGAACGAGCGGCTGGAGAAAGCAGCGGACCTCTTGCGGCAAACCGAGCTCTCAGTCAAGGAAATTGCCGTGCGTGTTGGCTATCATCATTCATCCAGCTTTGATCGTGGATTTCAAAACAAGTTCGGCGTTCCGCCCGCAGATTTCCGTAGAAGAAATCGTCCTTAGAGAGGTGGCGCGATTTTCCCAAAATGGTCCCTCCTACGGCGCCGCAGTTCCATATTGGAAAATTCTTAGTTTCAGCGTCCAAAGCTAAGGAATAGCGGCAAATGCTAAGCAATACTGATTGACGAGGCTGTCTTGTTCCTGTGAAATCCCTAAACATCGTGCAGCGATGTGAGTCCGAAAAGCGGCATCATGGACCCACCGTTGGGGAATAGGGTCGCCCACTTTGAACCCGCTAAATAATCGAAGCTGATCTCGACGGAAAGAATCGGCTCGATTCAGCAACCACTTCATCCACCAGGAATGAGGGAAGCAGTCTGTAACAAGATTGCCGGCGGCCTGCCGCCGGTTCACACCAACCCATACTCATCAGCGCGCTAAGGGATGAGTCTGGATGGTGAAGAGGCTTCCATGTGTGCATATCAGTCTTCCGCAAAGAGGAACGGGGCAAAAACCACTTCGTCCAATTTGGAAATCGTAAAGACAGCCGTGAGCAATGGGGTTGCAAATGGAAATGGCGTGGCCGCAGGCGCGCTGATTCCGGTAGTTCAGGATTGCCGGCTGCGCAAGGTGCTGCAAATGATTGCGTCCGATCCGCCACAGAAAATTCAGGATCTGGCGCTGGAATGCAACTTGAGCGAGTCACACCTGCAACACCTGTTCAAAGAATCTACAGGCCTGGGGCTGGGACGGATGCTTGCTGATCAAAGAATGCAGCGCGCGGCCAATTTGCTGGGGCAAACCAATCTCAGTATCAAGGAGATTGCGTGGGCCGTTGGCTATGAACACACATCAAGCTTCACGCGCGCGTTCGAACGTCATTTCCGCGAAGCGCCGCGATGCTTCCGGCAACGGCAGGAGCGTCAGAACGGCAACGGCAGAAAAGAGCAGCTTTAACAAGCTCATTTAGAAATGCCGCGGAAACCGCATGGAAACAAAGTAAAGACGTGTCCTAACAGATTCCTGAGAAGGAACTTTCATCCCGGCTTTTCCCGCACAGAAGCAATCTGTAGCGTTCAATCTGAACGCAACTGCCCCTTTGCTACATCCGAGGCTTTCGAAATCAGGGCTTTCGCGGTGGGGGCGCTGAAGTACATCCAGGCGCTTTACAAGGATTCGGGGACTCCTGATCAGCTTGCCTGGGGACCAGGCGGCAATGTCCAGGCCATGCTGGCCCGCAAGACCTCGTGCTCCACGAATGGCATCAGTCTTTTGCGCACGGCGGAAAAAGAGAATCCTGATATAGCAAGGAAGATAAGGCTGCAACCGCCTCTGCTCGGCCGGAACGGGATGGGAATAACGGCGTTGCCCCACGTCACCAATTGCTCCGCGATCTGGAACTTTGCCCAGAACCAGGAAGGAGCGAAGAAATTCGCGGGCGACCTGATCGACAGTTCAAAGACCGGCTATGAGCAATCGAAGGGGTGTAATTTCCCCATTTATCCGAAGACAGTTCCTGACATTGTCATCCGGCTGCAAAAAGATCCCCACGCCGATCCTCCCTACAAATACGTGGAGCTGCAGGATGCGCTGCATTGGACGCCGAACCTGGGCGTGCCGGCAATGGCAAACCCCGCATTCATGGAAATTTTCAACAGCTCTGTGGTACCCAAAATGGTGGCCAGAGTCCTTAAAGGTGAACAGAGCGCGGAAGAAGCCGCCGCCGCGGGCGCGGCAGAGATGCAGCGCATCGCCGATAAGTGGAAACAGATCAGTGGATGATAGTGCGTCATCGGATGAAGTTGATGACGATAAAAGCGAACGAAGGCAACTCGCGAAAGAATTGAAATGCTTTAGGAATTGACGATCCGGGAGGCACGTCTATGAACAGGCAAAAGATCACGTCCATATTTCTGGCGATGGCCCTTGTAACATCCATATTCGCTCTGCCGTCGGTTACTGTACTTCGCAAATCGCCCGAGTTCACCATTGCTGATCCCTCAGGCAAGACCACGCAGCTTTCCAGTTTCAAAGGAAAAGTGGTGGTCATGGAATTTCTTTTCGTCAAGTCCCAGCATTGTATGCGCGTGGCCGCAATGCTGAACAAACTGAACAGTGAATTGGGCCCGCGCGGCTTCCAGGCAGTCGGTATCGTCTTTGATCCACCGAACGCTGAAGGTACCGGCGCGCAGCTTTTGCCTGCCGTGGTGGATTATTTCAAACTCACCTATCCGTTGGGTTATGCCACAAAGGACAACGTGGACAGGTTACCTGGGCCGTAAGGGCAACGAAATTCTGAATATCCCGCAGGTTGTAGTCATTGACCGTGCAGGGATGATCCGGGCCACCAGCGGCGGGAAAGGTGGGGATCCCGCATTGGAGGACGAGAACTCCTTGCGTAATCTGATCGACGGTCTACTCAAAAAGGAAAGACCACGCACACAAGAATAACATTGATCTGAAGAGGATTGGTCAGTTACTCATTCGAAAAGAAACGTCAGAATACTCCCATCGCGATTTGCTCCCGAACGAGATTGGGCCGAAGAGGGTGTAGCCTAAATGTAAGCAAAGCAGGTTGAGCGAAGGCAAGAAAATCGCAAACGTAATTTAAGAGGCATCGGGCTTACGGTCATGTGCCCTTTTAGGTCTTTATGTCGAAGACCTGTAGAAATCCAAAAGACCCATTACCCAGCCTACACAGTCCAAGTGAGTAGAACTATCACCTTCCATAATCATGTGGTTCTGAAAGATTGCTTAGATATGAACCTTGCGCCTTTGAAATCAGCAACCTAAAAGTCTCGGCTTCGAGATGCTTTTGGAACAAAGTCCGGCAGCAAGGAAGCTGCATTGGCTGAGTCAAGCACGTGGTGCAACACCAGGTGGTCTTAGCATTGGCGAGTGCGCACCAAACCCATTTGAATTTAACATCTTGGCCTCCGCCGATAAATGCATTGAATCTTTCTAATTGAAGATTCATGAAGTCAACACTCTCGCATTTTTACCTCGGCGGGGATTTTGCGGGATTCTGAAGGCGTATAAACCGCTGAAAATAATTGGTCGGGGAGAGAGGATTTGAACCTCCGACCCCCTGGTCCCGAACCAGATTCTAATGGCTATATTCTAATGGCTATTGGAATTTGTAGAAGTTTTGGGTTCGTAAATGATTGTTATTGAACCTGTTGCAGGCCGTTCGTGGAAAGCTGTTGAGTATTATTGAAGTTTGAGGCTTCCAGTGTCACATTTTTACCTAAGCATCCGTGACTCGGAAACGTTGCAACACCCAGTAAAGCCTTGACACTAGTCTTTCGAATCAGGAGATAGCGGAGTTGGGTTGAGAAGTGCGCGGCCTCACCAACCCACATAGCATAATGCCTGCTGCGCGCCGCGACGGCAACTCTTGGAGTGGCGCTCCAAGCCCACAATCGTCGCATACATATTGGAATCATATGCTTTTTTTCGCAGGTTAGCAAGCACTAATATCGCCAATCCAGGCGACTTCTGCCGGCGTTTGATTTGTGGCCTGGCAACGGACCGGCTGCGGCGGTTCCTGGACCCGCGTATCTAAGCTGGCCCCGGAGTTGAATGTTCTCAGATGAACTGCCCACCAGCACTTCGAACTGTCCGGGATTGGCTCGCCATTGTTTCGAATCCACATCGTAGTAGGACAATGCCCGTTCATCGAGCATCACCTTGACCCGGCGTTTTTCTCCGGGCTTCAGATTGACTTTTACAAACCCTTTCAACTCTTCTGCCGGACGCTCGAATTTGGAGTGCTTGTCAGAGACATATACCTGGGCGACTTCAGCGCCTTCGCGTTTCCCGGTATTGGTCACGTCAAATGCTACTTCGGTCGACCAAGGCTTTGTCTTTGCATCCGCTATCGACAGGTTGTCGTAGGTGAAGCGTGTGTAAGAGAGGCCGTAGCCAAAAGGAAATAACGGCTTCTTGCCGTTGTGTTCGTACCCGCGATATCCGACAAACACTCCTTCTTTGTAAAGGACTTGTTTGGCGCCGGCTTGAGGGTAGTAGTAATCGTGCACTGGATTATCTTCCCATCGCCGTTCAAAGGTGACGGGCAGGTGGCCCGACGGATTCACCTCTCCAAAGAGGATTTCCGCCAGCGCCGTGCCTCCCTCCTGGCCCGGATACCATGCCTGCAACACCGCCGGAACGCGGTCAATACAGCGGTTCATATCCACCGATCCGCCAGCGGTGATTACCACCACGACATTCTTGTTGATCGCACCCATCTCCTGGATGAGTTGCTCTTGTCCAAGAGGGAGGCGGAAGGTGCGGTCGGCTCCCTCACTTTCGGTCTCCGGATCAAAGCCTACTGCAACAATCACAACGTCAGCCTTGGCAGCCAGCAGCTTAGCTTCTTGATCTATCACGTCATCATGCGGGAAGATCCCCAGCCTCAACTTCGCCCCCAGCCAGTGAGAACGGCCATGGTGCTCCAGAACAATCTTGTGGCTTGTTGCCTCAAACTGAAGGCTGATCGAGTCCATGAGAGCCGTGTTGACGGTCCAGTTGTCAAAGACGAGTTGGCCGTCAACATAGAGACGGTAAAAACCTCCGTCCTCTCCACTTGATTCCACAAATACGTCGTACAAGCCCGAGCGTGCCGGAGAGTAATAACCGGTGAAGCGGTCAGAGAGTGTATGGTCAGGCAATATCTGGGCCGGCGCTCCGCCGAAGTCGATGTGCGGTTCGGTGCGAATCAACAATGGAGGTCCTGTCAGATCGGTGCTGGCAAAATATTCGGCGCGCAATCCCGCCTGGCCATTGACTGAGGCAGTGGAAAATTCCGTCGCTTTCGCCAGTTCATTTAAAGTTGGGATTCCGCGGGCGCAGTACACCGGCACGGCAGACCCCAGATAATCACCGAAGCCCTGCAGAAAACTGACGGCTGCAAAAGGCTGCACTCGGGCGCTGCCGCCTCCAACGGGGACCGCGGGATAAGAGTTCGGCCCGATCACGGCAACGGATTTGATACTGCCTTTGCTGAGTGGAAGAAGTCGGCCTTCGTTCTTTAGCAGCACCATGCTTTCTCGTGCCACCTGCAGCGCCACGTTCCGCCCTTGCAGGTTGTAGCGCGGAATCGAGAGGTCTGTTTGCTCCCGGTCAAGCCAGCCAAACCGCACGGCCACGCGCAGGATGCGGCGGACTTTGTCATCTATCGTTGCAACAGAGACGTTGCCTTCCTTGATTGCCGGCAGAAGGTTGGTGCGGTTCAAGAACTCGCCGGTTGGCATCTCCACATCGAGGCCGCCATTGGCCGCGGCAACCGCGTCGTACGTGGAAGTCCAATCCGACATGATGATCCCATTGAAACCCCACTCCTTCTTCGCCACTTCGCCGTTCAGATAGCCATTCTGGGTCATGTGCAGGCCGTTGGTCAGGTTATAGGAATCCATGATAGCCCCAACGTGCGCCTCTTTGACTGCCGCTTCGAAGACCGGCAGATAGATCTCGCGCATCGTGCGTTCATCGATGACCGCGTCGGTATTGTGGCGGTCAAACTCCGAATTGTTTCCCATGAAATGTTTGACAGTGGCGCTCACGCCCTGACTTTGCACTCCTTTGATGTAGCCCACGGCAATGCGTGAAGCAAGGAAAGGGTCTTCGCCGAAGTATTCAAAATTACGGCCGTTCATGGGAGCGCGATAGATGTTCACGCCCGGCCCCAGCAGAAAATGAACGCCTTTGGCTCGCGCGTCCCTGCCGATTTCAGTGCCGACCCGCTCGGCCAGCTCAGGATTCCAGGTTGCCGCAAGAGCTATCCCAGCGGACATAGTTGTGGCAGGCCCGTCGTTGCGTACTCCCAGAGGTCCGTCTGCCATCTTGAAGCGGGGCACGCCGAGTCTGGGGACACCGCGCAGGTAAAAACCGTCGACCCCTCCCAGCAAGTCAATCTTTTCCCCGATCGTCATCTGGTTGAGAATGGAGTCAACCCGGCGTTCGGTTTGGTCCGGTGAGGTTGAAGGGGTCTGGGCAAATCCGCATACCGCGAAAAGAACAGCCATTGCGGCAACGATCAAGATGTTCCGTACGCCACGCAGTATGCGCCGGCTAAAGACCATTGGAGAAACTCCGAAGAGACAATTTCCAAGTCAGATTCTTTTCCGGTGCCACTTCCAACTCTGTTGTCTCCAGGTTGAGAACCAGAGGTATCGCACCGCGGCTGCCTTTGCCAGTCACTGAATTTCCTGTTGCCAGCAAGGAGATGTTGAGAGGGAATGACGATTCATCCACTGAAATCTCAAGCGTGCCTCCCGGTCCCTTCAGAGTCTCCATTCGACGGCCGTGCTCAAGCGACGTGGTGTTTGTTGTGGCCGTGCTCGGCACGGCGACCCAGAATCTCCTGATCGAAACAGGACGCGCCGCGGAAATTGTTTCTGAGCGCGTGAGAGTATTTCCCTGAACCGTCCATGTAACCTCGGTGGATATTCCGGGATCAATTGTCTGACCCGCTTTCCCTCCCACCAGTGCCCACTTATGCCATACGGCGCGCAAACTGTGGCCGTCCTGACCAGGATAGATCTCATCCGCCCCGTCCCCGGCAACTACTACTCGACCGTCGGCGAGTTCGATATATGGCGTGACCGTGGGTAGCTGCTGCTCCACCGGAGGCGCAAAACCTGGGAGATCATAAGGAGCAGGAAGGTAGTCTGAGACGCCCGGTTTCGTACCGGTCGTGATGGGCAAGACAAAACGAATATCTTTCTCGCGAACCAACCACACTCCTGCTGAACGAGAGCCTTTACGGAAATATTCGAACCGCGCCAAGTCCGGTAGTTGTAGCCGGGCTGGAAAGGAAGTGATGTGCTCGGCCCGAAGCGCGTCGACAAGACTCTTGTGGGCGCCCGCAACCTTGCCGAAG